>ERZ1090881.1275-NODE-1285-length-10872-cov-4.347139_pt1 | contig 10872 bp, 8 predicted proteins | sample MGYA00478470_ERZ1090881 | MGnify/ENA primary metagenome ERZ1090881 (study PRJEB33644, sample SAMEA5815736) | chicken gut metagenome | biome: Chicken; feature: Gastrointestinal Tract; material: Caecum | place: Ireland | collected 2019-01-01 | study: A study of the...
CCTATTATATTGCTTTTCCCAAAGATCTGTGTTCTCAGGCTCATAAATGCTGATCTTTTCGCTTTGCCTGATGATTTTTCTGCCCGATTCAATATTGTTTATATCGCCAAGGGCAACCAGCTGAAGCAGAATATTGCCAAGGGCGGTTGCCTCCGCAGGCCCTGCCGCAACAGGTATGCCCGTGCTGCAGGCAGCCATTTTGCAAAGCAGCGGATCTTTGGAGCCGCCGCCGAGCAGATAAAGTTTTTCCAACCTGCGGGAAATGTTATCCTCGATCTGCAAAAGGGCAAATCTGTATTTCATGGCAAGGCTTTCATATACCGTTCTGATGATCTGCCCGTCACTTTGCGGCACTGCCTGCCCCATTTCCCGGCACCTGCTTATGATTTTATGCGGCATACCGCCCGGCAGGGAAAAAGCCGGATCATCCGCATCTATAAAGCACAAAAACGGTTTGGATTCTTTGGCAAGGTTTTCCATATCAGAATAAGAATAGGTTTTGCCCTGCGCCTGAAAATCTTTTTTCAACTGCTGGATCAGCCAAAGGCCGCTGATATTTTTTAGATAATTGATCTTGCCGTTTGCGCCCAGTTCATTGGATAGTTCATCCTCCATGCTCTTTTTCGTCATTACGGGAGCATCGCACTCACAGCCGATCAAAGACCACGTGCCGCAGGATAAAAACGCGGCGCTTTCCTGCTGCGCGCTCTGCATGGCGCACACGGCGCACTGCGTATCATGCCCTGCCGCCTTAATGATCTGAATCCCTTTATATTCGCCGGCAGGGGTTGCGCTTTTCACAACGGGCGGCAGAATATGTTGCGGCATACCCGTTAAAGAAACCACTTGGGGATTCCAGTTTTTCGTTTTCGGATCCAACATCTGAGAAGTGGAGGCAATCGTCTGCTCTGCGCTGACCGCGCCGCAGAGTTCATAAACGATCAGATCCGGAATAAACAGGAATTTCGATATATTTTTGTGTTTCTCCGCCGCAAGCTGAAACAGCGTGTTGATCGGCATGATCTGTATACCGGTAGCGGAATACAGTTCCTCCGGCGGCATCTGTTTAAAGATCTGTTGGGGGAGGCGCTCCGTTCTTTTATCCCGATAGTGAAACGGCTGCGAGATGAGTTTACCGCTGTCATCCAGCAGACCGTAATCCACACCCCAAGTATCAAACGCCATGGAATCTACGCCGCCCAAATCTATGGCAAGATCTATGCCTTTTTTGATCTCCCGCATCAGATAATCAAAATCCCAGCGCAGCGTGCCGTTTTCGGAAACGGGCATATTTTCAAATCTGTGTATCTCTTTATATTTGATCTTTTCTTCGGCGTATTCGGCAAGCACCGCGCGCCCGCTGGACGCGCCGAGGTCAAACGCGAGGACTCTGCTCATTCCGACACCTCCGGATCACTGGTCTTCACCGGCATGCAGCATCTTGTCTTCAGGGTTAAACACCTTATAACCGGGATGGCGGCCGGTCACTCTGTAAAATCCCCTGAGGTCAATCAGTTTCTGAATATTATCTCTGCTGATATCGTGGCTGCCGCCGAGGATGACTGCATTGATGGTGATCTTTGCCCAGAGTTCCAGGCTTTCCATTCTGTAAAACGCAGTGATAACATCACGACCGCCAGCGCACCGTGATTTTCAAGCAGCATCACATCATGCTCTTCCAAATACGGCTCGATCGCATCCGGCACCTCGGTGGTGGAGGGCGTGCCGTAAGGTGTAAGCGGAACACTGCCGATCACGGAAACATCTTCGATCATATTATACATATCCATCGCCTTATGCGCCACGGCAAATCCTGTTGCTCCCGGCGGATGCGCATGGATCACGCTGAAAACATCCTCTCTTTTTTCATAACAGCGCAGGTGCATTTTGATCTCACTGGACGGACGCAGGCCGGGCGCCGCCTCCAGCACATTGCCTTTTGCATCTATATGAATCAGCTTATCCGGCGTGATAAAGGATTTGCTCATGCCCGTGGGCGTAGCAAGGATCGTGCCGTCCTCCAGTTTTGCGCTCACATTGCCGTCGTTTGCCGCTACCCATCCAAGCTGCCACATTTTATGGCACACATCGCATATCTGATCTTTGATCACATCCATATTCATCTTTCAGATCTCCTTTTAAATTAATATCTTCCTACTTTGTATTATACTGTTGATTCACTGCTCTTACTTGGTGTATAATGTGATATATTAGTACGATATTCACTTTTTTTGGGGAGCATTCCGCCTTATGAAATATTCTGATTTTCAGGAAAGAACCACACGCGGCACATTCGGGTTTCCGATCCAGTTATATTATGTTGACCGCGATCATCCGCAGTATGAGATGCCGCTGCACTGGCATATGGAGTGCGAACTGATACTGGTGCTGAAAGGCGTTTTTAACCTTTACGTAAACGGCAGGTCTATAAAACTGAACGGCGGGCAGAGCGCATTTATACCCGGCGGATTTATACACGGCGGCATTCCGGAGAACTGCGTATATGAATGCGTTGTTTTTCAGATGGAAACCTTTTTAGGATCCAGCGCCAAATGCCTGGATGAATACCGCAACGCCTGTGAGAACGGGCAGATCCGCGAACTGATCTTTGAGCGCAACAGCCGAAACGGAAAACTTGCGGACAGCATTTTTGAACTGATGGAAACGGAAAGCCCCGGCTATGTGTTTAAGACAACCGGGCTGCTGTGGCAACTGACCGGGAACCTGATAGAAACCTGTGAAAGATCGGATATCAAAATCAATACAAACAAAATCTACAAGCAAAACGCAAGGATAAAACGCGTGCTTGCCAAGATCAGAAACGACTATTCCAAACCGATCAAACTGGAGGACCTTGCGCGCATTGCGGGGCTGAATCCGCAGTATCTTTGCAAAGTCTTTAAACAGGTAACGGGCAAAACACCCATAGACTACCTGAATTACTACAGGATAGAATGCGCCGGGGAGATGCTGTGTTTTGAGTACATGACGGTAACGGAGACCGCGCTGCAATGCGGTTTCGGCGACCTCAGTTACTTTAACCGCCTGTTTAAACGGCAAAAGCACATGTCCCCCACAGAATACAGAAAAAAGCACGCCGGGCTGTGGTCAAAGCAGCCGGAAAGGAAAGAATAAAATGGAAACCGATGAACTGGTAACCGCCTTGCGCCGCAAAAGGGAGATCCTGTTTTCAAAGGACGGCAACCTGCTGCGCGCGCTGAACCGGGATCTGGCCGCATGCGACAGGCGCATAGCCATACGCTGGGCGCTGGACGGCGCGAATATATGCGCAAAACGGCTTTTTGAAAAATACCCGTTTGAGGATGCGGCAGCGCAGGCAATAAAAGCAGCGGAAAGCTGGGCGTGCGGAACCATAAAAATGCCGCAGGCAAAGCGGGCGATTTTGGAATGCCACGCGCGGGCAAAAGAGCCGTGGGCGGACGCGGAAGGAAAAGCGCTGTTTCACGCCGTTGGACAGGCGTGCGCAACCGTGCATTCCCAGCGCCATGCCATTGGGCTTGCCGTTTACGAACTGACAGCCGTTGCCAGAAGATACGAACTGAAAACATGCGGCCGGCACATATACGGCAAGATAAGCGAATACAGAGAAAGGCTGAAAAATCTGGAAAAGGATCCCGGCGCTGTGCAGGGGCAGTGGGCGGATTTCATAGAAAGATCGATAAAAAAGCAGAAAGATTCTAACAATATTGTAATATAACAGGGATCTGCTTGAACGAAACGCCGTTATTTGCTAAAATGTATGCCGGAAAGGCTGTGGACTGTAAGACATGTACAAAATACTGATTATTGAGGATGATGAAAGGATCGCCCGCGCGATCAAAAAAGAAGCAGAAAGCTGGGGATTTGCGGCAAAGACCGCAGATGATTTTTCAAATATTTTAGGCGAGTTTTCTGAATACGCCCCGCAATTGGTGCTGCTGGACATATCCCTGCCGTTTTACAACGGCTATTACTGGTGTGAAAAGATTCGCGCCGTTTCCAGCGTGCCGATCCTGTTTATCTCCTCCGCCGCTGACAATATGAATATGGTGATGGCAATGAATATGGGTGCGGATGATTTTATTGCAAAGCCGTTTGATCTGCATGTGCTGATTGCCAAGATGAACGCCCTGCTGCGCAGGGCATATGATTTTGCACCCGCCTCCCCTATCTTGGAACACAGAGGCGCGCTGCTGGACACGGGCAGGGGCGTGCTGGAATATAACGGAAAAACGGTTGAACTGAGCAAGAACGAATACCGGATTCTGCTGGAACTGATGCGAAACAAAGGCAAGGCGGTGAGCCGTGAAAAACTGATGCAAAGCCTTTGGCAGACGGACAGTTTTATTGACGACAATACCCTGACGGTAAACATTAACCGCCTGCGCAAAAAGCTGGACGGCGCAGGATTGCAGAATTTTATTAAAACTAAATTTTCCGTAGGCTACATTATTGAGTAAGGTGATCTATTGAAATTCTTTTTAACGTATTTAAGAAAACGCAGAGCGCTGATTTTGACTTTTCTTTTGTTTTGCCTGATCTTTCTGTGCGCGTTCGTTTTATATCATCTGCCCGCAGGTGCGGTGGTCTACCCTGCCATTGTATGCCTGTGTATCGGCTCGGTGATCGCGGCAGTGGATCTTTCCAAAGCAAGGCACAAGCACAAAACGCTGTGCGAGATCGAAAAAATGCGCGCAGAACTGATAGATAATCTGCCGGAGCGGATTACGCAGGACGATGAAGATTACCAAAATATTATTGCCAGCCTGCGGCAGGAGATCAAAGCAGAGGAAGCGGCGTTCAGCAGCAAATTCAGCGATATGGTGGAATATTACACGGTGTGGGCGCACCAGATCAAAACGCCGATCGCCTCCATGCGCCTGACCCTGCAAAATGAAGATTCCCCGCTTTCCCGAACAATCAGTGATGATTTGTTCAGGATTGAGCAATATGTTGAAATGGTGCTCTGTTATCTGCGCCTGGGCAGTGAGAGCACGGATTATGTGATTGCAAAACAGGATCTGGATAAACTGTTAAAACAGGCGTTTCGGCATTTTTCCGGTCAGTTCATTTCAAAAAAACTGAAACTGGAATATGAAGAAACACCATTTACGGCGCTTACGGACGAAAAATGGCTTTTGTTTGTGATTGAGCAGATCCTTTCCAACGCCGTAAAATACACGCCCTCCGGCGGCGAAATCAGAGTTTCCATGAAAACACCGGGTATACTTTGCATAAAGGACACCGGCATCGGCATCGCGCCCGAAGATCTGCCCAGAATATTTGAACGCGGCTACACCGGTTTGAACGGCAGGGCGGATAAAAAAGCAAGCGGACTCGGTCTTTATCTGTGCAAACGGATCTGCGATAACCTGAGCCACCGCATATGGGCGGAATCCGGCGAAGGCACCACGGTTTATTTGGATCTGAGAAGCAAAAAACTGGAAACGGAATAGTTTTTTCACTTCTTACAGCACCGTAAGAAATGCGCGGGGAAATGTAAGCACATTCGATGGCTTGCATTTCCCCTTCCTGCTATAATGACAGCAGGAAAGGAGAGATACGAATGAGTATTCTTGAAGTAAAACAAATCAAAAAGATCTATCAGACCCGCTTCGGCGGAAATCAGGTAACGGCGCTGCGCAATGTTTCTTTCAGCGTGGAGCAGGGCGAATATGTTGCGGTAATGGGTGAATCCGGCTCCGGAAAAACAACGCTTTTAAACATTCTTGCCGCGCTGGACAAACCCACATCCGGCACGGTCAGAATCGCCGGGGAAGACATTTCCTCTATCCGGGAAAAGAATATTGCCGCATTCAGAAGGCAAAACATCGGCTTTGTATTTCAGGATTTCAGCCTGCTGGACACGTTTTCCGTGGAGGACAATATTTATCTTCCGCTGGTGCTTGCGGGCATGAAGTATGAGGAGATGCACCGCCTGCTGCCGCCGATCGCCGCCCAACTGGGCATAACGGAGATCCTGAAAAAATATCCTTACGAGATCTCAGGCGGCCAGAAACAGAGAGCGGCAGTTGCCAGAGCCGTAATAACAAATCCGAAACTGATTCTGGCAGATGAACCCACGGGCGCGCTGGATTCCAAGGCAACGGACGAACTGTTAAGGCTGTTTGAGGAGATCAATGCCGCCGGGCACACGATCGTGATGGTAACCCACTCCGTTAAGGCGGCAAGCCACGCGGGCAGAGTGCTTTTCATTAAAGATGGCGAGGTGTTTCACCAGCTTTACCGCGGCGGCTGCACGGACGAACAGCTTTACCAACGCATTTCCGACACGCTGACGATGCTTGCTACGGGCGGTGATGCCGTATGAAAAAAGCATTTTACCTGCGCCTTGCATGGGACGGCATAAAAAAGAATAAAAAACTGTACCTGCCGTATATTTTGACCTGTGTGGGAATGATCGCCATGTTTTACATTGTGGCGTTTTTAAGCAAAGACGAATCCATGCTTGAAGTAAAGGGCGGCGAACAGATACAGGGCATTCTGGTTTTCGGCACCTATGTGCTTGGAATTTTTTCTTTGCTGATCCTGTTTTACACCAATTCCTTTTTAATACGCAGAAGAAAAAAGGAATTCGGCCTTTACAACATTCTGGGAATGGATAAAATCAATCTTTCCAGAGTTCTGTTTTGGGAAAACGCCGTAATCTTCTGCATATCCATGGCAGCGGGTCTGGCGTGCGGACTGCTGTTTTCAAAATTCGCCCAGCTTTTAATGGTAAACATTTTAACTGCCGGCGCAGATTTTTCATTAAGCGTTTCGCCGGATTCCATAGGCACAACGTTTTTATGGTTTGCCGTGATCTTTATTTTGATCCTACTCAGTGCGCTGCGGCAGATCCATATGACCAACCCGGTTGACCTGCTGAAAAGCGAAAGCACCGGCGAAAAGCCGCCGAAAGCGAACTGGGTGATTGCCGTACTTGGCGCACTGATCCTTGCCGGCGCCTATGTGATTGCCGTTACGATCACCAACCCCATGGCGGCGATCTTTATGTACTTCGTTGCCGTCATTATGGTTATCGTTGCAACCTATATGCTGTTTATCTCCGGCTCCGTTGCGCTTTGCAAGGCGCTGCAGAAAAACAAGCATTATTACTACAAAACCAATCATTTTATATCCGTTTCCACCATGGCATACCGAATGAAAAGAAACGGTGCGGGGCTTGCCTCCATCTGCATACTCAGCACAATGGTGCTTGTTATGATTTCCTGCACGGTGTGCCTGTATACCGGCATGGACGACAGCCTGCGCGCACGCTATCCCCGCGATCTGGTAATAGATATTACCGCTGCGCAGGACGGCAGTATTGATGACAGCATCATAAACGGCACAAATGATATATTTGAAAGAACGGCAAAAGAAAGCGGCGTTACTCCGCTGAACAAGATCAGTTACCGCCTTTCAGATTTTACCGCAAATGTCAGCGGCAATGATTTTCAGATCGTTACGAACGGTTTTTATAACAGCAGTGCATATAATGTGCTGATCGTGCCGCTGGAGGACTACAACCGCCTGATGGGCAAAAACGAAACGCTTGGGGAAAACGAGGCGATCGCCTATACAACAAAACTTTCGGACTATGACGAAAGCACGGTCAACATCAACGATACAGGCGAATTGAAGATCAAAAAATATGTGGATGACTACATCGGCTACGGGATCGATATCAGTTCTGTAAACGACAGCATTTATCTTTTTGTGCCGAATTACGACGAATATATTGCCCGGTTTGCGGATATAACGGAACCAAACGGCAGCAAGGTCATGAGCTCACATTATATCATAGGTTCGGATTTTGATTGTGAAACAGAAAAACTATACGATCTGACCGATGCGTTTGACAAAAACATACATGCAAACACAACGCTGACCGCAGCAAGCTGCGGCTTTTCCATTGAAAGTATTGCCGGCAGCTTAGATATGTTTATGGGGCTTTACGGCGGGTTGTTTTTCCTTGGGATCCTGCTCGGCATCGTATTTATTTTTGCCGCGGTGCTGATCATGTACTACAAACAGATTTCCGAGGGGTATGAGGACCGCTCGCGGTTTGACATTATGAAGAAAGTGGGCATGACGGAAAAAGAGATCAAAAAGAGCATTAACTCGCAGGTACTCACCGTCTTTTTCGCGCCGCTGATCATGGCGGGAATCCACCTTGCATTCAATTTTCCGCTGATCAACCGAACGATCACGCTGCTCGGTTTCACAAACCCGGCTCTGCTGATCGGCACAACGGTTGCCTGTTTCCTGGCCTTTGCGGTTTTGTATGTGATCGTTTACCGCATTACTTCCCGATCCTACTATACGATCGTTACCGGCGGCAGGGAATAACAAATACAAATACAAACACAAAAGCGCCGAATATCCAATATGGGTATTCGGTGCTTTTTTCTGAAAAATGCACAATGTATTCTGATTCTTTTGGTCTGCTCTTTTTTTTAAGGATTCTCTTTCCGTTCAACATATAACTTTCAAAATAATTTAAAATCGTGCAGGGAATAAACAGTGACAAATCGGATTTATTATTGTACAATGGTGGGGCAATACAACATTTTACACCGCTCTGCATACGGCAAACCGGAATGCAGCGCACCGATTCTATGGAACGATTTTCACGGAGGTCACTATGCTGGAGATCAAAAACAAAAAATTTTATATGAACGGCAAGCCTTTCAGCATCTATTCCGGGGCAATGCACTATTTCCGCATCCTGCCCGAATATTGGGAGGACAGATTAACCAAACTGAAAGCCGCCGGGTTCAACACAGTTGAAACGTATGTTTGCTGGAATCTGCACGAGCCGAAACCGGGCGAATTCTGCTTTGACGGAATGCTGGATATTGTAAGATTTATAGAGACCGCAAAAAAAGCGGGCTTATACTGCATTGTGCGCCCCGGGCCGTATATCTGCGCAGAATGGGATTTCGGCGGTCTGCCGGCATGGCTCTTGAAAGACAAAAACATGCAGATCAGATGCTGCTATCCGGATTACCTGAAAGCCGTGGAGCGGTTTTACAAAGCCCTGCTCCCAAAGCTGGCGCCCCTGCTTGAAACAAACGGCGGAAACATTATTGCCATGCAGGTGGAAAACGAATACGGCTCATACGGCAATGATAAGGAATACCTGAGATACATAGAAAAACTGATGCGCGACTGCGGTATAGACGTACTTTATTTTACCTCTGACGGGAACTGGAAAAACATGCTTTCCGGCGGATCGCTGCCCGATATTTATAAGGTGCTCAACTTCGGCTCCAAGGCAAAAACGGCTTTTGGCTGCCTGAAAGATTTTGAAAATAACGGCCCGAACATGTGCGGAGAATTCTGGTGCGGCTGGTTTGACCACTGGCGTGACAAACATCACACAAGAGACGCCGGTTCCGTTGGCAAGGAGATCCGTGATTTTCTGGATACCGGCGCAAGTTTTAATTTTTATATGTTCCACGGCGGCACGAATTTCGGATTCACCGCCGGTGCAAATTTCAACCCCGGAGAGGGGTATCAGCCCACCGTTACAAGTTATGATTACTGCGCGCTTTTAAACGAATGGGGCGATTACACCCCGGCATATCACGAGGTTAGAAAGATCCTCTGTGAACATCAGGGCATAGAAACGGGTGCTCTGCCGCCTGCGCCGAAGTTACAATCCATCGGCACGGTAGAACTGAATGAATTTGCCCCGCTGTTTGATAATCTTTGCAATATTGCAGAAAAGCACAGGGCAGCCGTGCCGGAAAGCATGGAATACTTTGGTCAGAATTTCGGCCTGATCTATTATGAAACGGTACTCAGCGGAAAATATGACCTATCGCCCATAGAATTCCGAAACGTGCACGATTTCGGCTACGTCTACTTTGATGGAAAACTGAAAAAGCGAATAGACAGAACACAGTACACCGTAAAAAAGAAAGGGATTCAATCCCTTTTTGGGCTGAAAAAGGAAGAAAAATTTTTGATGCCCGCGCTCAGCGGCAACCGAAAGATCGGCGTTTTGGTAGACAGTATGGGTCGTGTAAACTACGGCGATCAGATAATGGACCGCAAGGGCATGACGGATATTTACATAGGCAATCAGCGGCAGATGGGGTACGATGTGTACACTATGCCGCTGGACAATTTGGATAAACTGGAATACACCGCAAAGGCGGATTCCCTGCCCGTATTTCTGCGCGGCAGATTCAAAGCATCCTCCAAAGCGGACTGTTTTGTGCACCTGAGCGGATTTCAGAAGGGTTATGTATGGGTAAACGGTTTCAACCTTGGAAGATACTGGAACGTAGGCCCGCAGAAGTCGCTTTACCTGCCGGGCGCGCTGCTGAAAGAGGAAAATGAGATCATTGTGCTTGAAATGGAAAGTTTTTCTAAAAACCGAGTAACCATAACAGACCGGCATGACCTTGGCTGAATCTAAAAACGAAAAACAAAACAGGGCCTTGCCGTTGTTGCAGGGCTCTTTTTTATAAGTTATTAAATTGGGGAGCAACATGGGGGGCAATGAACGAGGCAAAAACAGCGAATGTAAAGCCAGTGAAACATACTTAGTTTTAAAATTCCGCATAATTAAGCCGAACAGCAGATAAAAAAATAACAAGCAGATTAAAACCTGCCTTACATGGTCGAGGTAACTCTGGTTTTCCACTCTTTATCGGAACCTCCTCGGGAGGTTCCTCCCGAACACCTGCGCCGCTTCGCGGCTGTGTGTTCGGAAACTCGTCCGCAAGTTCAAATCTTGCTGCAATAAAAAAACAGGATACCAAACGGTATCCTGCTTCTTTTGGTCGAGGTGACTCTGATTTTCCACTCTTTATCGGAACCTCCTCGGGAGGTTCCTCCCGAACACCTGCGCCG
>ERZ1090881.1279-NODE-1289-length-10853-cov-7.897203_pt1 | contig 10853 bp, 8 predicted proteins | sample MGYA00478470_ERZ1090881 | MGnify/ENA primary metagenome ERZ1090881 (study PRJEB33644, sample SAMEA5815736) | chicken gut metagenome | biome: Chicken; feature: Gastrointestinal Tract; material: Caecum | place: Ireland | collected 2019-01-01 | study: A study of the...
TTTTTAAAAGAAAGTGTTAAATAAGTATTACAATCCGGATTTTCTATTGACAAGAGGATCCGGATTTTTTATACTGCAAGTGTACTAAGACACATAGTACACTAAATACACGAAAACATGCAGCCGAGAGGAGAGAAAGGAGGGACCGGTTTGATTGTTATTGATTATCAGAATCGGAAGCCGATCTATGAACAGATTGTAGAGAAATTCCAGATGCTGATTATTAAAGGTATTCTCAAAGCCGACTCTCAGATGCCTTCTGTCAGGAGCCTTGCCGCAGAGCTTTCCATTAATCCAAATACGATCCAGAAAGCCTACACTATCCTGGAGCAGCAGGGATATATTTATCCTGTCAAAGGCCGTGGGAATTTTGTATCAGGGGACCGGGCCTTGAAACAGCAGAAGGAAGAACTTTATTTTGGAAAGCTGAGAGAGATCATAAAAGAAGGAAAAGAACTTGGAATTGAAAAAGAGACATGTCTTTCAAAAGCGGCTGAATTTTATGAGGAGGATGAACTATGATAAAGACAGAGAAACTTTGTAAGAAATTCGGTTCTATCCAGGCGGTGGACTGTATTTCTCTTACCATAGATGATAACAGCATCTTTGGTCTGGCCGGTACCAACGGAGCCGGGAAAAGTACCTTTCTGCGAATGCTTTCAGGTGTTCTGAAGCCTGACAGCGGGAAGATCGAGGTAGACGAAGCGGCCGTCTATGAAAATCCCAAGATCAAGGAAGAAATCTTTTTCCTTCCGGATACGTCCTATTTTTTTCAGAATGCTACAATAGAGGATATGGCAGATTTTTATTCTGCGTATTATCCCCGGTATGACAGGAAACGGATGACAAAGCTTCTTGGAAAGATCAGTCTGGATTCTAAGAGGAAGATCAGCACTTTCTCAAAGGGAATGAAGCGTCAGGCAGGGCTGATCCTGGGAATCTGTGCAGGAACCAGATATCTTTTCTGCGATGAGACTTTTGACGGCCTGGACCCGGTGATGCGTCAGGCCGCAAAGAGCCTGCTGGCTTACGAGGTGGCTAATCGGACTTTTACTCCTATCATTGCTTCCCATAATCTGAGAGAACTGGAGGATATCTGTGATCATGTGGGGCTTCTTCACAAGGGCGGCGTGCTCCTTTCCAAAGATGTGGAAGAGATGAAGGAGAATATGCATAAAGTCCAGTGTGTGATCCCGGATGCCCGGGATGAGGAAGCGCTGCTTGCCGAGCTGCAGGTCCTCCAATATGAAAAACGGCTTTCCCTTTTGACCATGGTAGTCCGGGGAGAACAGGAGGAGATCATGAAAAAGATCCAGGAAAAACATCCGTTGTTTGCAGAGGCTCTGCCTCTTACTCTGGAGGAAATCTTTATCAGTGAAACGGAGGTGGCAGGATATGACATCAAGAAATTATTTGCTTAAAAGTATTATAGGAAATATGCGGAGAAATCTCTGGCTGACTATTTTGATCTTCCTTGCCCTTTTCGCCGCAGGCCCGGTGCAGGCACTGGTATCCCTGGATGCCGCAAAACATACTTCAGCCCCCTACCCCAACGGGTTTACCTTGGAGAGCTATCTTCAGTGGACCTTATGGAGTAATATAAGCCTGACCAATTCTCTGACTATTATCCTGGTGGTGATCTGCGCAGCTCTGGCGGCATTTGCCGGTTTTTTCTACCTGTATTCCCAGGAGAAAACTGATTTCTACCACAGTCTTCCTCTGAAGAGAGAGAAGCTTTTTGCTATCCAGTACTGCAGCGGTCTTCTTACGTTTTTATGCCCGTACCTTCTGAGTGTTTTGATCACTCTTGGAGTGGGGGGCGTTTACGGAGCTTTAAATTCCAGGATCTTTATAGCAGCGGGACTTCAGGTGCTGTTTGCTGTGATATATTTTTTGGCAGTGTATGGGGCCGGGATCCTGGCTGTTTTGCTGACGGGAAATCTTTTTGCCGGGATTTTGGGCTTTATGGCGTTGATGGCCTATGGTCCGATCCTGTATCTGACCTTTACAAAGCTGAATTATCGGTTCTTTGATACACTTGTAGCGGAGACAGCCGGTGAGTTGGGAGCGCTTTTCAGCCCGGTGACAGCGTATCTCCAGGCTTCCAATTTCTATGGATCAGACAGATCGGCAACTTTATACCTGGTTTATGGAATCCTTCTGGCTGCACTGCTTCTCGGGGCGGATCTCCTGGTTTACCACCGGCGGCCTTCTGAGAGTTTTCATAAGACGATTGCCTTTAAAAAACTGGAACCGGTGATCAAAGTCTGCGGTCTTCCGCCAGTGATACTTTTAATCGCTATGTTTTTCAGCGGACAGATGTATGCCGGCTTTTTCTGGCTGGTAGCAGGATCCTTGATCCTCACTTTGATCTTTTCTGCAATTTATGATTTTCTCTGCACTATGGATATCCGGAGCGCTCTGAAACCCAGGGTTTCTACAGGAGTGATTCTGGCAGGACTGATTCTGATTCTGGGAGGCTACCGAATGGATATTACAGGGGTGGACCGGTATCTGCCCCGGGAAGATCAGATTGCTTCCATGTCTGTGTATTTTGGCAGCATTAACGGCCAGTTCGGCTATCCGGAAGAAGCCGGAGATACCAGTCTTTCAGCTTTTCTGAGAGAAAAGAAGGTGGAGGATTTTCAGGATATTTACGCACTGGCCCAAAAAGGTGTAGAGTATTATGAAGCAGTAGGTCCCTATGATCAGCAGAATTCTATAGAGACTGGGGATCATCAGGTACAGGTGTCCTGCTACATCGCCTATCATCTGAAATCCGGGAGGGATGTTTACCGGATGTATAACCTGCCGGAGACAGATGAACTGGTGGAGAATATCGGAAAAATCTATGATAACTGGGAATACCGGAGAGACGTCCTTCCCACCAGCTATATAGATCCCGAAAATATCCAGGGAATCTATACCAGCAGCTTCCTGGAAACCGGGAAACCTCTGGATCTGTCCCAAAATTCAGCGGATACTCTTTTGAAAACCTACAAAGGAGAACTGGAAAATCTTACCTTCCTCCAAAGTACGGAGGAAAAGGTAGTAGGTTATATGGAACTTCAGGAAAGAACCCGGGAAGATCAGAGCTACTATTGGGCTAATGACTATATAAGCTATTATGTGCCGGTATATGAAAGTTTTGAAAAGACCAGAAATCTATTAGAAAAAATGGGAAATCCCATGCCAAATGAAGTTTCCTGGGAGGAAGTAGAATCTATCCGCCTCAGCAGATATATCAGTACAGATGAGACCGATCTTTACCAGGAAAAGGTTTTCCAGGAGCAAGGGGAACTGGAGAAAATCCTGGAGCAGGTCACATTTACGGAAGGAAGATTTACAGTGGGAAGTCCGGTAAATTATGATGTCAGTGTAGAGATTCAGTGGAAGGACCAGGAGAAAGCGCCGGTCGCCCTGTATCTAATGGAAGATGACAGTCTGACAGATATAATAGATCAGGTCAAGGAACAGAATACTGACTAACAAGTTTGTCAGGAAAGACCAGGATTGCGGGAGCGCATAGCAGGACGCAATCCGTGGGCTTTCTTATATGACAGTGTCTGTGCCGGCAGACATGGGAGTTTCAGATAGAATAGAAAGGAAAGGAGCCTGTCCAGGCTCCTTTTTCGTTGACAAGCAGGAAGGGAGAAGGGTAAAATAGAATAAAATATTTGTTTTAAAACAGCGGAGATGTATAAATGGACAGGAATTTGAATTTAGCTAATGAAAAGGAACTGACGGCTCTTGGCAAGGCCCTTTCTTCTGAGACCCGTATCCGGATCCTCCATTTGCTGGGAAGGGAGCCCTTGTGTGTCAATGAGATTGCAGAACTGCTGGAGATTCCCTCTTCTTCTGCAGCCTTAAATATCCGGGTGCTGGAGGAAGCAGGGCTGATCCGAACGGAACTGAAGCCTGCGGCCAGAGGGTCCATGAAGATGTGTATTCCACAGGAAGGAAAGATCATCCTGGACTTCCAGAGGCAGACAGAAAAAAAGAAGGAAGAGATCATATCTATGCCTGTGGGCAATTATGTGGATTATAAGATTACCCCTACCTGCGGAATGGTAAATGAAGAGGGATATATTGACGGGGAAGACGAGCCCAGGTGCTTTTATGATCCAAAGAGGACTACGGCAAAGCTGATCTGGTTCTCTTCCGGTTATCTGGAATACCGTTTCCCAAATGCAGCTCTTCAGGAACAGCCGGCCAGAGTCCTGGAATTTTCGGCGGAACTGTGCTCGGAGGCTCCCGATTATAACCTGGATTATCCTTCAGACATTACTTTGTGGATCAACGGAAAAGAAGCGGGAACCTGGCACTGCCCCTCGGATTTCGGCGGACGCCGGGGAAAACTGAACCCGGACTGGTGGGAGGATACGAAGAGTCAGTACGGAAATCTGAAAACCTGGAGGCTGGATCATACAGGATCCTATCTGGATGGAAAAAAGAGCGCTTCCTTTAAGATCCAGGAATATTGTCTGGAAGAGGGGCCCTATATATCCGTGATCATCGGCATCAAAGACCAGGCAGAACATGTGGGAGGCGTAAACATTTTCGGCAGCTGTTTCGGGGACTATCCCCAGGATCTGGTCATGAAAGTAAAATTTTAAAAAAGGTCTTTACAAACCATTAAACTGTGCTATAATTGCGATAGAAACATAAAAAGTGAAATAAAACATAAAAAATGTTTTAAAAGAGGGAGCATGGAGGTAGAGAAGATGCAGCAGCAATTAGTAAAGAAGTTTCAGGAACTTTTCGGAGAAGGGGGAGACATTCGGTTTTATTTTTCTCCCGGCAGGGTGAATCTTATTGGTGAGCATACGGATTACAATGGAGGACATGTATTTCCCTGTGCCCTGACCATTGGTACCTACGGCGTTGCAAGAAAAAGAGGAGACAGAATAATCCGTCTCTATTCTGAAAATTTCAGCAAAATGGGGGTTATAGAGACAAGCCTGGACGATCTTGTCTACCGGGAGAACGCTGGCTGGACCAATTATCCAAAAGGTATCGTCTGGACTTTTCAGGAAAAGGGTTATCCTGTGGAAACTGGTTTTGATATGCTGATGTACGGGAATATTCCCAATGGTTCCGGACTTTCTTCTTCTGCCTCTGTAGAGCTTCTTATGGGAATCATTCTGAAAGATCTGCTCGGTTATGAAGATCTGACCATGATCAATCTGGCCTTGATGGGTCAGTACGGAGAGAATAACTTTAATGGTATGAACTGCGGGATCATGGATCAGTTTGCCATTGCCATGGGGAAAAAAGACCATGCCATTTTCCTGGATACCCAGAATCTCCAGTATGAGTATGCTCCTATCCGCATGGATGGATATAAGATCGTGATTGCTGCCAGCAATAAGAAAAGGAGACTGACAGACTCCAAGTATAATGAGAGAAGAGCAGAGTGTGAAAAGGCCCTGAAGGATATCCAGAGCGTTAAGATGATCCATGCACTGGGAGAGCTGACGGAAGAGGGATTTGAACAGATAAAAGATGCAGTGAAGGATCCTGTCTGCCGTAAAAGAGCAAAACATGCGGTTTATGAAAATCAGAGAACTATAAAAGCAGTAAAAGCTTTAAGAAATAATGATCTGGAGACTTTCGGAAAACTGATGAATGCATCTCATGTGTCTCTGAGAGACGACTATGAAGTAACAGGAAAAGAGCTGGATACACTGGTAGAAGCTGCCTGGAAGCAGGAAGGGGTCGTTGGATCCAGAATGACAGGTGCCGGATTCGGAGGCTGCACAGTGAGCATTGTAAAAGAAGAGGCGGTAGATGCCTTTATTAAAAATGTCGGAGAAATCTATGAGAAGGAAATCGGCTATGGAGCGGATTTCTATGTGGTAGAGATCGGCGACGGAACAAGAAGAATTGCCTGAAGGCGTAAAAGAAAGGGGAAGGGTGAAAATTATGCTGAACAAAAACATCAGAGATCTGGTACAGTATGGGATTGATACAGGATTGGTGCCGGAGTGTGAGAAGATCTACACAAGGAATCTTTTGCTGGATATCTTCCATGAAGATGAATACACAGAACCGGAAGACCAGGAGGTATGTAAAGATCTGGAGACAATCCTAAAGGGGCTTTTAGACGAAGCTGTGAAACGGGGGATCATAGAGGACAGTATCGGTTACCGGGATCTGCTGGATACCAAGATCATGAACTGCCTGGTTCCAAGGCCGGCCCAGGTACAGGAGAAATTCTGGAAAGAATATAAGAAGAGCCCGGAGGCTGCCACTGAATTTTTCTATAAATTCAGCCAGGACACCGACTATATCCGCCGCTACCGTATAAAGAAGGACAGAAGATGGACGGTGGAAAGTCCTTATGGCACCATTGATATCACCATTAACCTTTCCAAACCTGAGAAGGATCCTAAGGCTATCGCAGCAGCAAAGAATGCAAAGCAGAGCAGCTATCCGAAATGTCAGCTTTGTATGGAAAACGAAGGATATGCTGGAAGGCTGAATCATCCTGCAAGGGAAAATCATAGGATCATCCCCATTACTATTAATGACAGCAAATGGGGATTCCAGTATTCCCCATATGTATATTATAATGAGCACTGTATTGTCTTTAACGGGGAACATATCCCTATGAAAATAGAGAGAAATACCTTTGTGAAGCTTTTTGACTTTATCAAGCTGTTTCCCCATTATTTCCTTGGCTCCAATGCAGATCTGCCTATCGTGGGAGGCTCTATTTTAAGCCATGATCATTTCCAGGGAGGACATTATACCTTCGCTATGGCAAAGGCTCCTATGGAGGAAAATGTGGTGATTCCAGGTTATGAAGACGTAGAGGCGGGAATCGTGAAATGGCCCCTTTCCGTGCTGAGGATCCGGAGCAAAGATGAGAAACGGCTGATCGACCTGGCAAGCCATGTGCTGGAAGTATGGAGAGGCTATACAGATGAGACTGCATTTATCTTTGCCGAAACTGAGGGAGAGCCTCATAATACCATTACCCCTATTGCCAGAAAGAAAGGGGATATGTTTGAACTGGATCTGACCCTGCGGAACAATATCACTACAGAGGAGAATCCTCTGGGAGTCTATCATCCTCATGCCCAGTACCATCATATTAAGAAAGAAAACATCGGCCTTATCGAGGTGATGGGTCTGGCAGTTCTTCCTGCAAGACTGAAAGAGGAGCTGGAGCTTTTGGCACAATATATCCTGGACGGAAAAGATCCTTCAGAAAGCGAAATGCTGGAGAAACACAGCGACTGGGTAAAGGAATTCCTTCCCAAATATTCCGAGATCACAAAGGACAATGTCATGGATATCCTTCAGGAAGAGGTAGGACAGGTATTCGTTCATGTACTGGAGGATGCCGGCGTTTACAAATGTACGCCGGAAGGAAGAGAAGCTTTCCGCCGTTTTATCAAGGCTTTATAAGAGAAAAAACAGAAATTGTCATGACAACAAAAAAGATAGGCGCTCCTGCCTGTCTTTTTTGTTGTCTTTATGCTATACTACTGTAAAAAGAGAGAATTATCCAACAATAAGGAGAACAGACATGAAGGAAAAGATCCTGCTCATAGACGGACACAGTATTTTGAACAGAGCTTATTACGGGCTTCCGGAACTGACAAATTCTGAAGGCCTTCATACCAATGCGATATACGGGTTTCTCAACATTTTATTTAAGATGCTGGAGGAGGAAGATCCCGATTACCTTACAGTGGCTTTTGATCTGTCGGCGCCTACCTTTCGGCATAAAATGTATGATGCGTATAAAGGAACCAGAAAGCCTATGCCGGGAGAATTGCGGGAGCAGGTACCGGTAATGAAGGATGTGCTGGAGGCTATGGGAGTGAATATCGTATCCAAGGAAGGCTATGAGGCAGACGATATTCTGGGAACCCTGGCCAGAAAAAGCGAGGCCCAGGAAATGGACGTGACGATCCTTTCCGGTGATCGTGACCTTCTTCAGCTGGCTACAGACCACATCTGCATTCGGATTCCCAAGACCAAGGGGGGGAAGACTACTATTGAAGACTATTACGCAAAAGATGTGGAAGCAGCTTACCAGCTTACACCTCCACAGATTATAGAACTGAAAGCACTGATGGGAGATTCTGCCGACAATATTCCCGGGCTTCCGGGAGTAGGGGAGAAAACCGCAACAAAGCTTCTCCTGGAATACGGCACTGCGGAAAACGCCTATGCCCATGTGGAGGAGATCAAGCCGAAAAAGGCCCAGAACGCATTTCTGGAACACTATGATCTGGCAGTGCTGAGCCGGAAGCTGGCTACCATCCATACGGACAGTCCGGTAGAACTGGACCGGGAGAAAGCCAGGGTCCATGACCTTTATACCCAGGAAGCATATGAATTTTTTAAAGAACTGGAATTTAAAAACTTCCTTTCCAGATTTCAGGATAAGGGAGAGCAGGTGAAGGCAGAAGAGCAGTTCCATACGGTGACGGATCTTGCCCTTGCAGAGGAACTCTTTAAGAAAGCAGAGGGAAAAGAAGGTATAGGCCTGGAACTTCTGGAAGAAGGAGAAAGTTTCCTGGGACTGGGGCTGTCCTATGAGGAAGAAGGAAAATATCAGGTCTACGGTTTCCTGCCCCAGGGATTTTTGACCAGAGATTATCTCATGGAAAAGGCCGCTGATCTCTGCGGCCGGGGAAAAATGGTGGCCTCTCTGGACATTAAGGCTATGCTCCGTCACATGGACATCCGGGAGCATACGGCAATGTTTGATGCCGGGATCGCCGCTTACCTTCTGAACCCTTTGAAATCTCAGTATACCTATGATGATATTGCTAAGGAATATCTGGGAGAAATCCTTCCGGCCAAAGAAGATCTGATAGGGAAACTCACTTATCAGAAAGCGGCAAAGGAGGAAACTTATGAGAAGGAAGTCGCCAAAAGTATCTGCTATATGGCCTATGTGGCTCTAAAGTCCAGAAAGCCTCTTTTGGAAGCTTTGGAAGATACAGGAATGAAAAAGCTGTTTACCGAGATCGAGATGCCCCTGCTTTTCACCCTTTCCGATATGGAAAAGGAAGGAATTCGGGTGAATGCTGAGGAGCTGAAGGAATACGGGGAAAAGCTTCAGATCCGTATTGAAGAGCTGGAAAAGAAGATCTGGGAAGAAGCCGGGGAGGAATTTAATATTAATTCTCCCAAGCAGCTGGGAGTAATCCTTTTTGAAAAAATGGGGCTGCCGGGAGGAAAAAAGACCAAGACCGGATATTCTACAGCGGCAGACGTGCTGGAGAAGCTTGCCCCGGATCATCAGATCGTTGCGGATATCCTGGAATACCGGCAGCTTGCAAAGCTGAAATCTACCTATGCAGACGGACTAGCCAATTATATAGATAAAGGGGGAAGGATCCATTCCACTTTTAACCAGACCATTACTGCTACGGGAAGGATCAGCAGCACCGAGCCCAACCTTCAGAATATCCCTATCCGGACAGAACTGGGCAGACTACTGAGAAAAGTCTTTATCCCCAAAGATGGATATGTATTTCTGGATGCAGATTATTCTCAGATTGAGCTTCGTGTGCTGGCCCATATGTCCGGGGATGAGAAGCTGATCCAGGCATATCGGGAGGCCCAGGATATTCACCGGATTACCGCCTCCCAGGTGTTTCATGTACCTTTTGAACAGGTGACCTCTCTTCAGAGAAGAAATGCCAAGGCAGTAAATTTCGGAATCGTCTATGGGATCAGTTCTTTTGGGCTGAGCCAGGACCTGAGTATTACCAGAAAAGAGGCCGCCCAGTATATTGAGGACTATTTCAAGACCTATCCTAAGATCAAAGGATTTCTGGACGGACTGGTAAAACAGGCAAAAGAACAGGGCTATGTGTCGACCATGTTTGGAAGAAGGCGTCCGGTACCGGAGCTGAAATCCAGCAACTTTATGCAGCGTTCTTTCGGAGAGCGGGTAGCTATGAATTCTCCTATTCAGGGAACTGCTGCTGACATCATAAAAATTGCCATGAATCGGGTGAGCAGAAGACTCAGAGAAGAAAATCTGAAATCAAAGCTGATCCTTCAGGTCCATGATGAGCTGCTTATTGAGACAGCCAGAGAGGAAGAGCCCAGGGTAGCCGCTATCCTGGAAGAAGAAATGAAGGGCGCAGCAGAGCTGTCTGTAGCCCTGGAAGTGGATATGCATACCGGCGAAAACTGGTATGAGGCAAAATAGCCGATGTTACGAAGGAGGGAAAAGTATGAGAGTAATAGGTGTGACAGGAGGAGTAGGATCCGGAAAAAGTGCAGTTTTAAATTATATAGAGGCTCATTTTGACGCCAGGATCGTAAAGGCAGATGAGGTGGGACATATGCTGATGATGCCTTGGGGAAAATGCTTTGATCCGGTGGTTCAGCTTTTTGGCGACTGGGTGGTGAGAGAAGATGGTTCCCTGGACCGCCAGGCCATTGCCCAGATTGTATTTAAAGACCCTGAAATGCTGAAAAAGCTCAATGCCGTCATCCATCCGGAAGTGAAAAAATATATTGTAAAGGAGATTGAGAGATCCAGAAAAGAAGAGACCGAATTCTTCTTTATCGAGGCCGCTCTTCTTTTAGAAGAAAAATATGATGAAATCTGCGATGAGATATGGTATATTTATTGCGAAAAAGAAGTCCGGATGGAGCGTCTTCGCCGGGATCGGGGATATTCAGATGAACGGATCCGCCAGGTAATGGAAAATCAGCTTCCCGATGAGGAGTATGAGGCTCACTGTGACTTCCAATTATATAACGATGAAGATGTGGCCCATACCTATCTTCAGATCGAGCGAAGGATGAGAACATATTATGAATCTGTGTAGTATAGCCAGCGGAAGCAGCGGCAACTGTATTTACGT
>ERZ1090881.1282-NODE-1292-length-10816-cov-16.096924_pt1 | contig 10816 bp, 6 predicted proteins | sample MGYA00478470_ERZ1090881 | MGnify/ENA primary metagenome ERZ1090881 (study PRJEB33644, sample SAMEA5815736) | chicken gut metagenome | biome: Chicken; feature: Gastrointestinal Tract; material: Caecum | place: Ireland | collected 2019-01-01 | study: A study of...
TATATGGGGGTCAATTGTAAAAAATGCAATAAAATTCCCGCAATATATGAACGCGGCCCCCCCCCCCCCCGGGGGGGGGGGGTTTTAAACGTTAAAAGACCGGAGAATTTTTTTTGTGGTTTTTTTGCCGGGGCGCCCCCCTCTATATTCCAAAGCGCGGGGCTCACCCTAATCATCCACTTGGGGCGCGGCCGCGTTTTGGGGGGGGGGCGCACTTGATTCATGCAGCGATATGAGGAGCACTCCCGTACCTTAAAAGAAGCCCTCGACGAACTGCTCGGCATCGAACAGCTCCAGATCGTCGATCTTCTCGCCGACGCCCGCAAAGACGACGGGGATCTTGAGTTCACCGCACAGCGAAAAGACAAAGCCTCCCTTGGCGGTGCCGTCCAGCTTGGTCAGCACGATGCCGTCCAGCTCGACCGCCTCGTCGAAGATCTTTGCCTGGCTCATCGCGTTCTGCCCCGTCGTCGCGTCCAGAACGAGGTACTTTAAGAACTGCGCCTCGGGCCACTCGCGTCTGACGACGCGGTCCATCTTCTGCAATTCTTTCATCAGGTTTTCCTTGACGTGCAGTCTGCCCGCCGTATCGACGAGCACGACGTCCGTTCCCCGCGCCTTCGCTGAGGAGACGGCGTCAAAGATGACCGCCGCGGGGTCGCTGCCGTCCTCATGCTTGACGATGCGCACCTTGGCGCGCTCCGCCCAGACACCCAGCTGATCGATCGCCGCCGCGCGGAAGGTGTCCGCCGCTGCGACTGTCACCGTCTTGCCCTGCCGCACGAACCAGTTGGCGACCTTGCCGATGGTCGTCGTCTTGCCCACGCCGTTGACGCCGACAAACATGATGACGCAGGGATAGGTAAGCTCGGGCACGGGCGCCTCATTGAGGGTGTCCTCAAGGATATCCTTGAGAAGATCGGTGACGAACTGTTCGTCCTTTACCTTTTGCCCGATCGCCTCCTCTTTGACCTGGTCGATGACGTCCTCCGCGGTGCGCACGGAGACGTCGGCGGAGATGAGGATCTCCTCCAGTTCGTCATAGAACGCATCGCCCAGCTTATTCTTCAGAAACAGCTGCCGCATCTTGGCAGACACGCCGTCCTTTGTCTTTTTCAACGCATCGCGAATTTTTCCGAAAAAACTCATAAGACCTCCTCACATGTTCACGAATTTTCTCACGCAAAGGCGCAATTCCGTGATCTGAGAGGGCGGTCGCGGGCACGCCGCTTCGCGGTTGACCGCACGTCTCGTGCGGGTAGCCCCCGCCCTCGGTCAAGAAATTGCCATATGCAAGGCAATTTCTTGCCCGAACGCGGGGATCTACCCGCGTGAGACAAACGAGCCGCAGTCTCGTCGCGGCGGCGTTTTCTCTGAATCTCACGGCGAAGATTTTTGCCTTTGCAAAAAGATTCGCGTGAACTTACTGTATTGTATCTCCACCCAGCCGGGCTTCGACTTCGGAGAGTTTGACCGAGACGATCTTGCTCACGCCCTTTTCCTCCATCGTCACGCCGAACAGAACGTCCGCTTGGTTCATCGTCGGCTTGCGGTGCGTGATGACGATGAACTGCGTGTCCTTGGAGAACTTTTTGAGATATTTGGCAAAGCGGTCGACGTTCGCCTCGTCCAGCGCCGCTTCGATCTCATCGAGAATACAAAACGGCATGGGGCGGGACTTTAAGATCGCGAACAGGATGGCGATCGCCGTAAAGGCGCGCTCGCCGCCCGACAGGAGCGAGATCTTCGTCAGCTTCTTCCCGGGCGGGCAGGCGACGATCTCGATGCCCGCATTGAGCGGGTCGTCGCAGTCGGTGTAGTCGAGCTGCATTTCCGCCTTGCCGCCGCCGAATAGTTCGCGGAAGATCTGCGTGAAGTTGGCGTTGATCTCATTAAAGCCCGCGTCAAACTTGCGCTGCATCTCCCCTTTGAGTTCCTCCAGCACGCCCGTCAAATCGGAAATGCCCTTATCCAGATCCTCTTTCTGCGTCTGCATCTCGCTGTAGCGGGCGAGCAGGTTGTCGTAGTCCTCCTCGGCATTCTGGTTGATCGCGCCCAGCGCACCGATGCGGTGTTTTAAGCTGTTGATGCGCGCGGACGCCTGCGTGATATCGTAGTGCTCGTCGCGAAGTGCAAGCGCGCTCTCGTAGGTGAGCCCGTACGCCTCGTCGATGCGCTGCTTCATGTTCTCCAGCGACGCCTCCGCCTTGGAGATCTCCAGCTCGCATTCGTGCTTTTGCTCGGACAGCGTCATCTGCCGCGCAAGCAGGGAGCGCTTCTCCTCGGAAAGGCGCGTCTGCGCGTCGCTGACCGTCTTTTTCTCCTGCTCGATCCCCGCAAGCCGCTCGCGCAACGACGAGACGGCACGCTGTTCCTCCTCGGTGAGCGCCGCCTTCTCCTCCTCGCGCTTGAGCTGTTCGATGCGCTGTTCCGTCTCGGTGACGGCGGCGCGCGTCTCGTCCACCTTGCGCATGAGCGCCGCTTTTTCCTCGCGCATGCGCTGCACATTCGCCTCATCCGCCGCCTGTGCGGAGGCAATGGACGCGCTTTCAACGCGCAGAGCGTTGAGCTTTTGCAGAAGTTCATCGCGCTCGGCTTTGAGCTTGTCCCCCTCCGCCTGCCGCGACGCAGCCTCTGCCGCCGCCTCCGAGCGGATCTTGTTGAGCAGTTCTTCGCTCTCCTCGGAGGAGAGCACCTCGCTCTTTAAGTTGTCCGCCGTACGGCCGAGCGTCTCGAGCAGCGCTTCGTAGTCCGCGACGTCATGCTGCGCGTCGGCAAGCAGACCTTCGAGCGTCGCCGCGCGCTGGGAGAGCGCCGCATAGGACGCAGCCTCCTCCTGCACCTTGAGGCGGAACTGCTCGCATGCCGCCTGCTTTTCGGAGAGTGCCTGTTCACAGGCTTCCAGTTCATGCTTGAGGCGCGCCATCTGCTTCTTTCTGGCGGCGATCCCCTCCTCGCTCTCCTTGATGCGGCGCTCGCCCGCGAGCAGGTTTCCGCTCTCGCGGCGGCGGGAGCCGCCCGTCATCGCGCCCGACGAAGCGATCGTGTCGCCGTCCAGCGTGACGATCTTGAAGGCGCGCGGAAACTTGCGCGAAATGTGCGTCGCGTTGGCAATGGTATCGCAGATGAGCGTGTTGTCGAGCAGATACCCGACAATATTCTCATAGTAGGGATCGTATGTAACCAGTTCGCTCGCGAGCCCGACGGCGCCCTCCTCGCGCAGAGCGGCGCGGATGTCCCTGCCGTTGCCGCGCGGGCGCATGGTATCCACGGGCAAAAAGGTGACGATGCCGCCGCCCGTGCGCTTTAAGTATTCGATGAGATAGCGCGCGTCCTCCTGCGTCGCCGTGACGAGGTTCTGCATCGCGCCGCCGATCGCCGTCTCGATGGCGACCTCGTATGTCTTCTCCGTGCGGACGATATCCGCGATCGCGCCCTTCAATCTCTTGCCGATCTCGGGCTGCGACTTGGCGGTGAGCTGCAGTTTGCGCACCGAATCGCGGTAGCCGTCAAAGCGGTTCTTGAGATTGACATACATCTCCAGATTGTTGGTGAGATTGAGGATGGAGGTGTTGCAGTCGGCGATCTGCGCCGTGAGGTCGCGCCGCTGCGCCTCTGCCTCGGCAAGCTCTGCCTGCAGCGCCGCCTCTTTTTGCGGCTTTTCGTCGAGGAACTGCTCGCAGGCGGTCTTCTCCGACGCGCACTCCGCCGCCTGGCGGACGTACTCGCTGCGGCGCGCGTTCGCCTTTTCGAGCGCCGCCCTGACCTCTGCGATGCGCTCGTCCACCGCGTCGCGGCGGGCGGAGAGGCTTCCGACGTTCGCCCTCACGTCGGCGAGGTTTTCCACCGAAGAGAGCTCGCTCGCGCGCTTTTCGTCCGAGATGCGCTCGAACGCGGCGACCTTTTCGGAGACCTCGGCAAGCTTTGCCTCCAGCCCCGTGCATTCCTTGGCGATCGCCTTGGCGCGCTTTTCGTTCTCTGCCGATTTTGCGGCGCCGCTTCTCTCCAGCTGCTCGATCTCGCGCGTGCGGCGCATGGAGTACTCGATGTCGTCCGTCGCCGTCTGAAGCTGGCGGCGGTAAGACCGGATGCGCTCGCCCAAGACCTTCGCCTCGCCCGTCTTGTGCTCGATGCCGACTTCAAAGGCGCGCAGTTTTTCGTTGACGGCGCGAAGGTCCGCGTCCGCCTGCGCAATCTGCTCGCGGGCAGACTGCTCCTCCTTGTCCAGCTCCGTCAGGCGGGTCTCTACCTGCCCGAGCTCTCTGCCGGCGCGCTCGATCTTCTCGCGCTGCCTGCCCGTCTCATAGGCAAAGTTATCGAAGCGGACGAGGTAGGAATTGACCTCCTCGTGCTTTAACTCCTCGGTATAGGCGCGGTACTTTTTCGCCGTCTCCGCCTGTTTTTCGAGGGGGCGCAACTGGTTTTCCGCCTCGTCCATGCGCTGGACGAATACAGTCAGATTATCCTTGGCGCTCTCCAGTTTGCGTTCGATCTCCGCCTTTTGCGACTTGAATTTCATGACGCCCGTCGCTTCCTCGAAGATGGCGCGGCGATCCTCGGGCTTGGCATTCATGATCTGCTCGACCTTGCCCTGCCCGATGATGGAGTAGCCCTCCTTGCCGATGCCCACGCCGTGCAAAAGCGCGACGATATCCTTGAGGCGGCAGGGCTGCTTGTTGAGCAGATATTCGCTGTCGCCCGAGCGATACAGCCGGCGCGTCATGGCGACCTCGTCGTACTCGATATCGAACATGCGGTTTGTATTGTCAAAGACGAGCGTGACTTCGCAATAGGAGAGCTGGCGGCGCGTCTGCGTGCCGCCGAAGATGACGTCCTGCATGGAGGAGCCGCGCAGCGTCTTTGCCGACTGCTCGCCCAGCACCCAGCGCACGGCGTCCGCGACGTTGCTCTTGCCGCAGCCGTTTGGTCCGACGATACAGGTGACGCCGTCCTCAAATTTGATCGAGGTCTTGTCCGCAAAAGACTTGAACCCCAGAAGTTGGATTTCCTTAAAATTCATTGCTCCGATAGTTTCCCGAATAAGCATCTTGCCGCCGCCCGTTCGGCGAGTTTTTTGGTGGGCGCGCACGCTGTGGCGCTCTCGCCCAGAGCGCTGACCGTACAGACGACGCCCCCATCCGTATCCCGCGAGGAATACACGGGCAGCGCCTTGCTGCGCGCCTGCACATATTCCTGCAGGAGCGCGCGGAAGTTGCCCGCCTCCTGCGGCAGCAGGGTGCGGGAGAGAAATGCCTCCGCAGCCGCATAGCCGCCGTCCAGATAGATGCCGCCGACGACTGCCTCATAGAGGTTTGCCGCCGTCTTGCCGTGCACGAGCACGTCGCCCGTGTAGCGCAGATAGTCGATGAGCCCCAGCGCCTCGCACGCCGCTTCCAGCGCCCCGCGCGAGACGTAACTCTGCCGCTTTGCCGTGAGCACCCCTTCTCTGCCCCCGTCGGTTCGGTACAAAAGGTCGGTGACGTACAGCTGTACGACCGCGTCCCCTAAAAATTCCAGGCGCTCGTTGCTCTCCTCGCCGCCTGAGTTTGCGGCGGAGGAATGACAAAAGCACCGCGCAAGCAGCGCCTTGTCCGAAAATATATAGCCGATCGCCGCCTCTGCGGCGGACAAATCAGACATTTTCGCTCTGTGCGGAGGTCTCGGCGAGCAGGTCCTCCATCATGCCGATCAACCCGCCCTTACAGGCGTCGATCGCCTGATAGATGGAGGGCTTGATGCTCTTTGCCTTGGAGGAGCCGTGCGACTTGACGACCACCTTCTTGAGCCCCAAAAACACCGAGCCGCCGAAGCGGGAATAGTCCAGCGCATTGGAGAGCCCCGAAATGGGCTTTTTGGCGACGAGGTAGCTGAGCTTTCTGCCGAAGGAAGCCGTAAACTCCTTTTTGAGCATCTCGGCAACCGTCTTGCCGCAGCCCTCGATCGCCTTTAAGGCGATGTTGCCCGAGAAGCCGTCCGCCACGGCGACGTCGACGTCCCCATACATGATGTCCCGTCCTTCGATATTGCCGACAAAGTTGATGCCCTGCATATTCTTGAGGAGCCGGTGCGCCTCCTGGTGCAGCGGATCGCCCTTGTGCTCCTCCGTGCCGTTGGTGAGCAGCCCGACGCGGGGATACTCCACGCCGTACGCGGCGCGCGCATAGGCGGACGCCATCAGCCCGAACTGCGCGAGGTACTGCGGCTTGCACTCCGCATTCGCGCCGCAGTCACACAAAAGAGTCATCTTGCCGCGCACGTTGGGGATGCCGGGGCAGAGCGCGGGGCGCATGACGCCCTTGATGCGCCCGATGAACATGATGCCGCCCGTGAGAACCGCGCCCGTAGAGCCCGCGGAGACAAACCCGCCCGCGGAGATATCGTTCTTCAGAATGTTCAGTCCGACGACGAGGGAACTGTCCCGCTTGGAGCGGACGGCATGCGTGGGTACGTCGTCGTTGGTGATGACCTGTGTGCAGCCGACGATCTCGACGCGAGAGGCGTCGTAGGTGTATTTGTCCAGTTCATGCTTGATGAGGGCTTCGTCGCCCGTTAAAATGACCTTAAAATCGGAGCGGTCGGCAAGCGACTCCACCGCGCCCTTGACGATCTCGACGGGTGCGTGATCCCCGCCCATGGCGTCCACAATGATCTTGAGCATTGTTAATTCTCCTAATTCAATATTCACAGATTTCTTTTCGAACTGACGAAAAGAAATCTCGTGAGGTTCAGAAAAACCCGCGGACGCGGCGTTCTGCGCCTGACCGCCTGTTTTTCTCGCGGCGCGCAGTCGCAACAAAATAGCGCGCGCCGCTTCACTTTTCCGCAAAAGCGCTTCCGCGCAAATTGGGACGCGCTGGCGCAAAAGCGTGGTTTTGTTTGCGCAGTAATTTATAGCAAAAGACGGAACGCTTTTCCTGCCTCTCCTGCAACTATAAAGAGAAGAAACAACAGCACCTCGTAAAAATATTTTCGAAGAAAAGATTTTTGCGAAGAGGAGCGGCAGGCATTCGGGCAAAGTATTTGGCTTTGCCAAATACTTGCGATCTTTGCCTTGCCGCGACGAAGGGGAGGTGCCCCGAAGGGGCGGAGGGGTTTATCTTCCCGCCCCCGGAAGAAGCACTGCCGCAGGCAGCAACGATGTTTGCGCAAAAGTGCGACCGGCATTATATTTGATTTAGATTATACCATTTTTTTCGGGAAAACACAATAGTTTGAAGGCGGCGCAGCAAAAAAAGTGCGGTGCAGACCTTGCCGCACCGCGCCCCTTCTCCCTCCTTCGGGAACTTTCCTCTTTTTTCGCCCATTTACTCGCGCTCAACGGTCACGACGGGCTCGTAGTCCCCGAGCACGCGTACCGCCTGTTCGACGGATGAACGGAGTTCGCCGTCCTGAACGGGGCAGTCAAAGGGAATACCCACTTCGAATACGACCTTTGTCCGCGCCCCGCGCAGCAGGCGGAAATCGTGGATATTCATGCCCTCCGCCATGCCCTCGACGGCGGCGCGCACGCGTTCTTCCAGCTCCTTTGTCTCCGCGTCATCGGGCACGACGGGGTCGAGGTGCAGGGTAAGCTGCACGCCCGTTTCCTCCTGCACGGCGCGCTCCAGCCCGTCCAGCAGGGTGTGCGAGGTGAGCGCGGGAAGGTTTGCATCCATCTCGACGTGCGCCGTCGCAAACGTGGCGTCCCGCCCGTAGCCGTACACGCGGATATCGTGCACGCCGCGCACGCCCTCGCCCGCGAGCAGCATCTCCCGAATGCGCGCCACGAGTTGCGCGTCGGGCGCCTGCCCCAAAAGTTTGGAGCCCGCCTCCTTCAACAGTTTGACGCCCTGCCATGCGATGAACACGGCGACCAGAATGCCGATCCAGCCGTCGGCAGCAAAGTCCGTGAACTGCGAGATGAGCGCGCCCGCAAGCACGGCGAGCGTCGCAATGCAGTCGCAGGCGCTGTCCGTTGCCGCCGCGCGCAGGGGATCGGAGCCCGTCTTCTTTGCGGCGATGCGGTACATACAGAACATGCCCGCCTTGACGGCGACCGAGATGCCCAAAAGGAGATACACCCACCATACGGCGACGCTCTCCGCCCCGCCAATCACCTTTTCGATAGACTCGCGCGCGAGTTCGACGGCGAGCACCAGCACGAGAAAGGCGATGCACATGGTCGCAACGTACTCCGCGCGCCCGTGCCCGTAGGGGTGCTCCCTGTCCGCGGGCTTGCCCGCGACGCGGAAGGAGATGAGCGCCACGATGCTCCCGCCGCTGTCACTCAGATTGTTGACGCCGTCCGCGAGCACGGACAGCAGCCCCGTCAGCGCGCCCGCGGCGATCTTGCCCGCCGCAAGGAGCAAGTTACAGACAAGCCCCGCAATGCCCGCGCGCGTCTCCGGAGAAATTGCCTTTGCCTTCATAATACCCTATATTATACGCCAAGCGACGTACGCTGTCAACTCCGAACGCCCCAAAATGTCCGCCGCAGAACAACCGCGGCGGGCAGATGGCGAACCGCATGATGAAAAAAATTTTCTTTGCCGCAATACTTGCAAACCGGAAGTAAGTGTGATATACTCATTCTGAATTTAGGCAAATCGCAGGCGTATCCCCTCATGGATGCGCACCGCGTATGACCTGCGAAACAAGGAGAAAAGGATGAAACGCAAATTTTGGCCGGCAGCGATGACGGCGCTCATGGCGCTTCTGCTCGCATGCGGGTTTGCCGCCTGCGCCGACACGGGAGACACAGGAAACGACAACCCCAACGACAACCCCGATACCCCCGAGGAGCCCTTACAGGCGACGGAGGGATTGGTATTCACGCTCAGTCAGGATGGGACGGAGTACTTCGTGACCGACTACACGGGCACTGCCGCCGAGGTATATGTGCCCGCCACCCATGAGGGGCTGCCCGTCACGACCATCCGCCATTACGGCGATGGGGACGCGTTTGCGTATTGCAAGCAACTGACAAGCGTCACGCTTCCGGACAGCATTACAAGCATCGGAGGCGGCGCCTTCCTGGCCTGCTCGCAATTGACAAGCGTCACGCTTCCCGACAGCCTCGTCAGCATCGGAGAGGACGCGTTCGCCCATTGCGAAAACCTTGCGAGCGTCACACTCCCCGAAAGCCTTGTCAGTATCGGAAACGCCGCTTTCCAATCCTGCACCACGTTAACGAACATCCACATTCCCGCAGGCATCATGTACATCGGCGAGGCGGTCTTTGAACTGTGCAACGATCTGGAGAGCATCACCGTAGCGGAAAACAATGCATTTTATGCCGCCCGGGACGGGATTTTGTACAACAAGGACATGACGCAGTTCATCCACGCCCCCGCGGCAATCGAGGGCAGCGTCACCGTTCCGGGCAGTATTACAAGCATCGGCACGTACGTGTTCTCCCGCTGCGTCCATTTGCAGAGCCTGACCATCGAGGAGGGCGTGGAAAGAATTGAAAGCCAAGCGTTTTGGCTCAACTCTGGTCTGACGAGCGTCACGATCCCGGACAGCGTCTGGTTTATCGGCCCTGCCGCGTTTGCAAATTGTGAAAATCTGGCAGAAATCACGATCAATGGAAGCGTCGAATACATGGCTGCGGGTGCATTTTTCAATACGGCATATTACAACGACGCGGACAACTGGGAGAACGGCGTCCTCTATATCGGCTCCCATCTGATTGAGGCGCAGGATACGCTCTCGGGCACGTATTCCGTCAAGCAGGGCACCACGGTCATTGCGTACAACGCCTTCGAGAACAGAGCGATCACGGGCATTACGCTCCCGGACAGCGTCACCCATATCGGCGACAGGGCGTTCTATGCTTGTTACAACCTTCAACGTGCGGCATTGGGGAACGGCGTCGTCAGCATCGGCGCCTGGGCGTTCAACGAATGCAGCAACCTGCAAAGCATAACGGTAGGCAACACCGTCACGAGCATCGGCATCTTTGCATTCCGCAACACCGCATTCTTCAACGATGACGCGAACTGGGAGGACGGCATCCTCTTCCTCGGGAACTATCTGATCGCAGCACGGGAAACGCTCTCGGGCGCGTATACCGTCAGACAGGGCACTACGATTATTGCGGATGCCGCATTCGCCGATTGCATCGATCTGACGAGCGTCACGATCCCCGAGGGCGTCACGCATCTTGGCGCAAATGCCTTTGCGAACTGTTTTGCGTTGGCGAGCGTCGACATTCCGGACAGCGTCACGGGCATCGGGGATTCGGCATTCAGCAGCTGCAGCAGCCTCACGAGCATCACGATCCCCGAAGGCGTCACGCGTATCGGTGATTGGACATTTGTGGGCTGTGGCAATCTTGAAAGCGTCGTCCTGTCCGACAGCGTCACGAGCATCGGCTATGAGGCATTTATGGGCTGCGGCAGCCTTACAAGCATCGTCCTGCCCGCAAACCTCACGAGCATCGAGATAAGCGCATTCAGCGGGTGTTACGGCCTCACGAGCGTCACGATCCCCGAAAGCGTCGTGAGCATCGAAGATGGCGCGTTCAGCGGATGCACCGAACTTACAAGCGTGACGTTTGAAAATCCCGAGGGCTGGTATGTCAGCGAGGATGCGGAGGCCGGCACAGTCATTGAAAGCGATGACCTCTCCGACCCGGCAACGGCTGCAAGATATCTGACGGACATGTACTACTACTGCTACCACAACTGGATCCGATTATCCTGATAATAAACTCATCTTTTCATGCGCGCCGCCCCCCCGTTTGGGCGGGGGCGCGGCAGGGTTTGCGGGCTTGGGCCCCAGGTGAAATGTTTGCGCGGGGGGAAATCCCCCACCCGGGCGGGAATAAGTTTGT
>ERZ1090881.1297-NODE-1307-length-10775-cov-20.775933_pt1 | contig 10775 bp, 12 predicted proteins | sample MGYA00478470_ERZ1090881 | MGnify/ENA primary metagenome ERZ1090881 (study PRJEB33644, sample SAMEA5815736) | chicken gut metagenome | biome: Chicken; feature: Gastrointestinal Tract; material: Caecum | place: Ireland | collected 2019-01-01 | study: A study of...
TTGCCCGCTTGCAGACGCTTTAAGCGACTTTGAGGACTTCATAAACGACCGCAGAAGCTAATTAAGCGTATAAACATAATTTCAAGTAGACGGCCGCGAGACGGCCAGAAAGCGAGGTAAATAATGCGTCATATTCCGATTTACATTAACCCGGAACGACACCCCGAACCAGAGCCTGGCGAATGGGAAACCGACGAACTCGGCAGACGCTTTCGACGTATCGGCAAGGGGGCTATTGAGTACGAGCCAGAGATTAACGGCGTACCGCAGAGCGTCTTTTTTGCCAGCCAGAAAGCGCAGAAAGAGGCGGACGCTAAACGGTATGCAGAGGAAAGACGCAAGGCGGCAGAGCGAGCGGCACAGCGGCGTAATTGCCCTTTTAGGGATAGTAACAGCATGAATACCGATTGCGAGCGCGAAAAATGCGCCCTATTCGTTGACGGCTGCACCCTTGCCCGCTTGACACCGGCGAAAGACACAGAGGGCTTGCAATGCCCTTTTGACGGCTACCGGCGCAAATGCCGTAAAGATTGCGCCCTTTATAAGAACGGCTGCACACTTACAGGACTTAAAGAAAGCGAGGATAAATAATCATGAGTAAATTTGCGACTTACGCACACAAGGCAGACGACGCGGCACAGGCCGCCTTTAAGGAAATGACCGAAAAGAGAGCCGCTTTTGAAAAGGCAGATGCGGCGCGGAGAGCTACCCCGGTACGCAGGGGAATGGTAGACGCGCAGTATGCGGCTAAAGCCGCCCGCGCAGAGGCCGACTATCAAGAGGCTAAAGCCGCGTGGGATAATGTGCGGCGCAACGTACCCGACCGCACTATTAGCCAGCTCGCAGCTATCCGCAAAGAGCTTGACGCGGCCGTAGCGGCCGAATACCGCGTAAACCCGGAACAGATCGACAGCGGCTTGCTTGAGCTGCTTAAAAGCGGCATTATGAAAGCCGACGAATACGCCGACCAGCTCGCAAAGGCGCAGAACGCCGGTAACGTCACTATGGCGCGGCTTATCGGCAAGTACGCACAGGACGCGGCAGACGCAACGGCCGCAAAGTACGGCCAGAACGACCGCGCAGCGCAGACCTTGAGGGCTATTGTCTACCAGAGCCGCAACAGCACCGGCAGCGCGTACCTTGAGGCTTACGACGTAATGGCCGACGTGGTAAAGCGCGGGCTGAATAACCCCAGCATGATCGACTACTATAACAACGAGATCGCGGCGAAAATTGACGATACCTTTTAAGTAGGGCGGCAATACCGGCGCGGCTTTATTCCTTTCACGCGCTACCGGCTGCATACTACAAGAGGGCGAACCCCGCAAGGGGCAAGCCCTTTTTTTATACGGCAAAACCGCCCCGCGCAGATTTTACGCGCAGTACGTACAAAAAGATATTGACAATTAGGCACAAGGTCGCTATAATGATACTGTAACCGTAACCAATAAACAAGAAAGGGGCGGCGAACATGACCTATAACAATACAGCTTTAGCGACGCGGCCAGCCTTGACCGTCTTACCGGGCGCGGGCGTACCGGCCTTTAGCAATAGCCTTTTTGAGCGTTTCATAGACTACACCGACCGCAAAGAGACGACCGTAAAGGGCTATTTTACCTGTATTCGTCAATTCGTCAAATGGCTTGAGCAGAACGACATTAGACAGCCAGAGCGCGTACATATCAAGGCGTACCGCGACTATTTGACCGGCAGCGGCCTTGCGACCGGCACACAGGCACAGTATTTAAGAGCCGTAAAGCACTTTTTCAAGTGGACAGCGAGCGAGGGGCTTTACCCGAACGTCGCCGACAATATCCACGGCGCAAAGATACGGCACGACGTACACAAGAAAGACGCGCTGCAACGTGAGGACGTGGCGCAGATCGCGGACACAATCGACCGCAGCGGCGAAACCGGCAAGAGATTATACGCAATGTACTTATTATGCGTAATATGCGGCTTGCGTACAATCGAAATACACCGCGCCGACGTGGGCGACCTTAAGACCGTAGGCGGCACGACTTACCTTTACTTACAGGGCAAAGGCCACGACGACAAAGACGCGCCGGTATTGCTTATAAAGGAAGTGTACGAGGCCGTACAGGACTACTTAAACAGCCGCAGCGCAAAGGTAACGGCGAAAAGCCCGCTTTTCACGAGTACCAGCAACAAAGGCAGACCCGGAACAAAAATATACGCCCGCGACGAACAGGGCAATTACATATTAGACGAAAAAGGGAAAAAGGTAGTAGACAGAATAAGTGACGGCCGCATTGCTACTACCACAATAAGCACAATGCTTAAGGAAATGCTTGTAAACGCTGGATACGACAGCAACCGGCTTACAGCCCACAGCTTGCGGCATACCAGCGGCACAGGCGCACACAAGGCCGGTATAGACCTTTACGGCGTACAGCACCTTATGAGGCATTGCGACCCGGCTACGAGCGAAATATACATACACGACGACGACCACAAGGCCGCAGAGGAAAAAGGGCGCAAGGGTATTTACGACTACTACTTTAACGGCGCAGAGCTTAACCCGGTATTACCAGAGCTTGAGGCCGCTATAATGACACTTACCACAGAGGAACAGACCGCATTATTAGCGCAGATCAGAGCGCAGAAAGGGGCGACGGCATGAGCGACTTTGACAAGGCCTTTTATACCGTACCAGAGGTCGCAGCACTTCTTAAAGTGCATGAGAACACTATCTATAACATGGTACGGCGCGGCGAGATTGAGCATTACAAAGTAGGTAAACAAATCCGCGTAGCTACCACAGAGCTGGAACGGCTGAAAGTAGAGCGCGTAACCGACGAAAAGCGGGCTAATTGAAATTAGACTTATACGCTTAAGTAGAGAAAGGGGGCATATTTCCGAATGATTATAGCCGTAGCAAACCAGAAAGGCGGCACAGGGAAAAGCACGACCGCGCAAGCCATAGCGCAAGGCGTGACGTACAAAGGCGGCAAGAGCCTTATTGTAGACCTTGACCCACAGGGGAACACGACCTTTAGCATGGGCGGCAACAGCGGCGACGCGGGGGCTTACGAGCTGATAACCGGCGACTTGAAACCCGGCCAAATCATACAGACGACGGCACAGGGCGACATTATCACCGCAAGCCCGCAGCTCGCGGCCATAGATACCGCGCTTACCGGCGACGCGAAAGCCCGCGTAACAGGCCTACAACGCGCCTTAAAGGCCGTCAAGAGCCGATACGACGTAATAGCCATAGATTGCCCGCCCGCGCTTAATTTGCTGCTTATAAACGGCATAGCGGCGGCCGACAAGGTTATTATACCGCTTACGGCCGATATGTACGCGCTGCAAGGGCTTTACCAGCTCAAACAGAGCATACAGGACGCGCAAAAGCTCAATACAGGGCTTAAGATCGGCGGCGTAGTATTTACCCGGCACAGCACCCGCACAATACTTGCCCGCGACCTTACGGACGTTATAACAGACAAATGCGGCGAGCTGGATATACCAGTATATAAAACCGTGATACGCGAGGCCGTAGCGGTACGCGAGGCGCAAACGCAGCGCATGAGCCTATTTGACTATGCGCCGAAATCGAAACCGGCGAAAGACTATAAGCAGCTTATACATGAAATAGGCCTATAAAAGAAAGTGAGGTTTTTGCAATGGCAAAAAAGAGCATGAAAGACGCGGCGGCAGCCGGTACGAGTGTATTTGACCAGATCGCAAGCGGACACATACAGAGCGCAGAGAACGTAACAGACGTACAGGACGTAAAAAACGTAAAGGGCGTAAACAAAAAGGGCGAGCCGCTGGAACGCTTAAACCTTAAGATACCGGCAGAAATTAAGGAATACTTGACCGTAGCGGCTGCAAAGGCCAGCATAGACCAGCGGCGCAATATATCGCTTACAGAGTATTTAATACAGATTGTACGCGAGGATATGGCAAAAAATAACGAGTAAGGGGGCGGCAGCCTATGAACGAAACAACCAACACGGCCAGCGTAGAGCTTACGGCCGCAGATACCGCGCTATTGAATGAGTATTTACAGGCTATGGGCGAAATAGCGCAGAGAGAACCCGAACGGCTACCGGCCGAAACATGGGATAAAGTATGGCCGCATATACAGGCCACCGGGGGAGTACCGGCAGAGTACCGCGACCGTATAGGCGTAAACGATATTACAGTACATAGCGACATAGTAGACGGAAAGCACCGCTATATACCAGAGGGCAAGGCTGCTAAAGGCTATTACGATATTGTATGGGAACGCTGGAACGCAGAGCGCGGACAGATCGAAAGCAAATACCACGACGTTATTATAAAGGCCTTGCGCTATGCCTTGAGTAATGAAAGAGCGACCGCAGACACCGCGCCGCTTATGGAATTACTGAAAAGCTTTATGGCCGCATGGGATAAAGTAACACAGGAAAAGGCCAGCCCGCGCAGCGCAGCTATTGAGAAAGGCGCACTTATGACGATAGGCGGGCGTATCGCGTCCTATTCGACAGACGACCTTAAAAACGCGCTAAACGCCTATTCTATTATGCGGCTACCGGCCAGCGTGGACGCAAAGAAAGCCTTTGACGATACCGGCAAGCTGAACGCGCTTATGCTGCAAAACAAGCCGCTTGAGGGGCTTACGACTATGCACACGGCTTTTCTTATGGCCGTAGTACAGGCGGTATCTTTGTCACAGGCCGACGACGGCAGCAATACGGTATCGTTCTACTTACCGGCGATATGCCGCGAGCTTAAGATAGACCCGCGCACGTACTCAAATAAGCGCAGCACCGGGCAAGACTACGCGCAGCAACGCTTTAACGCTATGATTGAAATTATAACGCCTTTTGACCCGCTTGTAGGGCGCACCCCGGACGGCAGCTATTACCGCGTCTTGACCTTTGAGAGCTACGAAAAAGGCAGCGAGACAATGAACGTAAGCACACCTTACCTTTACAGGCTAAAGGCCATAGCGGCGCAGAGATCGACCGACCTTAAGCACCCGCAGCTAAACCGCCTATTACACGGCGCAGTAGTAAGCGAGCCAAACCGCGCAGCCGTAGAGCTTGCAAGCCGTATTCTTACCGGCATTGTAAACCGTGGCGTAAGAGCCGACTACAAGACCTATAAGGCTGAACCGAAAGTATCAAAAAAGACCGTAACCCGCACCGGCAGCGACGGCCAGCGCACGACGACAACGACGGTATACGACACCGGCGACCAGATCGACGACGCGCCCGCCCCGTCAAAGATCGTGACCTATAAAGTAAAGTATTCGACCCTTATAAACGATTGCCCGCAGCTCAAACGCGAGCTTGATGAAATCACGACCGGCAAGGGCAAGGCTGAAAGAGATTTAGAGGCACAGGCAGCAGCCGAACACAGGACGGCCAGCGCGGAAGAAATCCGACAGGCGCGAGAGAAAGACCGCAAGATCATACCGCAGAGGATAAACAAAAAGCTAAAGGACATATTCACGGCCGCTTTTAGAATTATTGCGGAAAAAAGCGACGCGCCCGCCCGCTATATTGACTTCACCTTACCGACGACGACGCGCACCGTCAAAGGGAAGAAATGCGAGACTTACGACGTACCGACGAAAAGCACCCTTACCCGCAGCATGATTATAACGCACAGGGGGCGAAATCCGCAGTACATAGAGTAACGGCATTTTGTGGGCGTTGGTTTAATTCCTGTGGGCGTTGGTTTAGTTTTTACGGGCGTTGGTTTAGTTTCCTGTGGGCGTTGGTTTAGCTGGAAACGTCAAAACCCTTGTAAATACGGGCGTTTCAAGCCATTTCAAGCCCCGCAATATCTAATCTTTAATAGATTAGTACGGGCGGCCGCACCCTTGAGGCGCGGCGCACCCTTGCTATAAAATAAGACCGGGCAGAGATCCTTTTTACAGGCTGAAAAGGCCAGAACCGGCGAGAACCGACGACAGAAAGGGGGGCGTAACCATGAAAATAAGAGCTGCACCGAGCGCGTAAAACCTACTTAAGCGTATTCAGATAATTTCAAGTAGACAGGCCAGAGAGTCCAGAAAGGGAAAGTATGAATTTGTGCGACGTGGCGGCAGAGCTTGAGGGCAAGCCGCTACAGCAAAATAAAGCGGCCGCCTCGACCGTCGAAAGCAAGGGCAACCGCTAACGAGCGAACCAACAAAGGAAAGCCCGCCACGTCTATTATAGCGGCGGCGGGCGACCCTTTCAAGATTTACGAAAGGAAATTTACAATACATGAGCGACTACACGGCAGAACAGAAAGAGGCTATGCGCCGGTATAAGCAGCCCTTTATTGATGAATTGAACCGGCGCGACATTATACAGGCGTTAGGGCTTCAAAAGGCAGCGCGAGGCGGCTATATTTGCCCTTGTTGCGGAAGTGGCAACGGTGGCCATAAGACCGGCGCGCAGGTAACGCGAGATCATAAGCGCATTACTTGCTTTGCTAACGTAAATTGCGCCCTTAACGGCAACGGACAGGGGCAAGACGTATACGGAGCTTTGCAAGCCGTGACCGGCAAGAGCGGTAACGAGGTATTAAGCGAGCAATTCACAAACTACGATATACGCGAGGCCTTACAAGGCGCAGAAAAGGCCACAGAGCCGCGCAAAGCCCCGCAGGGGGCAGAAGTACCGCCGACACAGGAAAAGCTCGCAGAAAGCCCCACAGAGACCGACAAGCCCGATTTTAGAACGTATTACAAAAGCTGCAAAGAACATATCACAGACGACGCAGCCCGCAGATACCTTGCTTTTAGAGGAATAAGCGCAGAGACGGCGGCGCGGTATTATTTAGGCTATGACCCCGCAACCGGCTATTTGATCGTACCGGCAACGCGCAGCTTTTACATTGCCCGCAATACAAACGCGGGCGCGGCTATGAGATACTGCAATCCCACAGGCGTAAGCGTGGAGCTTTTCAATACAGCCGCTTTAGACAATGAGGCCGGGCGGCCGGTATTCGTCACAGAGGGCGCAATAAACGCCTTGAGCATAATAGAGGCGGGGGGCGAGGCCGTAGCCCTTAACAGCGCGAGTAATGCGCGAAAGCTGATAGAGTACCTTAAAGATCACAAGACCCGCAGCACCCTTATTATCTGCATGGACAACGACGACGCGGGCGCAAAGGCGGCGGCGCAGCTCGCAAAGGGCTTGCAAGAGCTGAATATATCCTTTATAGGCGCAGACATAACCGGCAACCATAACGACGCTAACGAGGCCTTGACGACTGACCGGGCGGCGTTTATTGACCTTGTTAGCGCGGCAGAGCGCAGCACCAGCAAGCCCGACAACACGGCAGACTATATCAGTAAGCGCATGGCGGCCGATATTCAGCAATTCAGAAAAGACGCAGAGCGCAAGACCGGCTTTAAGAACCTTGACGGCGTGGCGGGCGGCATATACGCGGGATTGTATTCCGTGGGCGGTATTAGCAGCGTAGGCAAGACCACCTTTATAAGCCAGCTTGTGGAGCAAATGGCCGAACAGGGGCAGCACGTTTTATTTTTCAGCATGGAGCAAAGCCGCCTTGAGATTGTAAGCAAGAGCATTGCCCGCAGAACGGCCAGAAAGGACGCAGCGACGGCCGTAACGAGCTTATCAATCCGCAAGGGCTACTTACCTAAAAACGCGCTGGACGCGGCCGACGAATACGTAAAGGCAGTAGGCGACCGCTTGAGCGTGATAGAGGGGAATTTTTCTTGCACCGTGGGCTATATCCGAGAGTACGTGACCGCCTATAAAGAGAAAAACGGCGTAAGGCCTATAGTTGTGATCGACTATCTACAGACCTTAAAGGCCGACGTAGACCCGCAGACCGGCCGCAAGCCGACCGATACCCGACAGATCGTGGAGAGCAACGTAACAGAGCTTAAGCGCATGAGCCGCAGCCTTGAGATACCAGTATTCGTTATAAGCAGCGTAAACCGCAGTAATTACCTTGCGCCTATCGACTTTGAGGCTTTTAAGGAAAGCGGCGGCATTGAGTTTACAAGTGATGTAGTATGGGGCTTGCAGCTTGACGCTATAAACGACGAACTATTTAACAAAGAGGGAAAGATAAAGGAAAAGCGCGAGAAGATCAGAGACGCAAAGGCGGCTATACCGCGCAGCATACAGCTTGTATGCCTTAAGAACCGCTACGGCGTAAGCAGCTATACGGCGCAATTCACGTATTACCCGCAGTATGATTATTTTGTAGAGGCGTAAAGGGGGTAGGCGATTGGATTTAAGACAACTTGCGGCGACCTTGCAAGAGATCGGACCGGCCGGCGACGCACCACCGGCAGCACCCTTACAACGGCAGCAAAAGAAAGAACAGGCTACAGAGGCGAGGGCGGCGGCAGCGTACCGCGAGTATCAAGAGAATATCAAGAGGGCGGGCAGCTTGCGGACGGCTATATTAAAAGGACTTGACGCGGGCGAAAACCCTTACAGATTGCTTTATATGGCGGCTGAATGTATAGGACGCATGACCGGCGAAACGCGAGTATACGCAGAGACGGTAAAAGGCCGCATAACGGAAATATACGGCGACGCGCTGCACGAACCACAGGCGGCCGCGCTGGAGCTGGACGACGTAAGGGCGCGGCTTGCAATGCTACGACGGCCAGAGCTGGAACGCACAAGCAACCTTACCGCAGCCATAAGAGCACACGAACAGCGAGAACGCGAGCTTATGAGCATAATAAGCTAATAGATCAGACGGCTACCCACAGCGGGCGGCCGTCTTTTCTTTATAGGCAATTTCTATTTAAGCGTATAAATGTAATCTCAATTAGACCTCGCAAAAACCGCGTAGGCATTGACAAAACCATTACTATAGCGTATAATACGTACAGGGCGTAAACCACGTAAAAAACGCCTTGCACGTAAATTACAGCTTATACAGAAAGCGAGGTAAGCAATGCAGTTGACGAAAGAGGCCAGAGCCGCCCGCGCTGCATATATGCGCGAGTGGCGAAAGAAAAACCCGGAAAAGCAGCGCGAGTATGACGCGAAAAAGTGGGAACGCAAAGGCCAGCAGATCAGACAGGAAAGAGAGACGGCAAGCAATGAGGCGTAAAGCAGTAGCGGTATTGCTTGCGCTTGTAATGGCCGTATTTGCCCTTACAGGCTGCACAAAGACGCAGCAAGGCACAATTACCCTTTACGACGGTAACGGCCTTAAAATCGAACGTGAGGGCGTAGAAACGCGCATATATGACCTTGAGGGCGAGGCAGAATACACCTTTACAAGCCACCGGGTACGAGCTGCAAAGGGTACGGCCGCGCAGATCAGCGAGGCAAAGACGACCACAGACACCGACACAATAACAATACAGACGGTACACGGCCTTATTATCGTAACCAGTAAGGCCACAGACACAACAATTTATATAAAGGGGCGATAAATTGGCATATTACAGAACGTGCGAGCATTGCGGCGCACACCTTGACCCCGGCGAAAAATGCGATTGTAACGAGAAAGGGGGCGCAGAACATGGCAGACGCAGCCAAACGCAAAGACGAGCTGATTATATCGGCACTATTAAGCAATCCGACAGTACGCGCAGCGTCTACGGCTTGCGGCGTTTCGGAAACGCAGATATACGCCCGCTTGAGAAATGCGACCTTTAAGGCAAAGTACGGCGCAGCAAGGCGCGAGCTATTAGAGCAAAGCACCGCTTATATACAAGGCATAGTAAGCGAGGCAATACAGAAAATGCGCGACGTTATGAACGACCCGGACGCAAGCCAGCAAGTACAGCTTAACGCAGCAGAGGCCATAACGCGCAATAGCCTTAAACTTACAGAACAGGCCGACATATTGGCGCAGCTTGCAGAGCTTAAAAAGGCGGTTTTCCCGAATGAATAGCGCAGTATTACGGCAGCTTTCAGAGCTGCAAAAGGAAGTAAAGAACAGAAAAGACGCAAAGGCCGTAATAGACGCGCTGGACGTAACGCAGCATATAGCCCCGGTATATTTGCCCTTGCATGAGGATATACAGACCGCAGCGCACCAGTATATAAACCTACCGGGCGGCAGAGGCAGCGGGAAAAGTAGCTTTTGCGCCCTTGAGATTGTAAACGGCATTATGCAAGATCAGACCGGCGAAAGCAGCGCAATAGTATTTAGGCGTACAGCAAATACTATGCGGGAAAGCGTATTTTCACAAATTGCATGGGCGATTGACTTGCTGGACGTGGGCGACCTATGGCGCGGCAGCGTTTCGCCTATGTGCTGGACGTACAAGCCCACAGGGGCGCAGATCATCTTTAGAGGCCTTGACTGCGCAAGCAAGCTAAAGAGTATAAAGCCCCGGCGCGGGTATTTCCGCTTTATATGGCTTGAGGAATTTAGCGAGCTACCCGGCGAAAACTTTACAAGATCGGTTATGCAATCCGTACAGCGAGGCGGCAGCGCGTTTACAGTATTTCGCAGCTTTAACCCGCCTATAAATGCGAGTAATTGGGCGAACGTCTTTATACAGAGGCCAGACCCGCGAGCAATAACGCTGCACACGTCTTACCTTGACGTACCGGCGCAATGGTTAGGCGACGACTTTATTTTAGAGGCCGAAAGGCTGCAAGAGATAAACGAACAGGCCTATAAACACGAATATTTAGGCGAGGCGACCGGCAGCGGCGGCGAGGTATTCCCGAATATCACAGTACGCACCATTACAGACGACGAAATAAACGAGCTGCAATACATTTACGCGGGCGTAGACTTTGGCTTTTCAGTAGACCCAGCCGTATTTATCCGCGTAGCATACGACCAAAAGCACGATACCGTTT
>ERZ1090881.1302-NODE-1312-length-10743-cov-4.025917_pt1 | contig 10743 bp, 10 predicted proteins | sample MGYA00478470_ERZ1090881 | MGnify/ENA primary metagenome ERZ1090881 (study PRJEB33644, sample SAMEA5815736) | chicken gut metagenome | biome: Chicken; feature: Gastrointestinal Tract; material: Caecum | place: Ireland | collected 2019-01-01 | study: A study of...
GGTGGGCGCAGGGCGGTAGGCGATGTGGGGTATGGGAATCAATCCAGGAGGCCGGCCTGCTGGAGAAGGGCGCGGACCTGCTGGGTTTCCTCGGAGGTGGAGGGCAGCACCGGCGGCGCGCAAAAGGGCTCCAGCCCCAGGCCCCGCAGGGCCATGGCCTGCTTGATGGTGGGCACAAACTGGGGGGCCACGTCGTAAATGGCCATGAGGCTGTCCACCTTGCGCTGGTACTGGGCCATGCCGGGGAGGTCGTCCTGGCGGGCGCGCTGGGCGTAACCGGCGGCCACCTCGGGGGCGAAGTTGGAAAGCCCGGCAATGCAGCCGTCGCCGCCGCTGAGGACGTTGTGGCCGAAGAACTCGTCAAAGCCGGAAAAAACCAGGAATTCTGGGCGGGCAGCCTTCACTTTTTGTATGAGGGCGCGGGTGTGGCCCATGTTGGGCACGGTGTCCTTAATGCCCACGATGTTGGGATGGCGTGTGGCCAGCTCCAGCACCAAATCCGGGCGGAGATCGTAGCCGGTGCGCTCGGGGAAGTTGTACAGCAGCACCGGCCCCTGGACCCGCTGTGCCAAGGTGTCGTAGAAGTTCAAAATGGCGCTGTCCGGCAGGCTGAAGTAGTAGGGGGAAATCACCATGGCCCCGTCGGCGCCCTGCTCCAGGGCGTAGTTGGACAGCTCCACGCAGGCCTCCAGGTTCATCTCGCAGGTGCCCACGTACACGGTGGTGCGGTGGTGGATGTGGGCCAGGGCCTCCCGGATGAGGCGCTTCTTCTCCGGGGTGGAGATGGCGAAAAATTCTCCAATACTTCCCAGCAGAAGCAGGCCGTCCATTCCTTTTTCAATCAAGAAGTCGTAGATGGCTTTGTTGGCTTCCATGTCTACATGGCCCTGGCTGTCCATGGCGGTGACGGCCGGGGTAATCCATTTGGCGTTCATCGCGTTCCCTCCCTGTTTAGTCGTCGTAGCCCGCGCCCTCCATGGCGGAGAGGGCATGGCTGGTATAGCGCTTGTACAGGCCCTTGCGTGGCGGCCGGGGCACAACGCCCTTTTCCGCCCGCTGGGCCAGGACTTTTGCAATCTCCTGGGGGGGCAGCTTCTGCCCCTGGATGCCCACCACGTCCAAGGTGCGGCGCTCCACGCTGTAGGCGATGATGTCCCCTGTCTCCACAAAGGCCAAGGGGCCGCCGCTGGCAGCCTCGGGGGACACGTGGCCGATGGCCGCCCCGCGGGTGGCGCCGGAGAACCGGCCGTCTGTCACCAAGGACACGGTGCCGTTGAGCTTCTCATCGCAGACAATGGCCTCGGTGGTCATGAGCATCTCCGGCATGCCGGAGCCCCGGGGGCCCTCGTAGCGGATGACAAGAATGTCGCCGGGCTCCACGGCGCCGTCCACCACGGCCTGGTAGGCGTCCTCCTCCCTGTCAAAGACACGGGCGGGGCCCTCCATCTCCCGCATCTCCTGGCTGCAGGCGGAGTACTTAATCACCGCGCCCTCTGGAGCCAGATTGCCCCGGAGAATGGCCACCGAGCCCTTCTCCCGGGCCTGGTCCACGGGGAAAATCACCTGGTCCCGCTCCAGGCCGTAGTTGTGCAGGTAGCCCAGGTTCCGCTGGAAGAAGTTGTCGCGCTGCAAATCCTCCAGGTTCTCGCCCAGGGTCTTGCCGGTGACGGTCATCACGTCCAGGTGGAGCATATCCTTTAAGTACAGCTGCACCAAGGGCACGCCCCCGGCGAACCAGAAGGACTCGGTGAGATGCTGGCCGCTGGGGTTGATATTCCCCAGGTGGGGCACCTTGTGGTTGATTTCGTCAAAGAGCTCGGGCTCCAAGTGGATGCCCAGCTCCCGGGCGATGGAGGGCAGGTGGATGGTGGCGTTGGTGGAGCCGCCAATGGCGCTGTGCACCACAATGGCGTTCTCAAAGGCCTCCCGGGTGAGAATGTCGTGGGGGCGGATGTCCTTCTCGATGAGGGAGAGAATCTGCCGGCCGGCCTGCCGGGCCCCGGCGTAGATGTCCCGCATGGTGGCGGGCATCAAAGCGGCGCCGGGCAAGGTGAGGCCCAGGGCCTCGGCCATACACTGCATGGTGCTGGCGGTGCCCAGGAAGGTGCAGGCCCCCACCGAGGGGCAGCCGGTGATTTTATAGTCCCGTATCTCCTGGGGGGTGATGGCGTCCTTGCGCTTTTGCCGCAGGGAGATGTCCCCGGCCACCAGGGAGGTGGTCATATCCGGGCCGGGGCGCATGCTGCCGCCGGGGATGAAGATGGCGGGCAAATCCAGGCGGGCGGCGGCTTTCAGCTGGGCGGGGATGGACTTGTCGCAGGAGGCGGAGAGAATCACGCCGTCCCAGGGGTACACCGAGCCGTGGACCTCTATCATATCGCAGATGGCCTCTCGGGAGGCCAAAATGTAGTTCATGCCGTCGTGGCCCTGGGCGCAGCCGTCGCAAATATCGGTGGTGTGGTACTGGGCGGGGTAGCCGCCCTTTTCGAACACGCCGTACTTGGCCTGCTCCATAATGCCGCCCAGGTGGGTGCTGCCCGGGTGGCTGTCGCCAAACACGTCCTCCAGCAAAATCTGGGGCTTTTGGATGTCCTCCTCGTCCCAGCCGGAGCCCATCTGCAAGGCGTCGAACTGGGCCCACAGCTGGCGCTGGGGGGCGCTTCTCTGTTTGATTTCCATAGGTTCCTCCTCCCGGCGGCTTCCAGGGGGCCGCCGCTTTGTTTTACGCGCCGCGGGATGCCGTCCGCTTATTGGGGCGCTCAGGGCTTGCGGGTTCTGGGAACTGTTCCCAGCTTGGGGGGGAAAATCGCCACATTATGCAGTATTGCGGGATTTCCCGGGAAAAGCCGGGCCTCTCCCCCATGGCTGCCATAGTCCCCGCCGCGCAAGCGCGCCGGCGTTCCCATACCAGCCCGCGGCCTGTCCAGTCCGGACAGGGACATTGTACCATAGATTGGGGAAGATGTTAAGACCTATCCTTTGGCCCGCTGGTGCTTGCGGTAGTGCAGGGGGGAAAGCTGCTCTTTGCGCTTGAAAATCAAGCTGAAATAGTTGGCCGAGCGGAAGCCGCACTCCTCGGCGATTTGGCAGATGCTTTTGTTGGTGGTCTCCAACGCCTCCTTGGCCTTCTCCAAGCGCAGGTTCAGCAGGAAGTCCATGGGGGAAGTGTGCAGGTACCGCTTAAAGTTGTAAAGGATGGTGGCTTTGGACACAAAGAACTGGGCCGCCAGACTGTCCAGGCTCTGGCTTTCCTGGTAGTGGCTGTACAGGTAATCCAGCACCTTCAGCACCAGCGGCGGCAGGGGGCGCTCCACGGTGAGGCCCTGGTGGGAGGCGGCCTCCACCCGGCTGAGGAGCACCACCAAGTAGCCAAAGAGGGCCTGTATCACATAGCCGCTGTGGCGGCCCCCAGGGGGGCAGCGCTCCAAGTCCTCCAGCAAAGGGAACATGGCGCTGTGCTCCTCTGGGGAGAGGGGGACCGCACCCAGGGCCCGGGCCTGGAGGACCTCCCGCTGGAAGGGGTTTGCATAGTCGGGGCTGACATTGATATTGAACCGGGCAAAGGGACCGCCCTCTGTTTTGTGGGGCGCCCCCGGCGGGATAACCGCCAGGCTGGGGGCCTCCATGTGGTACAGGGCGTTTGCCAGCAGCAGCTGGCGGCTGCCCTGGTAGAGGTAGTAGATTTCGTAGTGGGGATGGGCGTGCAGCCCCTGCATGGTCCAGCTGCCGGGCCGCACCGAGCGCTCCACCTCGATAAAGCTCATAAAAGGGCCACCTCTTTCCGATATATATGTAATTTAGAGGGATTTTATCATATATAGCATTGAAAGGCAAGGGATTTCCCCGCTATAATAAGGGAAAGAAAGCGCTTTGGCCCACACGCGCTACAGGAGGTATGTGACAATGAAAGTGCTGCAATTTGGGCAGGGGAATTTCCTGCGCACCTTTGCCGACGTGTACTTTGAAACCCTCAACCAGGAGGGGCTGGACTACCAGGTCTACGTGGCCACGGCCATCCCCCACGAAAACCTGGAGGCCTTCCGCCGCCAGGGCAACCGCTACCACGTGGTGCTGCGGGGCTCCCAGGGGGGGCAGCCGGTGGAGCAGGTATTGCCGGTAACGTGCTTACAGGAAGTGATAGACCCCTTCCTGGAGCCAGAGGCCTTTTACGCCCTGGCAGAGGACCCGGAGCTGAAGCTCATCGTCTCCAACACCACCGAGGCGGGCATCCAGTTCCACAGCCAGGACAGCTTTGAGGGCTTTGCGGACATCACCTTCCCGGCCAAGGTGACGAAATTCCTGTACCGGCGGTTCCAGGCGGGGCAGCCGGGTATCTACCTGCTGCCGGTGGAGCTTATCGACAACAACGCCGGGGAGCTGGCCCGCTGCGTGGAGGAGTACATCACCCTGTGGGGGCTGCCCCAGGAGTTCCGCCAGTGGAACCAGCGGGAGAATTTTTACTGCAACACCTTGGTGGACCGCATTGTCTCCGGCTACCCCCGGGAGGAGGAGACCCGCCGCCACCTGGAAAACCTGGTGGGCCAGGAGGACAGCCTGCTGGCTGTGGGCGAGCCCTTTGGCCTGTGGGTCATTGAGAGGAAGGGGGACATCGCCCAGTACATCCCCCAGGGGACCCACCAAATCGACGTGGTGCTGGCAGAGGACATCTCCTATTACAAGCGGCGGAAGGTGCGGGTGCTAAACGGCAGCCACACCAACCTGGTGGCCGCCGGGCTGTGGGAGGGCTGCTCCACGGTGTACGACTGCGTGGGCGCCCCCAAGCTGCGGGCCTTTGTGCTGGACACCCTGGAGCGGGAGATTGTGCCCTTTGTGTCCCAGGATGTGGCGGCCACCCGGGAATTCGCCGCCAGCGTGCTGGACCGCTTTGCGAACCCCTACTTAAACCACCAGCTCACCTCCATTCTGCTCAACTCGGTGTCCAAGTGGAAGGCCCGGGATTTGCCCAGCTTCCAGGACTACTTCCAGCGGGAGGGGAAAATCCCCCGGAACCTCACCAAGGGCCTGGCCTATTTGGTGGAGCTCTACCGCCGGGCCCAGCGGCGGGAGGATGGCTTTGTGGCGGTGCTGCCCGGCCGGGAAATCCCTCTGGTGGACGAGGAGCGGTACCTCACCTACTTCCTGGAGGGGGGCACGGTGGAGAGCTTCTTGGGGGATGAAACCATCTGGGGCGAGGATTTGACCCAGTACCCCGGGCTGCTCCACACTGTAGCGGGGCACATCGCCACCTTGGAAGGAGGCGGCAGCCTGCTATGAGCTTGCGTGTCATCGACCCGCGGGACAATGTGGCCGTCCAGATTGGCGAGGGCGGCGCGGTGCCCTCTGGCCACAAGGTGGCCCGGCGGGCCATCGCCCAGGGGGAGTTTGTCATCAAATACGGGGAAATCATCGGCCGGGCCACCCAGGACATCGCCCCGGGGGAATGGGTGCACACCCACAACCTCCGCTCCCACCTGGACGAGGGCGCCGAGTATCACTACCAGTTCCAGCCTGTCTCCCTGCCGCCCCGAGAGGGGAGCTTTTGGGGCTACCCGCGGCCCTGGGGGGACGTGGGCATCCGCAACGAGATTTACATCCTGCCCACAGTGGGGTGCGTGAACCCCATCTGCCAGCGGCTGGCCCAGGAGGCCCAGTCCTTGGTGGGCGGCTCTTTGGACGGCATCTTCGCCCTGCCCCACCAGTTCGGCTGCTCCCAGCTGGGGGAGGACGGGGAGAACATCCAAAAGCTGCTGTGCTCCATCGCCCTAAACCCCAACGCCTCCTTTGTGCTGTTTGTGGGGCTGGGCTGCGAGAACAACTCCCTGGAGGGCATCCGGCAGGCCCTCTCCCCCTTCCAGCGGGACAACATGGCCTTCCTCAACTGCCAGGAGGCGGAGGACGAGCTGGCCGCGGGGCTGGAAATCCTAAAGGGCTTTGCGGAAAAGGCCCGGGGGTTGCGGCGGGAGCAGGCTCCCCTGTCCAAGCTGCACATTGGGTTAAAGTGCGGCGGCTCGGACGGGTACTCCGGCCTGACGGCCAACCCCCTGGTGGGCCAGGTGACGGACTGGGTCATCGCCGCGGGGGGCAGCGCCGTGCTCACCGAGGTGCCGGAGATGTTCGGCGCCGAGCAGCTGCTGATGGACCGCTGCGCCAGCCGGGAAGTCTTCGAGGACTACCGGAGGCTGATTCTCCGCTTTCAAAAGTATTACACCGACTTGGGCTTCCCGGTGTACGAGAACCCCAGCCCGGGCAACAAGGCGGGGGGCATCACCACTTTGGAGGAGAAGTCCCTGGGCTGCGTGAAAAAGGGCGGCAGCGCCCCCATTGTGGAGGTGCTCCCCTACGGCGGGCGGGCCAGCAAGCCGGGCTTAGCTGTGCTGGAAGGCCCCGGCAACGACTTGATTTCCTCCACGGCCCTGGGGGCGGCGGGGTGCCAGCTGGTGCTGTTCACCACCGGCCGCGGCACGCCCTTCTCCACCTTTGTGCCCACGCTGAAAATCGCCTCCAACAGCGGCCTGGCAGGGCGCAAGGGAAGCTGGATTGACTTTGACGCCGCCCCCGGCGACGGGGAGGCCCTGTACCGCCTGGTGCTGGACACGGCCAGCGGGGCCTACCGCTGCAAAAGCGAGGGCTTCCAGGAGATCGCCTTCCACAAGACAGGGGTCACGCTGTGAGGGAGAATCCGAAGCTTCCGCTTGTTTTTCCCCGGTTTTTTTGATACAATGGGATAAAATTTTTCACAAAACCAGGGGAAGAAGGGGAAGCGCCTATGCCAGTGGACATGAAAGCGATGATTGCCGGCACCTACCTACAGCTTGTGCAGCACGGGAACGTGGACAAAATCACGGTGAAGGCGCTGATTGACGCCTGCCACATCTCCCGGCAGACGTTCTACTACCACTTCCGGGACATTATGGACGTGCTGGAGTGGTCCATCCAGCGGGAGACGGCCCGGCTGGTGGAGGAGACCCTGCAAGTGGAGGGCATGGGCCAGGCCCTAAAGCTGTTCATCTCCTTTGCAGTGGAGCGGTTCCCCCTGCTGCGCCGGCTGCTGGATTCCCAAAAGCGGGTGCAGCTGGAGGCCATCATGCTGGATGCGGTGGAGCGCTATCTCAGCGAGGTGGCAAAGCAGCGGCCCCGGGACGTGCCCCTGAGCTACGGGGACCGGGAGGTATTGCTGCGCTTTACCGCCTGCGGCCTGGTGGGGGTGCTGCTGGAGTACGGCTGCAAGCCCAACATGGACCAGGATTTGCTGGCCGCCCAGCTGGAGCGCATCCTCTCGGGGGAGCTGCTGGGCTGGCGTAGCCCGGACCCATAACCGCATAAGAGGTTGACTCCGGTGACGCCAAGGAAAGGCCTCTGCTATGGGTTCATCAATGAGATTGACACCATGGAAAAGGCGGGAGGGGTACCAATCCTGGCTGGAGGAGTTTGCCCGGTTTCTGCAGGAGAAGGAGACCGTCACCGGCGACAAGTGTATGGCGTTGTTGGAAGAGCAAAAAAGGAAATCCCCACCCGCCGGAGGGAAACAGGCGGGTGGGGATTTTTTGCTGCGCCCCTAAATCCCCACAGGGCGCAAGCGAGTTATTATCAAAGGTGGGATACAGTCAGAGGGAACCAGGTTAGGAGCGGGCGTCGTAGCCAGCCTGGTAGATTTCCAGCAGCTGGTCCACTCCCTTCACGCTCAGCTCGTTGAGATAGGCGTCCCAATCGGCCTCGGGGTCGGAGGTGCCTGTGATGAAGGCGGCGGCCATTTCTTCAACGTAGCTTATAACAACACTCTCTGTGTTAGCCAAAGTAGCCGATTGCTCTTCCGTATATACAAGAGTGGGAACACAGATTTCCATATCGGGATAATAAGGCTCCATTTGTTCCTGCGTATCTACAGACAAGCGGTGCTCCATGTTGGTGTCATAATCGCCGCTTTGTACCTGGGCGTAACGGAGGTCTTTGTAATCGCCCGTGTCGCAACGCAGGCCCAAGCCACGCCAGCAGTAATCCTGTTCATCACCCCAGCCAACACCATCAATGAAAGGAGCGATTTCAGCAGGGTCACCAGTGTTGAAATCAGCTGCATCGGCAGGAACATCATCTTCACCAGGAGTAACATACTTCCAGTTTTCGCCCTCTACGCCAAAGGTCTTGCGGTAGTTGATGTCTTTGTTGTACTGCTCCACGCCCCAGCGGAAAGCTGCGGCAGGGTTTTCACAGGCGGAAGTGATAACAAAAGCCGTGGGAGTAATCTGGCTGTAAGGCATCCACGTAAGGTCAGGGTGTTGGTGAGCAGCTTGCCAAACTCGCTGGAGCTGAAAAAGGTCTTAAAGTGCTCCAGGCCCACCCAGGGGCTGTCCCACATCCCTTTAAACACGCTGTAGTCCCGGAACGCCATCTGCACGCCGGCCATGGGCACATACTTGAAGATGACGATGTACACGATGGGCAGCAGCAGCATGGCGTACAGGTCCCAGTTGTTGACAAAGTACTGGGCAAGGCCCCGCTTGGGAGAGGCGCCTGTCTTACCCCGGACGCTCTTTGTTTTTAACATGTCCTTCCTCCTCACTTTTGTGTAGCTCTGGCAAGGGGAGGCGCCGCCGGAAAACATGAAACGATTCTCTTTCGGCTCTGCCCACCGTGGGGGCAGCTCCCTTCGCTGGTTCCATCATAGACGCTGCCACAGCAAAAATAAACAGACAATCCTACTTTTCAGCGTGCTTTTTGTCTCTTTCGCCAGGAAAATACTCCATACAATTTTGAAAACCGTCATACGATTCCCGCCGGAAGGGAGCGTGCCAGGGGTACGCGGCTTGTTTTTTTCATACCAATCCTTTATACTTACAAGGAAGAAAGCGCAAATTTGCGCTGAATAAACGGCTTCTTCTGTAGGATATGCCGGAAACGCTTTTCAGGCCATACTGATTTGAAAAGCGGGACTGGCCGCTTTTCAGCAGCAGGGTTCCCTGCTGGAAAAACGAAACAAGTGGAGGAATACAGCAATGAAGGGCAAAACAGGATTTTTTAAAACGCTGCGGGGAGGGCTGATCTTTAAATATTTCCTGTCCTATTTTCTGGTGTTTTCCGTCCCCCTGCTGCTGACGCTGTTTGTGTACAGCTCCTCGGCCAGGATTATCTCCGCCCAAAGCAGCGGCCAGGCCACCAGCCTGCTGGGGCTGCTGCTGTGCTATTTGCTCACCAAGAAAAACTCCAAGCCCTTAAAGCTGATCATCCGCTCTTTGACCACGGTCTACGACCACGGCCGCTTTGACCCGGAGGACGACTTCCAGTTTATCGAAAACGCCGTCAGCGCCTTGGTGGCCTCCAACCTAGCCTACCATGAAAAGGAAAAGGACATTGGCAGCAAGACCGACCGGGAGGTGCTGTGGAGGCTGTTCCTGGGGGAGGGCATCGACACAGTGGCCTTCCAGCGGGACTTGGAAAACAGCTCTATCCGCCTGGCGGGCGCCCAGTTTGTCACGGGGTACCTGCACGTACACGGCTTGGACAACAGCAAGCAAAGCGCCTTTTTCACCAAGAGCTCCCTGTGGGCCCTGCTGAGCCAGCTGTTCCCCGAGGAGGGCAAAAGCGTACACCCCTTGGTGATTGACAAGAGCAACCTGGTGTTCCTGGCTGTGTTTGGCCAGGAGGAAGCCGCCTCCCAGTTCTGCGGGGAGCTTTCCCTGCGGCTGGAGGGGCTGGGCAAGCAGATTGAGAAGGACACCGGCTGGCACCTGGATTTCTTCCTCAGCGAGGCCATGCGCCTGGCGGAAAACGTGCAGGTGGGCTATCAGCAGTGCAAGGACCTGGCGCTGCGGGTGGTGAAGGACAGCGGAAAGTTCGTCTACACCACCCAGGATTTGCCGGCCTTCCAGCAGATTTACCGCTACACCATGGACCAGGAATTGCGCTTAGCCCAGCTGCTGCAATACGGCACCCAGGAGGAACTGCAGGCCTTTTTGGACGAGCTGTTCGAGCAGAACCTGCGCAAGCTGCAGCTCTCCGACGGGATGCAGAAAAGCTTCTTCACGGCGGTGCAGAACAGCGCCTTGCGCAGCCTCTCCCGCTTCCAGCTGGAGAAGGGCGCCATCCACCACGAGACGCTGAACTCCCCCCAAGAGCTGCGGGCCTATCTCTCCCAGCTTCAAGAGGCCACCCAGCGCTCTTTGGGCATCCAGGCACAGCAGGCCCAGGAGGAGAAAAAGCAGGCGGTGCTGGCCTTTATCAAGGAGCACTACGGCGAAGCCGATTTGATGATTTACCCCCTGTGCGAGGAGCTGGGCTGCAGCGAGTCCTCGTTAAACCGGTTTATTCACGAGCAGCTGGGGCTCTCCTTCTCCGATTTGCTGGAAAAGACCCGGATGGAGGCGGCCTGCGCCTTGCTCCAGCGGGGCGGCTTAACCGTAAAGGCCATCGCGGAGCAGACAGGCTACGCCAGCGACGCCTCCTTCCGCCGGGCCTTTAAGCGGGTGATGGGCGTCTCCCCCAGCGACTATCTGCGCACCCACCGGGCAGAGGGCAGCCCCCAGGAAAACCCATAAAAAAAGGAGGGCCGCTGGGCCCTCTTTCTTGTTGCGTCCACTTCCCCATCCCGCCGCGCCGTGCTATAATAGCAGGGAAAAAGCAAGAAACGGGGTGGCTGCCATGAGGCAGAGTAAAACAGCCACCGCCCGGCTGATTCAGCGGGCGCGGGGCTTTCGGTATTCGTTGGTGTGGGAAGGCATCGCCGTGGGGGCGGCGGCCGGGCTGGTGACA
>ERZ1090881.1305-NODE-1315-length-10715-cov-5.538555_pt1 | contig 10715 bp, 7 predicted proteins | sample MGYA00478470_ERZ1090881 | MGnify/ENA primary metagenome ERZ1090881 (study PRJEB33644, sample SAMEA5815736) | chicken gut metagenome | biome: Chicken; feature: Gastrointestinal Tract; material: Caecum | place: Ireland | collected 2019-01-01 | study: A study of the...
ATGGAGATCTTCAAAAAGGAAGTGCGACATGACAGATAACGCAAGGCGCAATGCGGCGTATGCGGCGTATGTGGAAAAGATCTCGCCGTCGTCCAAAGCGTCCACGTCGCTCATAAAGGCATTTATAGCGGGCGGTATCACCTGCGTTATAGGCGAGCTTATACGCGATCTTCTCGGTCTGATCCCGTCCGTAACGGACGAACAGGCGGCAGTATACGCATCCATAGCCCTCGTGACGGTAGCCATACTTATGACGGGTATAGGCGTATACGACGTTATAGCTCGGCAGGGCGGAGCGGGATCGTTTCTGCCGATAACGGGATTTGCCAACGCAATGTCCAGCGCGGCAATGGAGTTCAGGGCGGAAGGACTGATTATGGGAACGGCGGTAAAAATGTTCAACGTGGTCGGTCCCGTAGTAGTGAACGGTATCGTGTGGTCGTCCGCGGCGGGCATTCTCAGATATCTGTTCGCTCTCATATGGGGTGCGTTATGATGACTGCCAAGTCACAGACGCTCACGTTTTCCTCACGCCCGAAAATCACGGCGGGAATGAGCGTAGTGGGTGAGCGCGAGGGCAACGGACCTCTCGGAGGGTATTTCGATACCGTCACGCGAGATCCTAAAATGGGTGAATCCACATTTGAAAAGGGAGAGAGCGTAATGCTCGACAAGGCGATACGCGGCGCCGCCGCCAAAGCGGGAAAGGATGTTTTCGATATAGAGGCTCTCTTTGCGGGCGATCTTCTTAATCAGCTCGTTTCGTCCAGCTATGCCGCGCGCGGACTGCCGGTGTCCTATTTCGGGCTTTACTCCGCATGTTCTACAATGACGGAAGCGCTCTCGCTCGCCGCGGCGCTCGTAAACGCAGGTTACTATTCCACTGCGGCGTGCGCGACCGGGTCTCACTTTGCGACAGCCGAACGGCAATACCGCTATCCGCTCGAATACGGCTGTCAGCGTCCGCCGTACGCACAGTGGACGGTGACCGCCACAGGTTGCAGCATTATAGAAAGAGAGGGAGACGGCCCCGCAATAACGCACGCCACGATAGGACGCGTAGTCGACTACGGGATAAAAGATCTGAACAACATGGGTGCGGCTATGGCTCCCGCGGCTCTCGACACCATGCTTGCGGTATTCGACGACACTCATACGAGCGCGGAGGACTATGACGGCATATTCACGGGCGACCTCGGCAGGCTGGGAGGAGAAATACTTCGAGACCTGTGCCGCGAACGCGGCGTCGAACTCGGGCAAAGATACTCGGACTGCGGCGAAATGATATTTTCGGGAGATCAGAAATGCTACTCGGGCGGGAGCGGAGCGGGTTGCAGCGCATGCGTTCTCAATTCGTTCATACTTGAAAAGATGCGCCGCCGCGAATACGACAGAGTGCTTCTTCTCGCCACGGGCGCACTGATGAGTCCGACGACGTCCTGTCAGGGAGAATCGATACCCGCAGTGTCACATGCGGTCATTTTGGAGAACGACATATGATATTACCTTACACATGGTGGGGCATACTGCTCCAATATATGATAGTATTCGCATCGGGAGGCGCGTTCTGCGTCGGCGCGCAATTGCTTATAATAAAGACAAAACTGACTCCCGCGCGCATACTCGTCATATTCCTTATAGCGGGAATAGTATTACAGGCACTCGGCATATACGAACCCATAGCGTCAATATTGCGGTCGGGTATAGCTATACCCATAACGGGTTTCGGAGCGGCTCTGGCAAAGGGCGCGATAGAGTGGGCGGCCGAGTACGGACCGCTGGGCGCGTTTGCGGGGGGACTGGTAAACACTGCATACGGCGTCGGGATAGCGGTAACGGCAAGCTATATAGTTTCGGTAGTTTTCAAACCTAAGGCAAAATAGCGCACGTTCGGGACATTCGGCGAATATATTTATGTTACCCGTGTCCCTTTATTGCAAAAAACGCAAGAGGCGGATCATCATCCGCATACTCGTAATAGCGGCAATAGTGATTGCCGCTTTTGCGGTATACTACTATCTTCGTATTGCGCCCGTGATATCAAACGTCGTTATCGAAAGCACTCGCATGAAAGTATCCGAAACGATAGACGACATGACGGAAAAGCATCTTTATAACGTAACGTACGACGACTTCGTTATAACGCGCACGGACGATGAGGGCAAAGTGACGTTCGTGCAGATCAGCAGCGTAAACGTCAATCTCTTCGCACGCCGCGTAACGTCGCTGATAAGAAGCGAAATGAAAAAATTCGAGTCAGACGGCGTGGGAATACCGTTAGGAACGATAACGGGCATTCCGCTGTTGTCGGAGCTTGGGCCCGAACTTACATATAACGTGCTCAATTTGGGAGTGGTGGACGCGGATTTCACAAGCGACTTTACGGGCGCGGGAACGAATCAGACTTTGCATCGCATATATATGCGGATAGTTATAAACATGAAGATCATTCTGCCGGGCTACTCGCTCTCGTTTGATAACGGCAGTACCGTACTGATATGCGAAAACGTCATTTCGGGCGACGTTCCGCTCGGCAATGTATCCGTCGGTGGTGATTTAGTGCCTTAAAACAGTTGCAAAAAGTGCGAAAAAAGTATATAATCATAAAAAACAAAGGCAAAGACGCAGCATAAGAGTCCGTCGCCGTCCCTTTTCAGAGAGCTTTCGGCAGGTGCGAGAAAGCGGGATCGACGGAAAGATATTCACTGCCGAGCCCGATCCGCGAAACCATGCAAGGTTTTATCCGTGTAAGGAAAGTAACGGAGCGCGCGGAAGCCGGCGTAAAAGGCTTTAATGAGGCGTGCGGGGATCTTTCGCACGCGAAAAAAGGTGGTAACACGATCGCGGTCGTCCTTTTAAGGGCGGCTTTATTTTTATCCCTAACGGAGGAAACATGGAAGAAAAGATCGAACAGCTTGCCGCGGAATGCGGTAACGAGATCGCGGCAGCCGATTCCGAAAACGCGCTCTATGCGGTACGCGTAAAATACCTCGGAAAAAGCGGGCTGATCAGCGAGCTGATGAAGGGAATGAAAGACCTCTCGCCCGAAATGCGCCCCGTAATGGGCAAGCTGGTGAACAGCGCGCGCGCATCTCTCGAAGCGCGATTTACGGAAAAGGGAAAGGAGCTGCACGACAAAGAACTTGCCGCCCGCCTTGCCGCCGAAAAGATCGACATCACGCTCAATGAAGATACGCCCGTAGGATGTCTGCACCCGCTCACTGCGGTGCGTAAGCGTCTTGTGGACTTTTTCGTTTCCATGGGATTCGACGTCATGGACGGGCCCGAAGTAGAAACGGATTACTATAACTTCGAGGCTCTCAACGTTCCCAAAGATCACCCCGCGCGCGATATGCAGGATACTTTCTTCCTCGGCGGAAATCTGCTACTCCGCTCACAGACGAGCGCATCGCAGGTAAGATACATGGAGACGCACAAACCGCCGCTCAAAATGATCTCTCCGGGCAGAGTATTCAGAAACGACGACGACGCGACGCATTCGCCCGTGTTCCATCAGCTCGAAGGGCTTGTCGTGGACAAGGGTATAACCATGTGCGATCTTAAAGGCATACTCGACGATTTCGCGCGGCACTTTTTCGGAAAACAGACCAAAGTGCGCTTCCGCCCGTCGTACTTCCCGTTCACCGAACCGAGCGTGGAAGTGGACGTTTCCTGCTCCATATGCGGCGGCAAGGGCTGCAAGATATGCAAGGGAACGGGTTGGATAGAGATACTCGGCGCGGGTATAGTGAACAGAAAAGTGTTGCGCATATGCGGCATAGATCCCGACGAATACACGGGCTTTGCGTTCGGATTCGGTATCGATCGCATAGCGAACATCATTCACGGAATACCGCACATCAAACTTCTTTACGAGAACGACATACGTTTCCTCGAACAGTTCAGATAAGGAGAGCGAATAAATGAAATTACCTATAAGCTGGCTCAAAGAATACGCCGCCATAGGCGACGCCACTCCCGAGGACGTTGCCGCCGCGCTTCTTAGCGTGGGATTTGAAACGGAAGAGATAATATATGCCGGGGAAGAGATACAGAACGTCGTCACGGCGAAAGTCATAGACTGCAAACCGCATACCAATTCAGACCACCTTCATATTTGCATGGTGGACACGGGTAGCGAAATACTTCAGATAGTATGCGGCGCGCCCAACGTAAAAGAGGGTGTGATCGTGCCTTGCGCTCTTTCGGGAGCAAAACTGCCCGGCGGGATAGAGATAAAACCGGGAGAACTGCGCGGCGTCATGAGTTACGGAATGCTTTGCAGCGGAAGCGAACTCGGCGTAGACGATACCGTAATAAAGGGAGCGGAAGTCAACGGATTGCTCATCCTTCCGACGGACACTCCGCTCGGCACGGATATTCGCAAGATCCTCGGTCTGGACGAGTACGTTCTCGACGTTTCCGTCACGGCAAACAGACCCGACTGTCAGTCCGTCGTAGGTCTCGCGCGCGAAGTCGCGGCGTCGATGGGAGTTCGCTTCACTCCGCCCGCCTGCAAGTATAAGACGGTGCCGTTAAACGACGGCGAATACGTTCCGGACGTAAAGATAGTGTCCGACCTGTGTTCGAGATATACGGGCAGACTGGTGCGCGACGTCAAAATCGAGCCTTCTCCCGAATGGATGGCGCGTCGGTTGCGCCTTGTGGGCATTCGCTCCATAAACAACATAGTGGATATAACCAACTATGTGCTTACCGAGATAGGACAGCCTCTCCACTCGTTTGACGTGCGCTTTATCAAGAACGGCATTACCGTCAGAACGGCAACGGAGGGCGAGAAGATAACCGCGCTCGACAGAAAGGAATATGCGCTTTCGGACGATATGCTCGTTATAGCGGACGACGAAAAGCCCGTTGCTATCGCGGGAATAATGGGCGGCGAGTATTCGGGTATAATGCCCGACACAAAGGATGTGTTCCTCGAAGCCGCACGTTTCGACCGCCGCAGCGTTCGCGTTACTTCGCGCAAGCTCGGACTGCGCTCCGATTCCTCCGCGAGATACGAAAAGGGCGTGGACTATCTGAGCGTGGACACGGGACGCGAACGCGCACTTGCGCTCATTTATAAGCTCAAAGCGGGCAAGATAGTGGACGTAACGCGCGACGCGGGAATAGCAAGACCGCAGGAAAAGGTGATAGAGACCACCGCCGAACGCATATGCTCTATAATAGGTATTCCCATACCCGTGAAGACGATAGAGAAAATACTGCGTTCGCTCGGGATCGGAACGGAAGTTAAGCCGCATACGGATGCACTCGTATGCACCGTGCCGCTTTGGAGAGAGGATATCGAGGACTTTGCGGATCTTTCCGAAGAAGTGATACGCTACTACGGATACGACAACCTCAAACCCACGTTCCTCCGCACCGCGGCTTGCACGATAGGCGGGGAAAGCGAAAAGGATAAGCTCACCGACGGCGTAAAAGAAGTGCTTTGCGGACAGGGTGCGTTTGAAATGATGACGTATTCGTTCATAGGCGGGAAAGCTCCCGATATGATGATGCTCACCGATTCCGACAGTCGCAGAAACGGTATAAAACTTCGCAACCCTCTCGGAGAGGACACCTCCGTACTGCGCACACAGCTCACGCACAACGCGCTCGTAACGGCGGCGCTCAATCTTTCGCGCGGCATTGGGGCGTTCAGACTGTTTGAAGTCGGCAGGGTATTCATCCCCGTCGAAGAGGGCAAGCAGCCCGACGAGCGCACTCATCTTTCGATAACATACGCGGGAGAAAAGGAGAATTTCTACACGTTAAAAAGCGCCGTGAACGCGGTATTGCGCTACTTCGGCGCAGAAACGGAAACGCGTTACGGAACGCAGCCATACCTTCATCCCGGCATGAGCGCGGACATACTGCTCGGCGGAAAAGTGATCGGCAGCTACGGACGGCTCCACCCGACTGCCGCGGAAAATTACGACATTCAGGCGGACGTGTATGAGGCGGAGATAGATCTTGAACCGCTCCTTGCACTCGGACGAAAGAACGTGATATATTCGACCATATCCCGTTTCCCCTGCGTAAACAGGGATCTTGCAGTCGTAGTACCCGAGGATACGGCAGTCGGAGACATGGAAAAAGCGATAAAAGACGCCTGCGGAAGCTCGCTCGAAGAGTTGCGCGTGTTCGATATATACCGCGGCGAGCAGATAAGCGAAGGTTTCAAGAGCGTGGCGTTCTCGATCAGATTCCGCTCTCCCGACAAGACTCTCGGAGATGCGGAAATACAGGCGCTGACGGATTCTGCGCTCGGCGCGCTCAAAGAAAAGTGCGGCGCACTGCTCAGATAAACTTATGGAAATTCTGTCACCCGCAGGGAATATGAAAGCGCTCAAAGCCGCCGTTGCAGGCGGTGCGGACGCCGTATATCTCGGCGCGGGCGACTTCAATGCGAGAAGCAAGGCGGATAATTTCGGCTCGGACGAACTCCGCCTTGCCGTTTCGTATTGTCACGAAAGGGGAGTGAGGGTATACCTCGCGCTCAATACGTTAGTAAAGAGCGCGGAGACCGAGCGAGCGCTTGCCCTGGCAAAAGACGCCGCGGCAGCGGGCGTTGACGCTTTTATCGTTCAGGATCTCGCACTCGCAAAACTGCTCTCCGAAAAATTACCCGACGTTCCTCTTCACGCAAGCACGCAGATGGGCGTTCATAACAAGTGGGGAGCGGAATTTTGCAAACGCGCGGGATTCGACAGAATAATATTCTCCCGCGAAACGTTACCGGCCGATATAAGTGCATCGGTAAAAGCAACGGGATTGGAAGCGGAATACTTCGTTCACGGCGCGCTCTGCGTATCGTTTTCCGGCAACTGCTACTTTTCGTCGCTCGTATCCGGGTACAGCGGAAACCGCGGAAAATGCCTGCAACTTTGCCGAAAAAAATATACTCTTTCGGGTAACGGCAGATCGAAATCGGGCTATATGCTTTCAGCAAAAGACCTGTGCATGACGGAAGACTTAACGACGCTTTCGGACAGCGGGGTCGTTTCTCTTAAAATAGAGGGAAGACTGCGTAGTCCCGAATACGTCTACACGGTTACTCACGCATACAGAAACGTGCCTGACGGCAAGCCTGCCGATATGGACGCGGTACGAACCGTATTTAATCGCGGAGAGTACACTCACGGGTACGTCCGCTCGGACAGACCGGATATAATATATCCCGCCGCACAAAGCAATATCGGAAACCCCGTAGGAAAGATCGCTCTATTAAAAGGACGTGTAGCAACGCTTTCGGGGAAGTACAGACCGATGAGCGGCGACGGTTTCAAGCTGATCCGAAAGGAAAAAGAGACGGGAAGTGCCGTTTGTGAAAACGGAAAGATAATAACCTCGGGATCTCCTTGCGCGGGCGACGAAGTAAGGCTGACCCGTAGCGCAAAGATCTCAGCCGCGGCCGATAGTGCAATAAAAGCGTGTGACAATGCGCCAAAAATGCATAATTTCGTCAAATTATATAGAAAAAACACGTGTACTATGTCTGACATAGCACGTAAATACTACGAATTGCCCGATAAATGCATAATCATAAGAGCAGACGAGCGGTGCGATGCAAGGATGCTTTCAAGGGCAGACTTTATAATTTATGCCCCCTCGGTATTCAGTCTTGACGTTATGCGATCGTTTGTTCAAAACGCGCCCCGCCCCGTTTTGCTCGATCTGCCGCCAGAAGCGAGAGGAAGAGACTGCGATATTCTCATAGACGTTCGGGATGCGGATATTTTTGACGGATACGTCGCAAATAACGTATACGCGCTTGAAATGTTTGCCGACAAAAAGTTACTGCTCGGCGGAGGACTAAATCTGATATCGAAAGGAAGCGGCGCGCCCAGAGTGCTTTCGAGTGAGGCCGCCAAAGCGGAAAAATCCGATATAGTTACGGTATACGCAAGAGAGACGCTGATGAATCTCACGCATTGCCCGGCAAAGCAACTCGGTTACGATTGCACGTCATGCAATAGCGCGGGAATGACTCTGCGTGACGAAAGCGGCGCGGTAATGCCGCTCAGAAGACACAAATTGCATTACTGTTACTATGAGCTACTCAACTCCAAGATAAAGAATATTTCGCATAAGCTCGATCCGTCTGTCGATCTCAGATTGCTGATCGACGCGCGCGATGTCGATGTTCACAAGGCGGAGCGCGCGCTCAAAGATCCGTACGGGCTTGAATTTGACGATAGAAACGAAACGTGCGGCAGATGGGGAAAAGGAGTAAAATAATGAACGATCCGGTGCACACGCTCGAATTGGACGAAATACTAAGGCGCGCATCCGAATACGCGTCATCGGCAAAAGGTAAGGCAGCGATGCTCGCTCTGCGCCCTTCCGGCGACAGGGACGAGGTTATAAGCCGCCTTGAATTTACCGCCCAAGCACACAAACTGCTGACCGAATACAGGTACGCCGGTATTCGAGGTTTTGCCGATACGGACGAAATACTCGAAAAAGTGCGCGCGGGCGGGGTGCTCACCATGAAAGAGTTGCTCGACGTCGCCACCGTGCTTTCCTGCGGAAGACTTGCAAAAAGTTCGCTTGATGCCTTCCCGTCCGACGTCGACAAAATAAAGGACATTGCGCTCAGAATATTTGCGGACAAGTCGCTCGAAGACGACATCAGCCGCGATATAATATCCGAAACGGAGATGAGCGACGCGGCAAGCGATACTCTGAGAGACATAAGAGTGCGGCTGCGCACCATGAAAAACCGCTTGACGGATAAACTGGCATCATACACGCGCAGTAACGAGTATTCATCGTTTTTGCGGGATGATTTTTATACGATTCGCGGCGGAAGATATGTTCTGCCCGTAAAAAGCGAATGCCGTAAAGACGTTAAGGGTCTGTTACACGATCAGTCCGCCTCGGGCTCGACGCTGTACATCGAGCCGTTCGAAATCGTTGCCATGAATAACGATATAGTCAAATTAGAGGGCGACGAACGGCGCGAAATAGACAGAATACTCGGAGCATTTTCGGACAGAGTGCTCGCTCAGTCCGACAATATAGCGGACGCGTCCGAACGGCTCGCGCTTCTCGATATGTACTTTGCTCTCGGCAGATACGGAAGTTCCATAGACGGCATAGTACCCGAAATCGACAAAACGGGGCGCGTATCTCTCGTAAAAGCGAGACATCCGCTGATAGCGCGAGAGCGCGTCGTTCCGATCGACATCGAAGTGGGCGGCAAATGCAATATACTCATTATTTCGGGACCCAACACGGGTGGGAAGACCGCATCACTTAAAACCGTCGGCCTGCTGTCTTGCATGCTTGCGTGCGGTCTGCTCGTTCCTTGCGGCGAAGGGAGCGTGATGTCCGTATTTGACAGGATATACTGCGATATAGGCGACGACCAGGATATAAGCCAGAATCTGTCCACGTTCTCATCACATATTAAAAACCTTGCAGAGATCACGTCTTCGTTCACAAACGACAGTCTTATACTTCTCGACGAAATAGGCAGCAGCACATCTCCCGACGAAGGCAGCGCGCTTGCGATAGGAGTTATAGAATATATCGCGCAGACGCGCGCCAAAGCCATAATAACGACGCATTATCCGCGACTCAAAGAATACGCAATGACGAACGACAAAATAATGAATGCGGGCATGCAGTTCGATCCGCTGACGCTCGAACCGACATATAAATTGCTTATGGGCTACCCGGGAACGAGCAACGCGCTTGAAACGGCGCGGGCACTCGGACTTGCTCCCGCAATAACGGAATGCGCGGAAAAAGTTCTCGGAGAGAAAGAGAACTACGAGACCGTACTTTCAAAGGCGTTTGCCATAAGAGCGCTTGCCGAAAAGGAACTCGAACAGGCAGACGCCGCCAAAAAGGACGCCGAAGACAGGCTCGCAAAGATCGCCGCAGACGAAAAGCGCATAAATGAAACGCTCGAACGCATTAACGGCAATGTCCGTAACGAAACACGCAGATTGGTGGCAAAAGCCGCGGAAAAAGCAAACGACAACATTGAGGAGATCAAGCGCGAACTCAGAGATGCAGACGAACGCGCCCTTCTTAAAGCAAAGAGCGACTTAAAGCGCCTTCAATCGCTCGCGTACGAGGGTGCCGAAACGACAAACAGCACACTTACGGAAGACATATCCGAAAGTGAAATAGTTCCGGGAGCAAAAGTAGTGGTACGGAGCATAGGCGCAGAGGGCTATGTCGCACGAGTCAGAAAGGATAAAAAGGAAGCGGAAATCAATTGCCTCGGTAAAAGCATAAAGGTTGGTTTTTCCGACCTTGCAAAACCCGTTCGAGTGAGCGTACCCGCGCCCGCAAAAAAAACGAACAGAACGGAAAGCGCGGGGGAAATGTCATCCGCTCCTCTTACGAGAGAAATCAACGTCATAGGCAGCACGGTCTCCGACGCTATCGACGTTATAGACGAATGGCTGGAAAACGCGTCGCGCCTGCACATATCCGAACTGCGCATCGTGCACGGCAAGGGAACGGGCGCACTCGGAAAGGGGATACAGGCTTACCTGCGCGGCAATCCCGCAGTAAAGTCCTACCGATACGGAAGGTACGGCGAGGGCGATATGGGCGTGACCATTGTAGAGCTGAAATAAAACACAAGACATACTCGAAGCGGTTAAGCCGCTTTGCGGGGCGTGACCATTATAGAGCTGAAATAAAACACAAGTCTGTTCCGACTGTTACAAATCCCATCGGGGGGC
>ERZ1090881.1306-NODE-1316-length-10711-cov-7.412819_pt1 | contig 10711 bp, 4 predicted proteins | sample MGYA00478470_ERZ1090881 | MGnify/ENA primary metagenome ERZ1090881 (study PRJEB33644, sample SAMEA5815736) | chicken gut metagenome | biome: Chicken; feature: Gastrointestinal Tract; material: Caecum | place: Ireland | collected 2019-01-01 | study: A study of the...
CCCGCGGCGCCGCCGGCGCGCCCCCCCCCCCCCCCACCCCCCACCAAAAACACCCCTCCCCCCCCCCCCCCCCCCCCCCCCCCCCCCCCCCCCCCGCTTCTCTGTGCGGCGCTGAAGCCCGATCAGGGCAGCGCGTCGGCATGGCATGAGCGCCGCCCCGCAAAAACGGGGCGGCGCTGAAATTTGTGTCAGATCTTCAACGGGCGGGCTTTGCGCCGAGGGTTCAAGCGCGTTTCCAATAGTAATTGCAATAAGCTGAGGTAAGACAGGTCGCCGCAGCGGAAGGGTCTCGTCGTGCGACCAATCCTCCGAGAAAGTATGTCCTGTGGCAGGGATGGACGCCGTCTTTGTCCGTTCACATACCGTGCAGGTGTAGGTCTTTATGCCGTCTTCGGTGCAGGTCGCCGCTTTTGCCGTTTCCCATTCGCCCAAGTCATGCCCCTTCGCACGACTTATTTATGGGATAACTAAAATATTTAAAAGCAGTTCAAAATCAATGTAAGAGACGGGAGATAGTGGAAAAGCCAGGAGATATTTTTTGAGTCGTTTACCTTGCTCCATTTTTAATTCAGGACAGATTTTAAACAGTTGAGGACAAAAAGCCCCGCATAAAGCAAAAATAAATTATAATGGCCGTGACAAGATAACGACCGTGACAAGGCGAGATTGCTTGCAAATAATACGGTTTTAACTGCTATAAGCAGATAAAATAAAATTATATAAGGAGGAAAAAAATGAAAAAAGCAAAATCTAAGTCAAAAGTAATGCGTATGTTGCTCGCGGCTTCGCTGGCGTGCGTACTTAGTGTTGGTTTTGGCTTGCCCGGCTTGTCAGCTTCGGCTGCTGTGCCCAAGAGTGACATGGAGGAGGCAGGAGGCAGATATGTGGCTGACTACCCCAGTGTGGAAGAGGCTCATGAAGCAGGAAGAAAACTGAACATCGAGATAATGGAAGAAAGTATCACGATGCTCAAAAATGAGAATCAAACGCTTCCGTTTGGAAAAGACATTAAAAACATCAGCGTATTTGGCAAACATTCGGTTGATTTCAGTTACATATCGAGAAGTAACCCCAGACAAACTATGGATACCAAGTATTTAAGTTTGCAGGACAGTTTGAAAGAAGCCGGTTTTAATGTCAACCCTATATTGGAAGATTTTTACCGTCATTATGAATATAAAGAATTCACGTTCAATCATCCTGAGTTTGAAACGGCCAAAGAACTGATTGCAATGAAGGCAAACAACAGGCCTTATACTAAATCGAGAACCATACAGAACCCCATAAAGGTTAGTGCAGATCAACACAAAAAGTCTGTTTTACAGCCCGCTATTGCTGAATTTGACGATTACAATCTTTCAAGTTCTATGGACCGCTATAGCGATGCAGCGCTGATCGTATTGGGTAATCGTGGTTCGAGCAACTTCCTGTATTCAAGAGGTTGGAATGATAGCCCGACGATTAATAGCGAGAATGATATCGAAGCTACTCTTGCAACTTATTCGCATCCTAACGACTATTACAATCATATATTCCAGCTTACGCAATCGGAAAGAGATCTGATTGAATATGTCGGCGAAAGATTTGATAACGTGGTCGTACTTATTAACTCCGCTGAGTCGTGGGATATTCCCGAGTTGAAGGAATATGAATGCGTGGATTCGGTTCTCCACATGGCAGTTCCCGGCACCGACGGTATTATGGCATTAGGCAAAATATTGAATGGTGAAGTGAATCCTTCCGGTAGAACGGTAAATATGCATCTTGTGGATACCACGAAAAGCCCTCAATGGCAAAACCAGGGGACCAACTCGCATCTCAGTGCTACTGCTACGCCGGCAATAACGTTTACGAACGAAAACTTCGCGGAAACGACGCTTGAAGAGAATACAGAGCAGAACATTTATCAAGAATACGAAGAAGGTATTTATATCGGTTCTAAGTATTTTGAAACCCGTGGTTGGGAAATGGGCGGAAAAACCGGTGATTGGTCGTGGTATGATGCTAACGTAGTTTATCCGCTTGGTCACGGACTTAGTTATACTGAATTTGAATGGGAACTTGTAGATGCTTCTCATTCGAACGGTGCGGTATTGAAAAAGGACGACGTAGTTACGATTGACGTAAAAGTAACGAATGTCGGCAATGTTGCCGGAAAAGATGTAGTAGAGCTGTATTATACGGCCCCTTATATTCCCGGCGGCGTTGAAAAAGCATTTGTAAATCTTGCAGGCTTTGAAAAGACTAAGATCCTCAACCCCGGGCAGTCGCAAGTTTTGAGCTTTGAATTGCGTGCTCAGGATATGGCATCCTACGACTGGAATAATGCCAGCGGCATGGGTAAAAACGCTCACGGCACGTGGGGACAATACATACTCGATGAAGGCGATTATCAGATTCGTCTTATGCGTAATTCTAATGTTCGTTCCGAGCAAGTGAGAATCGATGTTAAGGTACCCGAAAACGGATATGCTTATGACACGGATAAAGATTCTGGCAATTTGGTTGAAAACCATTTTAGCGTAAACGATGAAGAGACGGGCGAAGCAATTCGTTTGACGGAAGGCCTTACCGGAAGTGATGCAGTTCGTCATCAGAAAGGTATCTACAATACCTTCGGTGATTACACGACGGTATTTACAAGAGCTCAGTTTGGTCAGTCTGATGATTGGTTGTTTGGTGAAAATCGTGATCCTGCATCGACTTTCCCTACCCCTCCCGATGATACGACTCGCCAGGCAAGCGATGCGATGTATGAACAGCTTACCACTGTCTTCAATCCTACTGATACTAAAGAAGGAGATGTAGCAACTCGACCTTGGGTAATTGATTTTACTGAAGCAGGCGGTGTTCCTGAAAATTGGACGCAGGCGGCTGACACAACGGGTAAAATCACCATTATGGCTAAGGAAATGGCAGGCGTTCCCTTCAACGATGCTAAGTGGGACAATTTCTTGAATCAATTAACTCTCTCTGAACTTTACGACGGTCAGATTGCTAACGGTTCGTACGGTAGCGGTAGCAATGAACGTGTCGGACTTCCCAGAGGCGGTGCGCCCGATGGTGCCCATGGACTTTCAGGGGCGGCAGGGGACAACGGTACCACCGGACAGGTAGCAGCCGGACGTGGTACGGTACATCCCGAACCTACTGCAATTACGATGACTTGGAATAAGGAACTTATGTACCTCAACGGTCGTCAAATGGGTACCGAAGCAAGACTTTCCAAAATGAACGACTTGTATACCCTTACTTTCGACCTTCGTCGCCAGCACTATGAAGCTCGTTCTTGGGAAGGTTGCTCTGAAGATCCATTCCTTCTCGGCACCAGAGGTATGTATTACGTTCTTGGCTCGCAGGATGCAGGCACGATCGTTCAGGTTAAGCATTTCGCGATGTTTAACGGTGGCGTCAAGGCAGCCTCTCCTACTTCTAAACTTATCACCGAACAAGCTTTGAGAGAACTCTATTTAGAACCCTTCAGAATGGCAACAACGCCGAATGGCGGCGGTGCGATGGGTGTTATGACCTCGTATAACAGAGTTGGTATCACATCTACCTGTACTAACTATTCGCTTGTCACGGCTGTATTGAAGAATGAATGGGGCTTCTCCGGCTTCGTTTGTACGGATATGCAGGGTTCGAATACGACGAGCAACTATAATAATGCTCACTTGCAGCTCCGTGCCGGCGTAGATCAGTATATGGGTTCTAGAGATGCTAAAGCTACTCCTATATGGGACGCGAAGTTGCGTGATGGCGAAGGTAGCGTCAGACTGACTGACGTTGAGGCTACCAGTAACTTTGCCGGTATTACCGGTACCCCCCAATCTGACATTGAATATTACATCGTCAGAAATGCTGCAAAGCGTTGTATTTACGCCGGTGTAAACAGTGCAGTATTCAGCTACTCTGAATATCTCTATAAGGACGCTATTTCCGCATGGGGCACGCAGGGAGAAATTTCCGCAGTCCAGAACATAAAACCCAATATAGATCTTTCGCTTCAGAATGCGGCTGAATTGTTGCCTGAAGGTTCCATCGTACGTTATCGCCTTGCAGCAGGCTCGACGTTGCCTTTGGGAACAGAAATGACCCCGAATGGATTGTTGAGACATAGTACTGCAGGTGGTGGCGACCGTCTCGATACGATCAATGATAATGCTGCTTCCGGTGCTGTTTTAAGAGAAAGCAGTACGAAACCGTTCACGTTTGTAGTTGAAATGTTGGTTGATAACGAAGTTCATGCTAAAAAGACGTTTGCGCTTACCATGAACAGTGCGTTCCAAATCGGTATGTATGATCCTGAAAGCACAGAAGCACGTCCTGAAATCAGCAACGCAGTGAACATGAGTACTCCTTATACGAACCTTAAAGTAGGCGAAGCGTTTACAGGAAGAATCGAAGGTGTTGCTCCTACTCAGTTCTATCAAGAGGATGCGGAAGTTTCTTGGCAGAATTCGCAAGGCTCCGGTAGAAATACTGTTTATACGGTAGATTCGGGAAGCTTCCCTGCAGGTTTGACTTTGGCAAGCGATGGTACTGTTACCGGTACGCCGATTGCGGCAGGACAGTACGACTTTACAATCAAAGCGCATCGTATGATTCGTACGATTGTAAGAGACGCTATCAAGGTAGAAAACTTGATTTATTATATCCACGCTACGATGATCGTCTCGCCCGAGATGAATAAGACTGACGTTGAAGGCTGGATTGACGCTGCGCTTAACGGTACTGTAAACGAAGACGTTATCAAGGGAATCATTGATGCTAATGCAAACGGTTTCTTAACGGAGACTTCGGTTCAGAGCATAATCAATGCTTCGATTTCGGGTTCGTTGAATGAAACGACGATCAAAGGCATTGTTGATACGGCTGTTGCTGACAAATTGACGGAAGCTGAAACGCAGGCGTTAATTGATAAAGCGATTGCTGCAAATAAAGAGTCTGGTTGCAGCGGCTCTGTAATGAGTACTTATGGCTACATCCTCTCCTTTGTAGTGCTTGGTGTTGCCGTGATGTTTATTATCAAACGTAAAAATTTGGCGAATAAATAATAAAAACCAATAAGTTGGTTTATGCATGAAATGGTGTGACGGTATCGGCGAGGTTAAACTCGCCGATACCTGAACTCTTACTTTTACTTTTTTTATTTAAACGTAGCCATATTTTGAAGGTAAATATGTGGCGATATCTTATTATTAGTTAAGAGGAATAGAGAATGAAAGCAATATCTAAAAAAGGTGTATGGCTTGTAATTGCCGTAATGCTGTTGAGTTTTTTCCTCAGCACTATCAGTGCTTGCAGCTCGCAAACCGTAAAAGTAACGTTTGACTTAAACTATACGGGGGCAAGCGCGGCAACGGTTGTATCCGTTAATGCCGGTGAAACTGTAAGCCAGCCGGCAGACCCTACTCGTGAGAATTATGAGTTTTTAGGCTGGTTTACCGAGGCGGCAGCTGAAAATAAATATGATTTCAAAAAGACGGTGGAATCTGATATTACGCTCTTCGCGGGCTGGGACGCATATCCGACGATCACTTACAATTTGAATTATGCCGGTGCACCTGAAGCAAAGGTTGTTTCGGTTAAGAAGGGAACATCTGCGATTGAACCTGACGAACCTCAACGCGATGGATTCAGCTTCGGCGGTTGGTATACCGACGCAACTTGCACATTCCCGTATGAATTTAATGCAGTTAATGAAAGTATTACAGTGTATGCTAAATGGCTCGATAATAGCGTAGATCATATTTTGGTAACTTTTAACTTGAATTATGAAGGCGCGGGTCAGTCTTTTACGCAGAGCGTGCCTAAAGACGCAAAGGTACAGAAACCTGCTGATCCCACTCGTCCTGGTTCCGAAGATTCTGCTTCCGAAGAGATAAATTATGTATTTTCCGGATGGTATACGGATCCCGAAGGAACGGAGGAATATGATTTTGAAACCGTGGTCAGTGAGCCCATCACACTTTATGCTCAATGGACGACTTCCTATGATTTCTGGACAGTATATACCGATTTATCCAATTTTGTGGGCAACAGCTGGTTATATATGGATGAGTATCCCGATTATACGACGATAGAAAGAACGGGCATCGGTAACAGTTCGCAGAAAATGTGGGATACGGAAAATCATATTGCAGACTATTTCCTTCAGGGTGTTCATAACACGTACGAACAGGAATTGGTGTGGGTCATAACGTCTGATGCAGACACGACGGCTGTTTTGCAATTTAGCATGGCGCTTGAAATAGTAAGAGAGCTACCCATTGAAATGTATTCATCTACGGATATCGACGTTTACGGAGGCGCTCATAGAATTGTAGTTAACGGTGAGGATATTGCATTCGGCAAGTATACCGAGTATGATCCAATTAAACTTCAGAGATCTTCCCAAGATGTTCCCATGCACTTTGATCTGTATACTATGGCGGAAATTAATCTCAAGAAAGGCGAAAATGTCATTAAGTTTATGATTGGACAAAACGATTGGCTTGAAGGTGTAGACGGAGCTCAGTCGCACTATGGTAGTGCTCCCACCATTGAGCTTATAAGACTGATTACAACCGCGAATTTGACCTGGACGCCCAAAGTTGAAAATATAGCAAACCGTGCGGCGCTTGAAGATGACTTTTAATCATCTGGAACAGGAGAGTGAACATGGATAATATAAAAAAAACAAAGAAGCATAAGCCCGTTAAGGTATGGGCTCTTGTGTCATCAATCACAATGGTTTTAGTTTTTACCCTGACAATGGTTATGACGCAAGTTCCCATTATTTCTGGAACCTTCAATATTATATTTGGCCGAGCGCAAGCTATTATAGGCGATAACAAGGGATTGTATACAGTCAGTGAAGGCATAACCGATAAAGAATCTGCTTATGATGCGGCTAATGAATTAAATATCGAGATAGCGAGTGAAGGTACAATATTATTAAAGAACGATCAAAACGTCTTGCCGTTTGCCCCTAATAGCAAAATAAGCGTGTTCGGCAAAAATTCCGTTAATCTGTTGTATGGCGGTTCTGGAAGCGGCGGTTACTCTAATAGTGAAATGAAAACTATTTATGACAGTTTGGAAGCCGCGGGTTTTTCATACAATACTACTCTTCGCAGTTTTTATGAAAATACATCACAGTCAGGCAACGCGCGTATAGCGTCACCAGGGTTTGACGAGATTATTGCAGGTTTTCCTACGGCGGAAACGCCTGTCGAGAATTATATCAAATATAATATACCCGACTCCTACAACGATCACGACACCGCGCTTATAGTGTTTACACGTATCGGTGGCGAAGGGTTTGATCTTCCTCGTACAATGAAAAGTGCAAGTGCGACAGACAATTCGTTAAAGTCCTTAGAGAGCGAGGAAGCCTGGAATGACGACGTAAATTTTGCAGTTAAGGGTGCGCGAAATAAAGACGACCACTACCTCGAGCTGGACAAAAATGAGGCGGAACTGATACAACACGTTACCGATAACTTCGATAAAGTGGTTATTGTACTGAATACAAACAATAATCTTGAACTCGGTTTTTTAGACGATCCTTCCTATTGGACGGACACACTGGGTATGCCTGATCAAAGCTCTAAAATTCAGGGGGCGCTTTGGATCGGAACTCCCGGCGGATATGGAATTATGTCATTGGGAAAGATCTTGAACGGAACAGTAAACCCTTCGGGCAGAACTGTTAGTATACACGCAAGAGATTTTACAAAAGATCCCACGTATAACAATTTTGGAAACAATAACGAATATGAGGGAGATGCATATCTGCTTGCGAACGGTAATTTACCTTCTGCTCCGGCTCGTCAGTACTTTGTTGAGTATGAGGAAGGCATATATGTCGGTTATCGCTATTACGAGACGCGAGGATTTACCGACGGTCAGGAATGGTATGACAATAATGTAGTATATCCCACCGGATTCGGGCTGTCATATTCTGAATTCGATTGGACGATAGGCGACATGAAGCTCGATGGAAAAGTAATCGATGATAATTATAAGCTTTCGCAATCCGACGCGAATAAATCCATCAGCGTGGACGTTACTGTGACGAATAAGGAAAGCAGCAGTAAAGCCGGCAAAGATGTCGTGCAGCTCTATGTGAGTGCACCATATACTACAGACGGCATAGAAAAAACTCACGTACAACTTGCCGCATTTGCAAAAACTAAACTTCTTGAACCCGGAGAATCTCAAACGGTTACGCTTGAATTCAGTTTATACGACATCGCATCTTACGATTACAATGATGACAATTCGAACGGATTTAAGGGATGGGAAACGGAAGCTGGCGATTATAAGGTATACGTATCACGCAATTCGCACTCTTGGGCGGATATAAGTCCTATGTCTTATAGCTTTACAGTTCCTCAGTCGCAGCCGAATGCATCAAAAGGTAATACGGGCTTTACGTATGATAAAGATCCGGTGACCAAGGAAGATATTGAAAATCGCTTTGATGACGTTAGTTACGGAAGAGATAACCGAAAGAGCGATATGATATATTTATCACGCGGAGATTGGGAAAACACCTGGCCTACCGCTCCGACAGTAGAATCGCGCTCTAATACACAAGAATGGATGAATGCTTTAACTTGGCGCATGGCTGAAAACGACGTTGAAGGTAAGCCTTGGTATAAAACAGAAGACCAGATGCCTAATCAAGCGACCAGCCCGGTGGCGAAGGAGGATGCGATTCAGCTGATGGATCTTGTCGGAGTCGATTACAACGATCCACTTTGGGAAAAATTTTTAAATCAGCTTACTGTTGGGCAAATGACAGAACTGGTTGGTATAGGCGCATTTGGAACTATTCCCTTGGAAAACGTTGGCGTACCTCTCACTGTGGGTTCGGACGGACCTGTCGGATGGGTTAACTTCATGTCTGATAATCTCGTTTACGGTACTGCATTTTACGCTTCGCAAAGCGTTTTAGGTGCAACGTATAATACGCAGCTCGCATACGAATACGGGGTTATGATAGGAGATGAGGCGCTTATTGGTGATTCGGAAGGTGACGGATTGCCCTACACTGGTTGGTATGCTCCCGGCGCAAATATTCATCGTTCACCTTTTTCGGGACGTAATTGGGAATATTACTCAGAAGATCCCCTACTTACCGGTAAAATGGCGGCAAACATAATCAAAGGTGCAAAGAGTAAAGGTGTAATTTTGTTTGCAAAGCACTTTGCGCTAAACGATCAGGAAACAAACCGAGGTGGGGTTCTTACTTGGGCAAATGAACAGGCCATGCGAGAAATCTTCCTTAAATCTTTTGAGATTTTAGTAAAGGAAGGACCTGCTAATGGTTTGATGAGTTCTTATAATCGTATTGGAGCGACATGGACGGGCGGTGATTATAGATTATTGACCGAACTTCTTCGCGGCGAATGGGGATTCAATGGCGTTATAGTCACAGACTATGCGACAGGCAGACATCAAAACCCCAATCAGATGGTGAGGGCAGGCGGCGATCTTAATTTTTATCAAACTAGCGGTGCGCTCAGTAGTGATGCAAACAATGCTACGCAAGTTTGTGCATTGAGAGCGGCGTCAAAGAATGTCTTATATGCAATTACCAATAGTAATGCAATGAATTATGAAATACTTGGATATCATTTGCCTGTCTGGATGACGGCCTTGATTTGGATAAATGTTGGGCTTTTCATTGCATTTGCTGCTTGGGGCGGAGTATTGCTGTTTTTATCGTTCAGGAAGTCAAAACCGAATAATGAAATAACAAACGAAAAGTTAGATAATTAATGCCCCCCAAAACAATCTTGCGCTTGCAAGATTTGCATATCCCCCTTATGATATAACCGTCATAAGGGGGATTTTGAATGCTTCAATACGTTTTATAGTTGAAACAAAATCTTTTTGTGTTGAAATTTCGGACAAGAACTCAAAGGGCGAGACGATTGCGGGCTCAAAGAAAAAGAACACGGTCAAGTATCTGCTCGGGCAAAACCTTTCAGACGGAGAGCGGCTGCTGATCCTTTGCTATCGCGGGTATTCCATTCAGGACGGCGATTACAAAGGGTACACGGCAAAACGCGCAAAGCGCATACTGTTGCAGTACATCTTGAAGTTGAACGGGACACAGGCTGAAAAGGCTGCGCTTGCCGGAAAATGCGGGTTTACTGTCCGAAACGGCAGAATTATCAGAGATTGTTAGGCATTTTTTCGGTACTTTGCCAAAACTATTGCCATTTCTCGATGAATGTGCTATACTATATGCGCTACACAACCAAATAACAAGTAGTGGGCTACATCTCGGCATAGGTGTATCCTTTATTCCCACTACTTTGTGGTTGTGTAGCAACAAATTGAGGGGTACATTCCAAACTATGCAGGGCGGCTCCTTAATTGGAGCCGCCCTTATTTTTGGCGCTTTAGCATGAAAAAACCCCCAGTTCTACTGGGGGAAGATAAAAAATAGCTTTAGCAAATTTTATAATTAAAGAAGTTTACCATATAGCTAATGCGATTTTGCTCCTTTATAGCACGAGGAACCTGTTTTACAGGTGTGCCGTGCGATAGGACGCTATAGTAAAAGCGATACCCGTTAACGGGTTGGCTGGTAGTTTACCCTTTTAGGGTATATGCAAACCACCAGTTCAACTGGTGGTTTTGACTTTACCCGATAGGGAAAGGAGCCTATGCTATGACAACAAGAGGGAAAAACAGAATCGCTGCTTTA
>ERZ1090881.1312-NODE-1322-length-10678-cov-6.739810_pt1 | contig 10678 bp, 7 predicted proteins | sample MGYA00478470_ERZ1090881 | MGnify/ENA primary metagenome ERZ1090881 (study PRJEB33644, sample SAMEA5815736) | chicken gut metagenome | biome: Chicken; feature: Gastrointestinal Tract; material: Caecum | place: Ireland | collected 2019-01-01 | study: A study of the...
AAAAATAAATGCGCTTGCAATCAATAGGTCGGGATGGTATTATGTAAACATGACAGGGATGGTTTTGGGATCTTTCGGAGAGTGGGAGAAAACCGAAAGGAGGAACCATTATCAAAAAAACAAAAATGGACAGAGACGCTGTCCGAATCCTCGCGAACCACGAAAAACGTGTGGAAGAAGCCAGAAAATTCAATCTTTTAAGTAACGTATTTATGTCTGTAGCATTGAATGACATACCGGCTTGTCAGTATGTGCTGCGGATTTTGACAGGGATTGAAGATCTGGTTGTGAAGGAGGTGCGGTCTCAGTATCGGATTTCTAAGATCCGTTCGCATGATGCGATTCTGGATGTTCTGGCGGAAGACGGGACTGGAAAGCTTTACAATCTGGAAATCCAACGTGCCGATACCGTGGATCACGCCAGACGAACCAGATTCTACGGTGCAATGATCGACAGCGAATATCTGGAAAAAGGGAAAACTTATGCAGAGCTGCCGGATGTATATGTCATCTATATCAGTGAGACAGATTTGTGGAAGGCTGGATATACCACATATCCTGTGGAAAAACATTTCGGAAATACCAGTATCCTTTATGAGGATGGACAACATATTTTGTATGTGAATGCGGCTGTAGATGATGGGTCGGAAACTGCAAAGCTGATGCAGTATTTCAAGACGGCAGATCCAAATGACATGACGCACGGTGATCTTTCAAAGAGGGTACATTATCTCAAAGGCGAAGAAGGAGGTTATCAGGAAATGTGTGAAATATCTGAAAAGATCTATAGAGAAGGCGTGGAAGATGGGATAGCACGGGGCAAACTGGAGTCTCAGAAAGAAACGGTGAAAAGCCTTGCTGAGATAGGAATGGCTGTGGAGGATATCGCGAAAGCGATGAAAGTCAGTGTAGAACAGGTGCAGGAATGGCTTTCAGAAAGCGAGAGTCCGGCAGAATAAAAAATATTTGATCAAAAATGGATGACAGGGAACGGTTGAGAATGTAAGGGTTCAACTGTTCCCTGTTTTTGCACGGACAGCAGAAATGAACTTTCAAATATACTTCAGACAATGAAAGGAAGAAGAAACGCATATGTGGGGGAAAAAGAAAAATGTGCTGTTAAGGTTTATTCCTTCACCGAAAACCTATGTATCGGAAGGAAAGGAATATGTGTATGACCGATGTCGCCGAAAAAAGGTTGTTCTGACACCGGAAGAAAGAGTAAGGCAATCAGTTGTCAGTTATTTTCGATGGATTTTGCGTACGCCTCTCCGGTATATGCAGACGGAAGTATCCATGAAACGTTATGGATATACCAGCCGGAAAGACAGGGCGGATCTTTTGATCCTGCGTCCGGACGGGAACACGATCCTTGCGGTTATTGAATGCAAGGCAGCCCATGTTGAAATCAGTGAAGAAGTGATCGGACAGATGCTTCGTTATGCAAAAGCGCTGAATACAGAATATGCGTTTGCCACGAATGGTCATGATTTTTTTGCGTATGGTTTTCAGAGGAAAAAAGGGTATCTTCCGGTGGAGTGTCCGGGCTCTTACCGAGAAATGTGTCTGTCTTGTGAGAATCCTGTTCCGCAGTCTCAGACAATCGGTATGCGCTCCGATTTGCATAAATTGAATGATATCAAGTTTATAAGGAGAACGTATTACGATTACATTGGCGGGCAGACGAGAGATGAGCTGCTTCCTTTTATCGCCAATCTGTGTGACGGGCTCAGGGATATCAGTGAATGTCTGAAACCCGAAGAATATTCCGGATTTTTTCTGGAACAGGATCTGGGCATCCGGACGATGGAAATTGTCGTTCCGGGAGGCGCAAGATTTAACAATAACAATTACCGTGTTTTCAAGACCAAAGATAAGAGCGGACAGAGTTTTAAAGTTGGATTGGCCGTTTCTGTTTATGGCGGAGAAAAGAACGAGAAAACAATGCTTGCCGTTGCTGTGGACAATGGAAAAAGATGTCACCATGCGCTCCAGCTGATTCTTGATACCAATACAATCATTTCCAGTGATGAAGCCGGAATCTATTATGAACTGACACACAATGGAAAGATCAATGTGGGACGCAGGGGATGTGCGAAGATCAGCGAGGTGATGGAGTATGTGAAACGCGAAAATCCATCCCTGGCGAGTGCAGACGGGCGTATTCATTTTGGCAGGATTCATGGAGATGAGCTGCTGTTTGTTACTTCTGCGGAATTTGCAGAGGTGTTTGACCGCCTGATCAGTTATGTATTGATTCTGGAAAAATTCCGGGAGTTCAAACGAATGGACAATATACCGCCCTTCTGAAGGGCGGTATATTTCGTGCTATGAGTTATCGTTTAGAAAGCTTTCATGGTTCTGTGTTCCAGTGCTCCCTGATAATCCCCTTGTTTTTCGAGAATTCCGGCAAACAATTCCTCTGCTTTCTCATTTTTTCCCAGTCCAAGGCTGCCAAGAGCCCGCAGATAATTACAGTACTGTACGTTACGCAACCGAATATCCTCCTGGTACACTTCAATTTCCGGCAGGGACACTGCGAAGAAGTCATACTCTACTTCGTCGAAGAGATGCTGCTCTCCGAAGGAGATCAGTTTGTGGAATGCTTTCCTTGCGGCCGCATCGTTGCCCAGTGCTCGGGCAGCAAGTCCCTGATAGTAGATGAAATCAGAGGGTTGATCATTGTAGTACAGGACACTGCTTGGCTCCTGGGGACCGGACGCAGCCAGACGGAAGTATTCTTCGGCTTTGGCGGATTCCCCTGTCTGGCGGAAAGCCATGCCCATAAAGTAATGAATCTGATTGTCCGGTACGTTTGGCAGCTTACCTTCACCCAGATTTTTCGGGTAAGTGAGGGCAGAATTCAAAAGCTGCAGCGCAGTTTCCGGATTTCCCGCGGCCAGTTGATTTTTTGCCAGATGGATCAGCGCATATCGATACTGGGCGCTTACTTTTCCTTCTCCTCCCTCCCACGGATGGAAGTGGTGACTCATGAGGGCATCGTATGCCTCTTGATATCTCCCTGTATTGTTCAACAGAGTGATGTACCGCAGGTATAGGTCATCCCGTTCTTTCAACAGATCGTGTTGTGCTTCCATACGGGCGAGACGGTCAGAAACCGGAAGATTCAATCGGGCGGCAAGCTGGTCATATTCCAGCAGGTATCTTGGGTAGGTGCTGTCTAATTGGCAGGCTTTTTCCATGGCGGTCAGAGCCTTTTCGCCGTCCTGCTGTTTGTTGTAGTAAGCGATGGACAGATTTCTGAAGACCATTGCAATGGAATTGTTTTCCTTCACAGCAGCCTCCCAGTGTTCTGTTGCCAGACAGTACTGTTTTTTGTCATAGTACAGGCATCCCAGATAATAGTGTGCCATGGGGGCTTGAGGTAATTTGTCAATAGCTGCTTTCAGAACAGCGATTTCCTCCACCCGGTTAGGACAGCAAAAGTCAGGGCAGGCATGTTCTCCGTAGGCAAAGCAATCTGCCGCTGCCGCATCATTTCCGAGTTTGCTGTACATGTATCCCTGATAGTAGAGAATCATAGGATTATCATCCTTGCAGGACTGCAGAATTTGAAGCGCGTCCTGATAGAGACCTGCTTTTTCATAGTCCAGAGCCAATTCCAGATGGTTGTGGGCTTCCGGGCGCATGATGTGTTTCCAGTCTGCCATAGAATTTTCTGCCAGCGCTTTCTCGTACAGGCATCCCATATATAGTGGATCGATGGACAGGCTTTCCGAAAGAAGGGTACTGTTATCCTTTTTCAGAAGGCGGAGAAGAGCGGCTTTCAGCGTTCGGGCTTTCATATTGTGCCAGTTGCGTATCATGGATTGTTCCACGAATTTCAGGGCATCTTCCAGTTCTCCCTTTCTGGCGGACAGACATGCCAGCCAGTAAATGCCGGCGCTTTGCGTTTCAGCACTCCAGATGGATTTGAAGAATGCATCATAGGCTTTTTCCGGTTCTCCATTGGCTTCATATGCCAGTCCCAGATTGAAATAACATTCGCCGGAATAGGGGTTCGGATTTTTCCAGGTCTGCTTTTTCACAGCAGACTGGAAGTAGGGGATACTTTCTTTCACTTGTCCTCGACGAAGCAGAAGAAGCCCATAACCATTGTTGAGCCGAATGTCGGTGGCATCTCTTTTCAGTCCCTCCAGGTAATAGTCTGCAGGTTCCCTGGTGGCATGGCGATACTGTTCCAGGTGGGTAGCTGCCAGATACAGATCTTCTGTGGTGGCAAGTTTTTCGGGAGCAGGAAGGGGGTCAGCGGGGCTGGGAATGGGTTCTGGTTTTTTCTCGTAGACGGAGTAAGAGACCAGAGTTTTCTGTCCGCAGCTTACCTTGACGGTGCAGTCCGAAAGACGGGAAGGCGCTGGGATTTCCGCTTCAAAGCATGTCTTTGGGGACAAATCCGTGGTGTGGGAATATAGAATCTGTTCCTTTTCCGTCACCTGGATGGAGGCCTGTGCATAATCGCCGGTGACATATACCTTCAGTACCGTCCGTCCGTCTTCTGTTCTGGTTAAGCTTACCGCCGCATCCTTTGTGGCGTTGCCTACCCGGCCTACGCCCTTATAAGGCATGAAATACTGTACAAATGTTTTTTCTTCGTGAGGCTTCAGCCAGGTGAAATCCGGCTGGTTATCGGTATATACATGAAGAACAATATCGAAAGCCTGAACGGATGGCTGTACCGCCGGATACGGATGTGTATCTGGAAACAGTGGAAACTGCCCAAAACCCGGAGGAGAAAGCTGATAGGGCTGGGCTTACCGGAGTGGGAGGCCTGCGAAGGAGCATACAGCAGGAAATCCTACTGGAGAATGTCTAACACAGGTGTGGTCAAAAGAGCATTAACAAAAGAAAGACTGATAAACTGGGGCTTCTATGATTTAGCCACAGCCTATCAGTCTCTGCACATCAACTATTGAAACCGCCGTGTACCGAACGGTACGCACGGTGGTGTGTGAGGACGGCGGCTAATCACCGCCTCCTACTCGATTAAGTTTTTCTTTGAGGATTACTGAAAGACGTCAAGTACTTCGCTGTTCTCTTTTACAAAAGCAATATATTGATCAAGTTCGGCATGGACGGTGATCCATTGTTTTCCTGTATAGGTTTTATGGTCAATCACGGATATCCAGCTGCCTTCCGGCAGATATACCTTACGTTCCACCTGTCCGCGTTCCATAATGGGGGCGAAGAGAATATCTTCACCGAACGTATACTGGTCCTCTAACGTATAGCATACTTCATCTTCATAAAAATCATAGAACATTGGACGCATAACAGGAGACCCTGTTTTGCTGGCGATATCCATATATTTCATAATGTAGGGACGCAGCTTCTCTCTGGTTTCAATCAGTTTTTTGATGATGGTATAATTTTCATCCCCAAAAGCCCAGATTTCGTTGGGGCCACCGCTTCGTTCGATAATACCTGGATTTGGCTCAGGCTGATCAGGTGTCCGGAGTCTGGAACCATGCAGTCTCATGATTGGTGAGAATAATCCGAATTGGAACCAGCGGACGATCAATTCCCGGAAATCATCGCTTAAAGTATCCCCGCTCAGAAATCCTCCAATATCGCTGTTCCACCATGGGATGCCGCACATGCCCATGGAAAGACCGCTGGTCACGCTTTGGCGCAAAGCATTCCAATCGGACACAATGTCACCGTTCCATACAGCCGCGCCGTATTTCTGGCTGCCGGGATATGCTGCCCGGGTCAAAGAAATGATTTCTGTTTCTCCGGCATCTTGTAAGCCCTCATAGAGCATTTTTACATAGTAATAGGGATATAAGAGCGCGGTCTGTGCGCCGTTTCCCTTGTAAAAATGCAAGTGGCCGAATTGCTGAGGGTGTACTTCCGGTTCCGCTTCGTCCAACCAGAAATTCTTAATGCCATGGGAATAGTAATTTTCTTTGATCTTACCCCATACAAAATCTCTGGTCTCCGGATTCATCGGATCGATAAAGGTCTGCTGTCCATAGAAAGAAAAAGTACCGTATTGTCCGTTTTCGGTGCGGACCAGCATATTTTTTTCGTTCATCACTTCATAATTTTCACTGTTTGGATTGATGGTCGGCCAAATAGACACAATCGGTTTAATATTCATTTCTTCCAGTTCTTTACACATAGCGGAAGGATCCGGCCAGTATTTTGGGTCAAATTTCCATTCGCCCTGTTCGGTCCAGTGGAAATAGTCAATGACGATGGCATCAATCGGAATCCCGCGCCGTTTATATTCTCTTGCTACAGAGAGTAATTCCTCCTGGCTTTCATAACGAAGTTTACACTGCCAGAAGCCGGCAGCCCATTCCGGAAACTGAGGCGCGTAACCGGTTAAATCGGCATAAGTTTTCATAATATCCGCCGGCTTGTCACCGACAAAGATTAAATAATCCGCCTGATAAGCGCTGTCGCTGCACCACATGGTGTGATTTCTTGTGGTTTCACATCGGCCAGGGGATGGGTTATTCCAAAAGAAGCCATAACCCAGCGAGGAATACAGGAATGGCAATGTGGATTTTGTATTATAATGTACCAGATTGCAGGTGCTTCCCTTTCTGTCAAAGGCATCTTCTGTTTCCTGTCCCAGTCCATAAAAATGTTCTCCGGGATTTGCTTCGAAAATCGCCTTGACCGTATAGTGGTTTCCTTCTGTATGGACATATTTGTTCACATAGTCGCCTTCATATTTGGTTTTTAAAATTAATTTGTCTTTTCGGTAAAAACAGATAATGCCGCCATACCATGGAAATCCCACTTCGATCGTGGCTTTCACATCTCCATTGGTAATTGTGGCAAAATCTTCGTTTCCCTCTATGATACAGTTGTCTTCCATCGCAGGCGGAAGTAAGGTCCAGTTTTCATCCGAGATACAGGCATTTCTGGTCGCTCTGGTTCGCAGACAGTTCCTGCCGTATGCTTCAATGACTACCAGTTCGTCTCTTCTCTGAAAGATCAATCGATTCTGTTCTAACACTATTTTTCCCATGCATACACCTCTCTTGAAATTCATCTTATTTGTAACAGCATTGGATTTCTGTTAATTTATTATAGCAATGATGACTTTTGATGGCTTGATTTTTCTTGATAAAAACTAACACAATCTTGATGTGTTAAAAAATTCGTGATATGGTTTTTGTAATATGAATTCCGGGGAGAAGATTTTATGAATTCTTATACCAATGACTCTTTTTATGAAAATATTTCACATCAGACAGACGCGGCTCCGTATTCGGTTCACTATACCGAGGCGGCCGTGGATCATGAACCGGTGTTATATCTCCATTGGCATCATGAAATGGAGTTTTTAGTGCTGGTACAGGGAGAAATCACCGTTCATATGGAAGATCGATCGTATGTCCTGCAGGCGGGAGATGGGATTTTTATTCCGCCTGGGCTGCTTCATTACGCCAATAGTCGGTCAGAAATCCCGCCGGCGTTTTATGCTTTTGTTTTATCGCCGATGTTCTTGTTCCCAGAGTCTGAAACGTACAGTTATAACACCTATGTACTGCCGGTGCTGCATAATAATCTGGCTTTCGCGACGGTTTTGACGGAGGGGATTGACTGGCAGAAAGAGATTCTTACATATTTAAACCAGATCATTCAAAACCAGGAGGCAGGAGAACTCTATATGAGGGGAACCTCTTTATTGATATGGGATAAGCTTTTTCATCACCACATATCCAAAATCGGAGGAAAGAAAGCATTTTATGTAAATGCCGATCAGTTATCGGATTCCCTTGTTTATATACACAAAAACTATCATCAGAATATCACTTTGGAAGAATTGGCAGAATATGCCCATTTGAGTGAAGGGCAGTTCTGTCGTTCCTTTAAGGAATTAACAGGAATGACACCGTTTCGTTATTTGATACGATATCGTATCCTGCAAAGCTGCAATCAATTGCTTTTGACAGACAAAAAAGTAACAGAAATCGCTCTTTCCTGTGGATTCAACAATATCAGTTACTACAACCGGGCATTTTTTAAGATCATGAGGATGACGCCCACAGAATATCGCAAAACGACAGAAAAAAATAGTACTTTCATCATTTAAGAACATTCAGCAACAAATGGGAGCAGGTTAGCAAGTGATAAGAAGAAAAAAAAGAAGAAAAAAGTTACACTTTAGATAAAATCATGTGGGAGATGCTAAAAGACAAGGGGGAAATGCGTTTGGGATGAAAACAGGAAAAAACAAAAAGTGGATGTTGATCATTTTGCCAGCGGCGGTTGCGATGCTCTTTGGCGTATTTGCGGAACAGATGACGAAAGGAGAGTCTGAAACATCACAAAAAGAATCGGAGACGGTAGAAAGGGTGGAAATCATGCAGGAAGAATCAGAAACCAACACAGGAAAATATGCAGATACCAGTTCTTATGAGGAACTGGATGAACTTTATAAAGAATATTTTATGCTGGGAACCGGCTGTGAAGCCATTGACCATTGGAACAATCAGCTTGCAGAAATCGGTAATCCGGAGAAAGAAGCATTAATCAGCAGAATGTATAACAGTATTACGTTTGGCAATGAATTCAAACCGGCTTACAATTTTGATGCCTCATCGGAAACGTTGTTTACCGTTGATTTTGCGGCGGAGGAATTATTGGATTGGGCCAAAGAAAATGGAGTAAAAGTCCGTGGACATGTACTTGTGTGGCATGCACAGGTCAATCCATCTATTTTTGCAAAAGATTTTAAAGCATATTCTGGTGGAAACCTGACGGTTAGCGATACAGATGTTCTGGATGAAGATTGTCTGGTGAGCCGTGAAGTTTTGCTGGAAAGGTTAAAAACTTATATATATGGAGTATTGGAGTACACTTATCGGAATGGGTATGCTGATATTATTTATGCATGGGATGTGGTAAACGAAGCATGCGATGAGAGTCAGCCGGATGGTTTGCGCAATAGTTACTGGTATCAGATTATAGGGCCGGACTATCTGTATTACTGCTTTTTATACGCAAGAGAAGCAGAAGTTCTGTATTCCAATCAGTATGCTTCCCTTTATGGATTGAATCCGGAAACGGATGATCTGTCTTCTATTCAGCCAAAACTGTTTTATAACGACTATAATGAATGGGTGGTTTCCCGTAGCGATGCAATTGTACATTTTCTGACGGAAGAACCATGGAATGAAAATCATGAAAAAGTTACCAGTCCGGTGATTCACCCGGATGGAGATGGAACCATATATGGAGATGGTCTGATCGATGGAATTGGAATGCAGGGTCATCTGGATGACACGCAGAATATTGAACAGTATATGACTGCGCTGGAAAAGTATGATGCAGCTGTGGATGAAATACATATCACGGAGCTGGATGTCGGTTGTACAGGAAGTGACGCAAATGCAGAATTCTACCAGGCAAAGTTCTACTATGATTTTTTTGCAAGGTTGATAGAGGAAGTAAAAGGTGGGGTAAATCTTACATCCGTCACAATATGGGGATTGACCGATGACGCATCCTGGAGAACTGATGTAAATCCGTTGCTTTTCAATGGTGACTTGTCAAAGAAACCCGCTTTTGAAGCGATGGTTATGGCCGGAAAAGGTGAGGAGTTCTCATTGACAGCGGTTAAGCTCGCTGTTAACGCAAAAGATATGCATGTTTCTTTTGAACCCTATGTGGAGGACGGTAAAACGAAAACAGTAACGCCGCAGAGCGTAGGGGTTTACAGCCGTGGAACAGGACATCAGTCGGTCATTACAATGGTAAATACAGAAAATCATACAGAAGATGCCGTAATAGGATATGCTCTTAAAATAAGCAGAAGCGAACAGGATGCATCCATGAAGATGGATCTGTCTTCTTATATTGGCAGAACTGTGAAAATAACAGCATTTGTTAAAACACAGGATAAAAAGATCCGAATGGGATTAGATACAACGGTATCCGAACAGCTCATAGAAAAAAATGCTTCGGATGATTGGGTGGAAGTATCGGCAGAGTGCACGATTCCGGAGGATTTAAATTCAGCAAATCTTTATCTGGAAACGGACGGAAGCGCTGATTTTTATGTGGATGATATTGATATTTCTGTTGTTTCTCAGAATGCGGCAGGTGCTGAGAACAACGTATAACTGGTACGGGATTCCTATGAAAGAATTATGCAGTATATAGAGAGGAGATAACTATGAATAATACAGGAAATCAGGAAATAAATCCTATCACCCGTTTGGATTATCCGGATCCGGATGTCATCAGGGTCGATAATACTTACTATATGGTCAGCACAACGATGCACTTTATGCCTGGATGTGAAATTCTGCGGTCTTACGATTTGGTAAACTGGGAGCATGCATCCTATGTCTATGATGTATTGGATTCCACTCCGGGACAGAAAATAGAAGGGGAGGAAAATATATACGGACAGGGAATGTGGGCGGCTTCCCTGCGTTATCATAAAGGAATCTTTTATGTGTGTTTTGTGGCAAATGATACCGGGAAAACATACATTTATTCAGCGCCTTCTATCGAAGGACCGTGGAAAAAGAGTTATATCAAGGGCTTTTATCATGACTGTTCCATTTTGTTTGATGATGATGACAGAGTCTACATAGCATCGGGAAACAAATACATTCGTCTGCAGGAATTGGATGCGGATTTGAGCGGTCCGAAAGAAGGCGGTATCGACAGAATTGTTGTCAAGGAC
>ERZ1090881.1322-NODE-1332-length-10638-cov-5.830955_pt1 | contig 10638 bp, 11 predicted proteins | sample MGYA00478470_ERZ1090881 | MGnify/ENA primary metagenome ERZ1090881 (study PRJEB33644, sample SAMEA5815736) | chicken gut metagenome | biome: Chicken; feature: Gastrointestinal Tract; material: Caecum | place: Ireland | collected 2019-01-01 | study: A study of...
TACACGCGTAAGATCGTCGGCAGCGTCAGATGTGTATAAGAGACAGGTGTATAACACGCTCTTGCAGGAGATAAGCTCCAAAGAGATAGGCGAGTTCGTCATGAAAGAATTAAAAGACCTCGACGAAGTGGCGTACATACGGTTTGCGTCCGTATACCGCGATTTCCGCGACGTAACGACGTTCGTCGAGTTCATCAGCGGGCTGGAAAAGCTGATGAAAGAGGAAAAGAAGGGTAAAAAGAGCGCGACGGACGGCGGCGAAGACAAAAAATGAAATACGAGTTCACCTCACCGCGGGATTGCACCCTTTCCGAGTTGCTCGGCGAGAAGCTGTCGTTTATCGGTAAAAAGGGCTTGAAGTCGCTTATAAAGGAGCGTCAGGTACGGGTAAACGGCGAGCGCGTGGGAGAGGACGTGCGCCTTGAAACGGGCGATGTCGTGGAGGCGTATGTAACGGCGCGCGCTCCGTCGGTCAAAGTAATTTACGCCGACGACAACATAGTCGTGGCGGACAAGCCCGCTCATACGGATACCATGAGTCTGCCTTTACTTCTTTCGGGCGAATACGGAGAGCTTTTCCCCGTGCACAGGCTGGACGTGAACACGACGGGGCTCGTCGCGCTCGCACGCAATCGGGCGGCGAAAGAGGAGCTCGAACGGGAATTTAAGGCGCGTAAAATAAAGAAAAAATATATTGCTACGGTGGTGGGCGCGCCGAAAGCGGATCGCGGAACATTGCGCCATTGGCTGGTAAAGGACGCGGTCGGCGGGCTGGTAAAGGCGTACCCGACGGCATCGCACGGCGGAGCGGAAAGCGTCACCGAATATGAGACGATAGGGCGGGACGGGGAACTCACCGTGCTCGCACTCTATCCGTCGACGGGAAGAACGCATCAGTTGCGCGTACAGCTTGCGGCGGAGGGAACCCCCATACTCGGCGACGGAAAGTACGGCGACTATGCCGCAAACAAAAGATATAAGGCGAGCGAACAGCGGCTGCGCGCCGTCTCGCTCAGACTTGTCGGCGCAAGCGGGGTACTTGCCTCACTGCGCAACAGAGAATTTACAGCGGAATGAAGAAGAAATTCGTAAAAAGCGATCTTACTGCGCGTGAGCGCAAGCGTCTGCGCGAAAAGCAGGCGGCTGTTTCTTCCGGTCAGAGCGAACGGCTCACTGCCGAAGAGTACGAGAAAAAAGCGCCTCGCGTGCGCGTTTTCGCCATTGCCGCGATAGTGGCGGCAGTGATACTCATCGCCGTAGGCATCACCGTGCCCTGCGTCATGGCGGCGAACTACATGTTCGAGCGAAATCCGATAGCCGTGTTCGAGCTGACGAGCGGCGGGGAAAAGTTCAGGATAGAGTATGAGATATATGCCGCGGACTGCCCGAACGCCGCAAACAACTTCATGTATCTCGCGTCCATAGGATTTTTCGACGGCAACATAATTTTCGACACGCAGAACAGTCAGGTGCGTTTCGGCGGGTACTACGATCCGACGTACGACGAGGATAAGGGCGAGTGGGATTATAAGCACCGTAGCGACGATCTCGATTTTATTAACGGGATAAAGGAGCGCGATTTCGCGCCCGCGCACTATGCGGATGCGGAAGATCCCGACGTGTTCAAGTACCGCATCAAAAAGGACTCCGCGTCGTTTTCCGTGACAGAAATCCCTCTCGCGCTCTGCGCGAATACGTCTTTGAGCGCGGCAAGCGCGACGGAGTTCCAGTTTAACTGCGACCCGACGGCAGACGCGGAAAATCTCATCGACGGCGTGGGAACGTCGTCGCAAAAGAAGCTGGATCTGGAAGTGTTCGCCGCGCCGCTTCACGAGGAAGAGGCGAGAGAGGTGTTCGATCGCATTCTTTCGCTGGACAAGTACTCGGGTGCGGACGGTAGCCCCGAGTATGCGCGCAAGTACTTCCGCGCGCCCGAGCAGACCGTGACGATAACGCGCGTCCGCGTATATAACTACGACGCGCTTTGGCTGGACAGCAGTTACGAGTACGGCTTTGAGAGCTACATGCTGGAAAAGGGAGCGTTTACGACGAGCGAAGCGGGGCAGACGTGGAGCAAGGGATACATTTAATAGAGCCGGATCTGAGCGCAAGGTATAAAATACCGTAAAAAGGAAAGAATTGCCACGCAAGATAATTGCGGAGGTGATTCTTTTTTTTATGACTACGGGTATCGTAATACTCGGCATAGTGGCGGTATTGCTGTTCTTCGGTGCGGCCGAGAGGTATTTCGACAGGTTGGGCATGACGAGCTGGCTCACGTTTCTGATCGTTCTTGCGCTCATAATAGGCGCGGTCATGCCAGAGGTGCGCGCGGAACGCTTCGTAATGACGGTGGGCGGCTTTGTCGTGCCGACGGTGGTGTTCATACTCATATTCGTATTGTCCGTTCGGGGCGGGTCCAACGCTCTTCGGATACTCGTCGCGCTGGCGGCTGTCGGCGCGTTATTGACCGCATTCAGACTGCTGACCGGCATAGCGACGGCGGGTGCGCTCACAGCGTTCTTCCTGCTTTCGGGCGTCATAGGCGGAGCTGTCGCAATGGCGGCGGCCGGAACGCGCACGGGCAGTCTTGCGGCAGTACTCGGCGGGTGTGTGGCGGGCGACGCGGTAAGTATGGCGATACTGCGCGGCGCGTACGGACAGACCGTATACACTCTCGGCGGCTACGGCATATTCAACGCCATGATAGTAGGGTGCGCCGCCGCGCTTCTTCTTGCGGAGATAGTGGCGGCAGTGCGCCGAGGAGTGGAGGACAGGCGCACTGCCGCGAGTAAGCTGACTGCGGAAGCCGCTAAGGACGAAGGCCTCGGCGAAAGTGCGGATAGCGGCGATCATGCCCGCGCGGGCGCGGAAGCCGCGAGGGACAAGGGCATGGGCGCGGACGCGGAAGACGCGGAACTCGGCGACCTGCCGCCGCAATCGGACGACGACATCATAGGCGGCGACTGACGGCGCAATTACGCCGCTACCATGGTCAAACGTTGGACTTTGGCGAAAATATGTGTTAAAATGCTCTTATGGCAAAACCACTCGTAGCGATAATAGGAAGAAGCAACGTCGGGAAATCGACGTTTTTCAACCGTGTCTGCGGGAAGAGGATATCCATAGTCAAGGACACCCCCGGCGTCACGCGAGACAGGATATACGCGGATGCGGAGTGGTGCGGCAAATATTTCACGCTGATAGACACGGGCGGCATAGAAAACGACAAAGCGTCCTTTGCCGCGGAGATACGCAGACAGGCGGACATTGCGATGGATCTTGCGGACGTCATAATATTCATGACGGACGGCAAGGCGGGGCTGCTGTCTTCCGACAGGGAGGTGGCGGCTATCCTGCGCACGACTTCCAAACCCGTGGTGCTCGCGGTAAACAAGCTGGACAATAACGAGACGGACACGCTGTACGACTTTTACGAACTCGGACTGGGCGAGCCTTTTCCCGTTTCGTGCGAGCAGATGCTCGGCATAGGCGATCTTCTCGACGAGGTGGTAAAGCACTTCCCGACGGTGGAAGAAGAGGAGGACAGAGGGCTCAGCATAGCGTTTGTGGGTAAACCGAATGTAGGCAAGTCCTCTCTCGTAAACAGACTGCTCGGCTTTGACCGCGTCATAGTGTCCGACGTTCCGGGTACGACGCGCGACGCGATAGACACGCCGTTCGAGTACAACGGAGTGAAGTATACGCTCATAGATACCGCGGGAATGCGGCGCAAGCGCGGGATCGAAGACGAGAGCGTGGAGCGTTACGGAGTCATGCGCTCGATAGCCGCGATAGGCAGGGCGGACGTGGTGTTCGTGGTGTTCGACAGCAGCGAGCCCATAAGCGAACAGGACGTGCGCATAGCGGGCATGGTACACGACGAGGGCAAGCCGTCCGTGATCGTGATGAACAAGTGGGACAAGGTGGAAAAGGACACCTCCACCGTAAACAAGTTCAACGCCACTCTTGCCGAAAAGCTCAATTTCATGGGTTATTTCAGATCGGAATACGTTTCCGCTCTCAGCGGTCAGCGCACTCTGCGCCTGCTCGATATAGCGGAAGAAGTGCACTCGCACGCGAGTATGCGCGTTCCGACGGGAGTGCTCAACGACGTGATAATCGACGCCGTCCGTGCGACGGAGCCGCCCTCTCACTCGGGCAGACGGCTCAAAATACTGTATGCGACGCAGGTATCCGTATGCCCTCCGACGTTCGTGATATTCGTCAACGACGAACAGCTCATGCACTTTTCATATAAACGCTATCTCGAAAACAGTCTGCGTCGCGCTTTCGACTTTTCGGGAACGCCCGTAAGGATAAAAGTGACGGGCAAAAAGGAGGACGAATAATGGCGCTGTGGGTCAAATTGCTGATTACCGTCGTTGTGTCCTATCTCGTGGGCAACATCAACTTCGCTCTCGTATTGTCGCGCATAAAGCACGGCGACATACGACATAGCGGTAGCGGTAATCCGGGTACGATGAACGTCGTGCGTACATACGGCAAGGTGGTGGGCGTCGTCTGTTTGCTTCTCGACGCGTTCAAAGCCGCCGTACCCGCATTCTTCTTCTGGTGGCTGTGCGCGGGCAAGCCGTACGACATATCGGACAAGCTCGGCTTATACGTTTCGGGACTGTCCGTCGTCGTGGGGCATATATTCCCCGTGTTCCTTAAATTCAAGGGCGGCAAGGGGATAGCGTGCATAATAGGCATATCGCTCCTCGCGCATCCGTTCGTAACGCTGATAGCGTTTGCCGTGGGGCTTATATTCCTGATAGTCGTCAAGATAGGCGCGCTCGCGTCGTTCATCATGATATTCTCTCCGAACATTTACGAGGCGTTTTTCCTCGGGGGGACTCAGCCCGCCGTTTCCGCACTCATATTTGCAATGATGACTCTTGCGGTCCTCGCGCACCACGCCAACCTCGTACGGCTGTTCAGCGGGACAGAGAATCTTACGGTGCTTTTCCGTTTCGGTAAAAAGAAAGGGCAGAAATAACCGCCTGCAGACATGATTTTCAAAACAGGCCGCTCCGCCATACAAGGCGGGGCGGCTTTTGTAATTCGAAAACCCCGCGATAGTCGCGGGGTTCAGAGAAGGCTAAAGCCGATGAAATAGACGAAGGAACTCCGATTGTGTAAAATGGGAGATGACCTGCCAGTCAATGAAAAAATACACAATCGGAGGACATTCATGATAGAGCATGAAAACATCACAAACAGTTTAGCACACACGAAGTGGAATTGCATGACCGCTAAATCCGTTACCTGTGACGGCGACTACATTTACGTTGTGTACAGCGCGAACAATCAGCGTACCGTCCCCGTTGTGGTACTCGACTGGGAAGGCAATTATGTGGGAGTGTGCGCACCTCAGAGCCCGGGCACGCCGTCGACAAACTTCAACGTTCAGGCGATATTCACCCATAACGACGTGACGTATGCGGTAGTATGCGCGTGGGGAAGCACCGACGGGGTTTCCGGTCTGCTGTGGCTGTGGACGCTCACCCCCGCCGCTTAAAATCGGACTGAGAAAAGATCTGGGCATATGACCGCGAAAATGTGGATGTGCCGATATGGCGAAAGGAACGGCATTTGCCGTTCCTTTTGCGTTCATATAGTCATTATTTTTCATGCGGCCGAATATATTCGGATATGTGCGGCGGGGTCATACGACGAAGCTGCGGCGCATATATTCATGCAGGAGGACGCGGAATGGAAGAATTCGACGTATATAAGGATATTCGGGAGCGCACGGGCGGAGATATATATCTCGGAGTCGTGGGACCCGTCAGGGCGGGCAAGTCCACGTTTATACGCAGCTTTATGCAGAACCTCGTAATGCCCAGGCTTGCAGATGACCCCGAAAAGAGCAGAATGCTCGACGAACTGCCGCAGAGCGCGAACGGCAGGACGATAATGACCACTCAGCCCAAGTTCGTGCCGGGCGAGGCGGTCAAAGTAACGCTCGGAGACGGGCTCGAAGTGAACGTCAGGCTGGTAGACTGCGTGGGCTACATGGCGGAAGGCGCGGAGGGTGCGTTCGGCGAAGACGGCGAGAGGATGGTAAAGACGCCGTGGAGCGAAGAAGAGATGCCGTTCACGCAGGCGGCGGAAACGGGCACGAGAAAGGTAATAAGCGATCATTCGACGATAGGCGTCGTGGTGACGGCGGACGGCTCCATAACGACGGATCTTCCGCGCTCGGCATACACGCAGCCCGAAGAGCGCGCCGTAAACGAGTTAAAATCGCTCGGTAAACCGTTTGTTATAGTGCTCAACACTTCCTTGCCCGACGACGCTGAAACGGCGCGTACGGCGGAAGCCATGCGCGAAAAGTACGACGCGCCCGTTATAGTGTGCGACGTGCGCAACATGACGGAAAAGGATGCCACCGAGATGTTTACGGCGGCTCTGATGGAGTTTCCTCTCGTTCGTGCGGATTTCGTACCGTCGCGCTGGCTGGCGGCTCTTCCCGCCGACAGTCCGCTCGTACGCGACTTTACTGCGCGCGTCCGTGCATGTTGCGAGGGCGTGAATAAAATGGGCGACTATGAAAAACTGCGCTCGGCGTTTGACGGCGGCGACAACTTCGAGTCCCCGACGGTAAGCAGGATCTCCATGGGCGACGGCACGATAGAATGCTCCGTATGCACGAAGAGCGGCGTGTTCTATAAGGCGCTCAGCGAAGAGTGCGGCGTGGAGATAGCGGACGACTATGAACTCATGACGGGCGTCAAGGCCATGGCTAAGGCGAAAAAGGCATACGATCGTCTTGAAAAGGCGGTTGCCGACGCGGAGGAGACGGGTTACGGTATAGTTATACCCACTATGGACGAGATGACTCTCGAAGAGCCGCAGATAGTCAAGCGCGGCGGGCAGTTCGGCGTACGACTCAAAGCCACCGCGCCCAGCCTGCATATAATGCGCGTGGATATAGAAAGCGAGGTGTGCCCGATAGTGGGAACGGAGCAGCAGAGCGAGGAGCTTGTAAAGTACCTTCTCAGCGAGTTCGAGAACGATCCGTCGGGTATATGGGAGGCCAATATGTTCGGAAAGAGCCTGCATTCGCTCGTAAACGAGGGTCTGAGCGGCAAACTCGGCGCGATGCCTCCCGATACGCAGAAGAAAATGCGCCGCGCTCTCTCGCGTATCGTCAACGAGGGTAAGGGCGGAGTGTTGTGCGTCCTTCTGTAAAAAACTCGGTTTTCAGGCGTATAAAGAGCGGAGAAAAAGACCCTCCGCTCTTTTATCGTAGCGGCGCGGGGCAGGGGAAAAGCGCGCTGAAAATATTTATCGGAATTGCTCAAAAAATGCCCTAATTTATTTGACAAGAGTGCTCTATTATGATAGAATGCATAAGCACCGAATGCGAAAAGGGTCTCGCGGGCATCCGCTGAAATGGTCCGAAAGTCGGCTCGTGCGGGTGTAGTTCAATGGTAGAATCCCAGCCTTCCAAGCTGGTCGTGTGGGTTCGATTCCCATCCCCCGCTCCACATTTGCGGCCGTTTCAAATCATGTTTTGCGCCAATAGCTCCGCTGGATAGAGCAACTGCCTTCTAAGCAGTGGGTCGGGGGTTCGAATCCCTTCCGGCGTACCACGATACGTTTTTGGTGGGTGTAGCTCAGTTGGTTAGAGCGCCAGGTTGTGGCCCTGGAGGCCGGGGGTTCGAATCCCTTCACTCACCCCATTATTTTTTAGGGGTATCGCCAAGCGGTAAGGCACAGGACTTTGACTTCTGCATTCGCTGGTTCAAATCCAGCTGCCCCTGCCAGGTAAGTTCTCACCGTGAGCGCCGAGAAAAGGCGAGTGCGGGCGGCTCGGCGAATGGGCAAGCGCGATAAATTCCGTTGGGGTGTCGCCAAGCGGTAAGGCAACGGACTCTGACTCCGTCATTCGGGAGTTCAAATCTCTCCACCCCAGCCATTTCATCCATTAGCTCAGCCGGTAGAGCACTTGACTTTTAATCAAGGGGTCCCGAGTTCGAACCTCGGATGGATGACCACTTTGATAAATACCGGTTTTGCGGAAGTGGCTCAGTTGGTAGAGCGCCACCTTGCCAAGGTGGATGTCGCGAGTTCGAGTCTCGTCTTCCGCTCCATTAAGCACCATTAGCTCAGTTGGTAGAGCACCTGACTCTTAATCAGGGTGTCCGGGGTTCGAGCCCCCGATGGTGTACCAGATCAGAATCATCCGAAACCCCCGTTTTGGGTGATTTCTGCTTTTCATCAAAAACCCGACCCCCTGAACACCATGCACCGGCATATAAATATGTCAACGTTCACTATAAGGAAAAATCTTACCGACGGCAATAATCAATACTCGTGCTTATATCACCACGACCCTTGACTTTATACGCACGCCCGTTGCGCCGTACAAAATTAGTACCGTCAGTCAGATGCTTTACACGAATATACTTATCCGTGCCGACACAGGTAAAGATACCGTCATATACGGGAGTACCGAAACGCGTTTTACCGCGACTTATCTCATCGCGCGAATAGATAAAATCCTTCTTTTTGACTGCCATAAACCTTGATCTCCTTTTTTACAGGTAATGTCAACGTCTCTTTTTCTTCTGCTGCAAATTTTCGACATTAGCACTTTTATTCAATTGTGCTTTCAAACCATTACGAAAGCCGTTTAACATAATGGAATGCTCTTTCGAAATCCTACCGCGCTTCCTTTTAATCTCCGAACATACCGCAAAATAATTTTCTCTTGGATGAGAATCGGTATATCCGTCGATCCATTCACGAGAATAAAGACGTTTATTCTTTGTAACAGTCTTGTCATTCAGCCGCGCGCTATGAAATCTAAAACGTGTTGAAACGGAAAGCTTTTTCCCGTTTCTGCCGGTAGCCTTGACCGCCATAAACCTTGATCACCTCCTTTGCAGGGACTCTGCCAGATCTGATATGTATTCGAAAAGCGGGGAACTTCCTCGATCCATACCGTGAGTATAAATGTTCATCGTCGTCGTTATATCCGAATGCCCGACGTATAACTGAATGTACTTGTCACGCATACCGGCGCGATAGCACATGGAAACAAACGTATGCCGGAAAGAATGGACGTTCGCACCTACAATACCGAGCCGCTTATACAATTTTCGGAAATGCTCCGAAACGGAATAATAAGTGTATTCGTTCCGCGCTATCTCGTCTATGTATGGTTGCAACTCGGGAAGATAGGAAATCGTCCGCGTCGAACTCTCCGTCTTTGTCGTCGAGATCTTGCCTGACTCCTTGTCCATGGACTTGTATATGCGGATCAGACGCTTGCGCCGATCGACATCTTTTTTAAGATCCAGAGCGAGGAACTCGCCGATCCGCAAGCCGGTGCAACACATAAAGAAGAATACGGCTTTCATGGGCTTAACGTTCAGGTAGTTGTTATATGCGACCGGATTCAGATAGTAATTCCAGATCGCGTTCTGCTCGTCGAATTCGAGCGCGCGGTAATGCCCTTTGCGGTATCCGGGAACTTCCACGGAATCGAACGGATTGAACAAGATCTTACGGAGCGCAACGGCTTTGCGCAGACTTGCGTTCAGAACGAACGAGATCTTCCTGCGCGTATTGCCGCGCTCGATTGAGCTGACGAACGCTTGAAGCGCAGTTCCGTCAAGATCACTAAGCCGTATCTTTCCGAGGCGGGGGATTATGCGATCTTCGATATATCTTTCGAGATCCTTGACGGTGCGGTCTTTAAGCCGGTCTTTCTTGTAAAGCTCATGCCATTTGCGCAGCCATGACTCATACGTCTCGCTCTGATCGTCCACCAGGAAGGACAGCAACCGTATGACCTCTTTGATTGTCGATTTAATATTGTCCATTTGAATGAATGCGGAATGCCGGAGTTGCACCAGCGTTGCTCTTTCCCGCATATGGCGGCAAGCAACCGGGAGATTATCTCACCGCCGATACGGCAAAAACGCCGTAAATTAAAATCCTTTGCCGCCGAAGTCAGAACGGCAAAGGACATAGGAAAAGCTATGCGTCAATGGAATTGGATGTCTCAACAACGCTAGCTGCATCCTCAGCTTTGATGTCGTATATAACACCTTTAATTTTGATTTTTTTAAGTGATATGGAAGAACGATGAAAATTATCCTCGCTTATATCGCAAGCGCATTCGTATTCCTGTTTCGGATCTATTTGAGAGAATAATCCGAACGGAAGATCAACGACTGTCGCATGACAGTAGGGGAAAGTTCCGTCATCGTTAAGAATCCCCCAACCGCGATCCACGGTACGGATAAACAGACACCGTACTTTCTGTACCTTAGAATCCTCGATCCTTTTATTTCCGTCGTACTTATAAACGTCACGAACTTCCTCGTGAGAAACCATTTTAAGCGACATTACTGAATTTCTGAACATTGTTTTGACTCCTTTTGTTTTTTTATTACCGGATAACGGACGGCGCCGGACTTCTGAAAACAGTAAATGCGGTCAACAGACAGGTTATCTCTCGCCCTAAACTCTTACCTCTCAAATGGCAGTGGGCAAGGCATCTTTCAGCCTTATTGGGTTACTCATCAAGCAGTGCCTGGATGACCGCATTTACAATTAAGTACGAAAATTTCGTACAATCAAATTATAATACTAAAATTTAGTATTGTCAATACT
>ERZ1090881.1323-NODE-1333-length-10631-cov-4.656486_pt1 | contig 10631 bp, 9 predicted proteins | sample MGYA00478470_ERZ1090881 | MGnify/ENA primary metagenome ERZ1090881 (study PRJEB33644, sample SAMEA5815736) | chicken gut metagenome | biome: Chicken; feature: Gastrointestinal Tract; material: Caecum | place: Ireland | collected 2019-01-01 | study: A study of the...
GGACCAGGGGGAGTTCTGCATCATTGTGGGGCCCTCCGGCGCAGGCAAGACCACGGCCATGCGGATGCTCTGCGGGCTGAGCTACCCCACTTCGGGCAGCGGCACGGTGGCCGGCTGCGACGTGATGCGCGAGGGCGAGCGGATCAAACGCCGCATCGGCTACATGAGCCAGCGTTTCTCGCTCTACGACGATCTGACGGTGCTGGAAAACATCCGTCTCTACGGCGGAATCTACGGTCTGCGCCGCAGGCGGATCCTGCGGCGTGCGGTGGAGATTCTCCGCCGTCTCGATTTCCGCTCCGAGAGCCGCACGCTCGTGGGGGCGCTGCCGCTCGGCTGGAAGCAGAAACTCGCGTTCTCGGTGGCGACGCTCCACCGGCCCGAGCTCGTCTTTCTCGACGAGCCGACCGGCGGCGTCGATCCCATCACGCGCCGCCAGTTCTGGGAGCTCATTTACGAAGCCGCGGCCGGCGGAACGACCGTGTTCGTTACGACGCACTACATGGACGAGGCGGAGTACTGCTCGCGCGTCTCGGTCATGGTGGACGGTCGGATCCGTGCGCTGGGGACTCCGGCCGCGCTGAAAAAACAATATGCCGCAGCGACGATGGACGAAGTGTTCCGCACGTTGGCCCGCGGCGCGAAACGATCCGAATGATCATGAGGGGATTCATGTCGTTTGTCAGAAAGGAGACGCTCCACATTCTGCGCGATCCGCGCACGATGCTGATCGTGCTGCTGATGCCTGCGATTCAGGTGTTGTTGTTCGGGTTCGCCATGTCCACCGAGGTAACCGACGTCCGCGTGGCCGTCGTGGCGCCCCATCGCACCGAAGGGGTCCGGCAGGCGGTCCGACGGATTGCGGCCAACCCCTGTTTCACGCTTCGCGGTTATGTCGACGGCACGCAGATCGACGCCGTGCTCCGCTCGGGCGAAGCGGATGCCGTGGCGGTTTTCGCCGCGGACTACGACCGGCAGATGAACGCACTGGAGCTCGGAGAAGCGGCCGGCGAAGCCGTGCAGCTCGTCTTCGACGCTTCGAACACGAATACGGCGTCGGCCGGTGCGGGGTACCTGCAAAGCGTGCTGACGGCGGACGTGCGGAGCGGCCCGCTTCCGGAGACGCGCCTGCTCTACAATCCGCAGATGAAGAGTTCGTACAATTTCGTGCCGGGCATCATGGGCATGATCTTCATGCTCATCTGCGCCATGATGACCTCCGTGTCGATCGTCCGCGAAAAGGAGACGGGCACGATGGAGGTGCTGCTCGTGTCGCCCGTGCGGCCGCTGCGGATCGTCGCGGCGAAGATGGTGCCCTATTTTCTGCTTTCGTGCTTCAATCTGGCGACGATCCTGCTGCTGGCGCGCTGCGTGCTGGAGGTTCCCTTGTCGGGCAATCTCGCGGGCATCGCCTGCCTGTCGCTGCTCTACCTCTTGCTGGCGCTGGCCTTCGGACTGCTCATCTCGACCTTCGCCGACAAACAGGCCACGGCGCTGCTCATCTCGGGCATGTTGCTCCTGATGCCCGTGGTCATGCTTTCGGGGCTGGCCTTTCCGATCGAGAACATGCCCCGCATCCTTCGGGTCGTGTCGTGCGCCGTGCCGACCCGCTGGTACATCGAGGCGGTCCGCAAGCTGATGATCGAAGGGCTTCCGTTCGCCGCCGTGATGAAGGAGGTCGCTATCCTCGCCGCGATGACGGCCGTGCTGACCGCCGCGGCGATCCGGAAATTCAACGACAAACTCGAATGACGATGAGAACCCTCCGTGTTTTACTCGACAAGGAACTGCGCCAGTTCGTGCGCAGTCCGTTTCTGCCGAAGCTGGTTCTGCTCTTTCCGCTCGTGGTGATGCTCGTCATCCCGTGGGTTACGACCATGGACGTGCGGCACATCGACGTGGCGGTGGTCGACAGCGACCGTTCGTCCGCTTCGGAGCGGCTCGTCCGGAAAATCGCCGCTTCGGACTGTTTCACGCTGCGAGGTACGTTCGACCGCTACGACGCGGCTCTGGCAGCGCTCTACGAGGGCGCGGCGTACGTCGTCGTCGAGGTCCCCGACGGCTTCGGGCGCTCGGCGGCCGGAGGCCCTGCGGAGCGGGTGCGGATTTCGGCCAACGGCGTCAATGCCGTGAAGGGGAGCCTCGGCATGCAATATCTGATGCAGACGTTGACGCAGACCCTCTCCGAACTGCGCGCCGAGCGGGGATTGCAGCCGCTCGCGGAACCGGTCGTGGTGCAGAACCGCTACAATCCGACGCTGGAATACCGCTTCTACATGATTCCGGCGCTGATGATCATGCTCCTCATCATGCTGTGCGGCTTTCTGCCCGCGCTGAATCTGGTGGGCGAAAAGGAGACCGGCACGATCGAGCAGATCAACGTTACGCCCGTCAGCCGTCTGAGCTTCACGCTGGCGAAACTCATCCCCTATTGGGTCGTCGGGTTCGCCGTGCTGACGCTGGCGATGTTGCTGGCGCGGATCGTCTACGGACTGTCGCCTGCGGGGTCGCTGGGGGCCGTCTATCTGGCCGCCGCGCTCTTCGTTTTCACCATGTCGGGCGTCGGCGTGATTGCGGCCAACTACTCGTCGACCATGCAGCAGACGATGTTCGTGATGTTCTTTTTCGTGATGATCTTCATGATGATGAGCGGCCTGATCACGCCCGTGGAGTCCATGCCCGGCTGGGCGAAGACGCTGACCCGGTTTCTGCCGCCCCGTTATTTCGTCGGAATCATGCGGGCGGTCTATCTCAAGGGGTCGACCGTCGCCGAACTGCGGGCCGACTATGCTGCGCTGGCCGTGTTCGCGGTGCTTTCGAACGCATGGGCCGCGGCGAGCTACCGCAAACGGTCGTGATCGGGAGCCCGGGGCGGCGGGGCCGTGCGGACCGGTCCCCTGCGGAAGCCGCCCGCGAAAAATCGGGCACCGATTTTGCAACGTCGCACTTAAAAACGTCCGAACCATGAAAAAAGCGATGGCATATATTCTCCCGACGCTCCTCTGCTTCGTGCTGGGCGGGCTTGCGGGATGGTTGCAGAGCGATTCGATCGAATATTGGTATCCCTATCTGATAAAGCCGGCTTTGACACCCCCGGACGTCGTCTTTCCGATCGCATGGAGCATCATTTATCTCTGCATGGGCATCTCCGCAGGTCTGGTGCTGAACTCCGGTGCGCATGCGCGCAAAGGCGTGATGACGATTTGGTTTTTCCAGTTGGGGTTCAATTTCCTGTGGAGCATCCTGTTTTTCGTGTGCCGCAGCCCGCTGTTGGGCATGATCGACATCGTGGTGCTCGATGCGTTGGCGCTGCTGTATGCAGTGCGCAGCGCGAAGGTGCGTACCGGTGCCGCTTGGTTGTTCGCACCCTATCTCTGTTGGCTGGCTTTCGCCACCTATCTCAACGCCTATATTCTTGCGATGAACGGCACCGGCATGTAGCGGTCCGCAGGCGTCTTTCGCCGCAGCGCCGGCGCGCTTCGCCGCGAAAGGGTGCGCCGCCCCGCTCCGCGAGCTGCGGGAACGTCCGGCACGAAGGTATGCGAAAAGCAGCAGACGGTGCATTTCCTTTCTCACGGCTCGACCGAAAAAGAGGCTGTCCGAATGTTGTCGGACAGCCTCTTTTTGTTCGTACCGCCGTTCGGTGTCTTTTCCGGACATGCGTTTCCCTAAGGAGCGGAAGGCGGGGCGAACTCTTCGCGCGGTAGAAAAACGTGTCGCCGGTGCGGCCGTCCGGACGTCGGCTCCTTCGCCTTGCTCCGGGAAAAGGACCGGCGCGTGCCATGACGGGAGACCGCTTCAGTATTTCCGGTATCGCGGCCCGGAATCGCACGGCAGGCACACTCCCTTCGCCGTGAGCCCGGTGCTTCGTATTTTGCCGGTTCCGGCACACGTGGAAGGGGGAGGTGTCTTCGTCGACACCTCCCCCCCCCTTCTCCGCCGGTGCGGCCGTCAGTCGTGGCCTTCTGTTTTGACCAGTTTGTTGTACAGCCCCATAATCAGCAGAGGTGCCGCCCATTGCCCCACCGCCAGCGCTGCATGCGGACGTTTGCGGTGCATCAGACACGCGGAGGCCGCCAGAGGAATCATCCCCGCGGCGAAATAAACGATCGAAGGAATTTTCGCCGTCTGTTTTTCGACGGCGACGGTACCTTTACCCTCTTGTGAACGAAGAATCGACATAGCTCGAAAAGTTTTGATACGACCGTACGGAGGCAAAAAATATGCCGCTTGCGTCGCTGCGGCGGCTGTATGCGCTACCGTGCGTGTCCTCGTGCGTCGTGCGCGGCAAAAAAAACCGGAGCGCGTCGTGCGGCTCCGGCTGCGGTCGGTACGGTGTCCGGCCTCAGTAGATCGTAATCTTCACGATCTGGTCCACGGACGGTACCGGGAACGTGTCGCCCACGACGCTGATCGCTTCGTCTTCGGGCATCACCGTCCCGTCGAAGATGGATTGCGCATTGCCGGCTCCCGGGTATTGGCTCACGGCCGTGCCGTCGTCCAGCAGCACCGTCTTGCTCGTAACGTCGCCTTTGGTCAGCGCGGGAAGTTCCGCGTTGTTGGCGAAGAACCAGTCGTTCGAATAGCCGAACATGGTGGCGAAAGCGATTTTCTCGTTGGCTGCCGCTTCGTACGTGCACTCCATGCTCTCCTTGGGTTGCACGGTCTGTTTGATGACGTAGATCTTGCGGACCTGCGGTACTTTTTCCAGCGAAGCCTGCAAGGGCGCGGGGTCGCCGCGCTGTGCGAGTGCCGACAGACCGAGCTGCGCATCCTTTTCGCCGAGTGTGTAGATGGGGTTGGTGTCGCCCGTATACACGACGACGATGGCGCTCATAAGGGTGGTTATGATCCCGGTCTGGCTCGTTACGAGCGTCTTGAGCGGATCGACATCGCCCTCCTCGGCCAGCTTGGTCAGCTCGGCGCCCGATTTCTGACCGGCGCTGAAGAAGGGTTCGTCCATCACGAGCTTGTCGTCGAGAATGTTCGATACGACGTAGACGCCGGCCGAGAAGGGGGTCTCATTGGCCGTGCCTTCCGAGATGTTCGTGATCGTGCAGGTGAAGAGCGACTGCACGGCATCGAAGCTCAGGCTCACCTGAAACAGGCTGGAGGCAGGCAGGTAGCTGTGCCCCTCCGCGTCCGTGCCGTTGACTTCGGTTACGACGCCCGCCTGAGCCACTCCCGGATGGTTGACATCCGGCCCGGGCTGTTCGTTGACACGTGTACCGTTGTCCCAGAGTTTCACGGCATCGGCAATGACGCCCGTGTACGGAACGCCCGAATCGTCGAAGAGCCGGATGCCCGGATTTTCGGGTGCGAAGAAAAGGTCGTTCGAATAACCGTACATGGACGCGAGCATCAGGCGCTCGCCCTTGGCGGCGTGGAACGTGAAGGTCGTGCTGGCACCGGGGTTCACGGCGTCGAAGCTGCCGCTCTGAACGTAATTTTTCGTGGCGACTACGTTTTCGAATTTGATCGTCGGCCGGGTCCCGGGAGCGACATTGTCGTCATCGTCGTCGCAGGCCGTGAAGCCGAAGCCTGCGAAAAGCAAAGTCGCTGCGAGTGCGGCGGAAAAGTACTGTTTTTTCATGGCAGTTTTGTAAATTTAGTTGATTTAGTGAAAAAATCGGTTGAACCGTAATCGTTTGTATCGCCTCGTTAGCCGTCGGAACGTGCGATCATTCGACCTTACGGGCGTATGTTCACATACATCATTGATGCCATAAAAGGGCATGCCGACCCTTCGGAAGAGCGTCGTCGGGCTATGGTTCTGCAAACAAGCGGCTAAAGAACGAAAAAATTTTCGGCGCTTCCGAACGGGGCCTGCCGCTGCATTGCGCTCCGCCCCGTCTCGCTGCAATCCGTGTCGATGAACCCGCGCATGGATCGCCGTCCGTCGGTGCGGTGTGTCGAGCAGCCTTTGCAGGCAGGGGAAAGAACAGCCTCGGAAGCCGATTTCCATGTCTGCTCTTCGTATTCTGCCATAGAACGACCTATTTCTTTCATACATTTGCACCATTATTGTTCTGAAATACGCTGTTTGCTGCTATAATGCCTTAATATTACTCGGTGAAAACGGGGGCAATGCAGCTTCCGTAAAATAGTTAAATAAGTATGATCGTAGGCTATTTGAGAGTTAGCACCAGCAAACAGCACTTGGCTAACCAAGAGGATGAAATCCGGCGTTTCGCCGACAGTAGAAATCTTTTCGTCAGCCATTGGGTAACGGAAGTCGTCAGCGGCAAGAAAAAACGCAGCGACCGCAAGCTCGGCGGTCTGTTGCAGCGCATGAAATACGGCGATACGCTCATTATCACGGAGGTGTCGCGCCTGAGCCGGACGTTGACGGACATTATGGCCATCATGGGCAAGTGTCTGGAGAAGGGCATCAACCTCTACACGACCAAAGAGGGGTATTCGTTCGACAATACCATCAACAGCAAAGTGCTCTGCTTCGCCTTCGGATTGGTGGCGGAAATCGAACACAGCCTGATTTCGATGCGGACGAAAGAGGCTCTTGCCCTGAGAAAGGCCGAAGGGGCCGTGCTCGGACGAAAGAAAGGCAGCTATACGAAGAGGAACATCCTGCTCGACAACCGGCATATCATCGTCGACATGTTGAAACGCGACCGCTCGATCGGCGATATATGCAGGCGTTTCGGCATCTCGCGGGACACGTTCGCCAAGTTCCGCGACGAGCACGAGGACGTCAGGAAGGTGCTGGACGAAAAAGAGTGCCGCCGCAAGGACCGGGCGCAGCGCAGACGGAGCGGCCGTCCGTGAGCGGGAGAGGCTGTCCGGCAAGTTTTTTACCCTTCGGGCATTGCCTGTTCGGACAAACTCCGGAATGGCGGTACGATTGAATAAGGGTTGTCCAACAAGTATTTTCAACCCTCTGGGAATTGCGTATTCGGAAAAGTTCCCGAATACAGTATGGATGAAAAAGGGCTGTCTAAAACGTGTAAGACAGCCCTTTTTCGCATCCGATTTCCCTCCCGTCGGCAGTGCGGCCGCATACGGCTCCTCCCCTCGCGTGCGGGATTCCGCATCCGCTCTTTTCCGTCCGGATGCTGCTTTTGCGCCCCGTCGTCCCCTGTTTTCGGTATATGGGGGCCGCATCGGTGCATGGTTGCCGACGGATTGGACCGGAAATATACCTAAAACTGACGATTGCTCCGTTTGTGCGTCGTGCCTACCTTTGTCTCGCTTTGCGAATGGAAATTGTGATGCGATTCTTGCGTTGTCTGACATATTTTTTCGGTATGGCATTGCTGGCGTCTCCGGCATACGGCCAGCCCGCTGCGGGCATCGAGATCGAGTTCGAGGTTACGGACACCCTGTCGGAACCTCTGGCATACGCCACAGTCGAGCTGAAAGCTCGCGGCAGCGGCAAGATACATGCCGCGACGACCGACTTTACCGGAAAATGCACCTTCGCGCTTCCGGCCGGCCTGTACGATGCGAGCATCGCATATGTCGGATATGAGACCCGGCATATGACGGTCGAATCCGCCGGTGAAGGACCGTCGCACTATGAGGTGCGGCTGCGTGCGTTCGCCTTCGCCATCCGCGACGTCGTCGTTACGGCCTCCGAATCGAAGGGCGGCACCAGTTCTTCGACGATCGACCGCAAGGCGATGGAGCACATCCAGCCGTCGAGTTTCGCCGACCTGCTGGCGCTGCTTCCGGGCGGTTCCTCTTCTTCGCCGCAGCTGTCGGAACCCAATACGATTCACCTGCGCGAGATCGGCGTTTCGGACGACGATTACGCCACCTCGTCGCTCGGCACCTCCTTCGTCATCGACGGCGCACCCGTGCGCAACGACGCCAACATGCAGTACGTTCCCGGGATCGACCAGCTGCTCGAACGCAAGACCTTTATAAATAAAGGTGTCGACATGCGGTCGATTTCGACCGACGAGATCCGGCATGTCGAGATCGTCCGCGGCATCCCCTCGGTCGAGTACGGCGATCTGACCAGCGGACTGGTCAAGATCGAGCGCAAACGGGGCGGAAATGCACTCGCAGCCCGTTTCAAGGCCGATATGGACAGCAAATTGTTCTATCTGGGCAAGGGATTCGAGATTCCCGACCGCCGCCTTACGGTCAACCTCGGCGCCGACCTGCTCGATTCGAAGGCCGACCCCCGCAACAAACTCGAAAACTACAAGCGTCTGACCGGGTCGCTGCGTGTCCACAAGACATGGGACGGCTTTTCCGGCCATACGATCGCACTGGGGACCAATCTCGATTATACCGGATCGTTCGACAACCGCAAGGTCGATCCCGAGAGCAACAACGGCAACCTCGACGAATTCAAATCCGAATACAACCGCTTCGCTCTGAGCGCCGATTTCGACTATATGTCGAAGGACGACGGATTCTTCCGCGCCTTGGAGGTCGTCGCTTCGGTCGATTACTCCCGCGACCGTATCGAACGGCGCAAGTTCTGTCAGGTTACGCGCCCGACGGCCGTGCCCAACAGTCTCTCCCCGGGCGAGCACGACGCCCAGTTTCTCGAACCCAGCTACATCGCCGATCTGACGGTCGACGGACAACCCCTGAACGCCTATGCCAAGGCTGTGGCGAAGTTCGGGATCGAGAGCGCCACGACCAGCAGCACGATCATCGCGGGTGCCGACTGGTCGCTGGACAAAAATCTCGGGCGCGGACAGGTCTACGACATGCTGCGGCCTCTCTCGTCCGACGCTTCGACGCGGCCGCGCGCATACAGCGATATTCCGGCGCAGCACGATCTCGGTCTGTTCGTCGAGGACGACACGTCGGTCAAGCTCGGCCGCTCGCGGCTCGACGTGATGGCCGGCGTGCGCGTTACGACCATGCTCAACCTCTCCGAAGCATATGCCTTGCGGGGGCGATTCTATTTCGATCCCCGTGCGAACGTGCGCTTCTCCTTCCCGGCGGCGAAGCTCGGCCGCCGCACGCTGGAGACCGCCGTTTCGGGCGGCGTGGGATGGCACACGAAAACCCCGACCATGAGCCAGCTCTACCCCGCCCCGCTCTACTACGATTTCCAGCAGCTCAATTACTACCACTCCGATCCCGCCTTCCGCCGCATCAACATGGTAACTTATGTCGTCGATCCGACGAACTATTCGCTCGGTGCGGCGCGCAATTTCAAATGGGAGGTGCGCGGCGACATCACACTGGATGGCAACCGATTGTCGTTCACCTATTTCGAGGAGGATATGGAGTCGGGCTTCCGCACGGCGAACCGCTATGCGAGCTACACCCGCAAGCAGTACGATTACAGCGGAGTGGACGACACGCAGCTTACGGGCCCTCCTTCGCTCGACGGCATGCCCTATACGATCGATACGTTGGTGCGTGCGTCGGCGACTGTTACGAACGGCAGCCGTACCCGCAAGCGGGGCGTCGAGTTCACCTTTTCCTCGCAGCGTATCGAGTCGCTGCGCACCCGCCTGACGATCACGGGCGCATGGTTCCGCACCGAATACGACAACAGCGATCCGGTATATTACAACCCCGAGACGGTCATCAACGGCAAGTCGCTGGTCTACACCGGAATCTATGCTTCCGACGGAAATTATATACGGGAGATGTGGCACACCAATTTCATGATTGACACCGACATACCCCGTCTGGGGCTGGGCTTTTCGTTCACGTTCCAGTGCCGGTGGCATTACCGGCAGTACAACGGTTTCAAAAGCAGCCGCCCGTTCGCTTATTTCGGCCCCGACGGAGCGGTCCATGCCTATACGGACGAGTCGGCCGCCGATCCTTTGCTCAAATGGCTCATCCGCTCCTACAACGAGGCGGCTTACCGGTGGGAAAACGTGCCTTTCTACATGACTACCAACCTGAAAGTTACCAAAAAACTTTTCCGCGAGAAGGTGATGGCGGCCATGTTCGTTACGCAGATGTTCAATTACATGCCGAGCTATGTGGTCGACGGCGTGCGCGTGCGTCGTCATGCTTCGCCCTATTTCGGCATGGAGGTCAATTTCAGATTATGACGCTATGAAGCGAATGTTTTTAACCCTCCTGTCGTGCGGCGCCGTGCTCTGTTCTTGCGTGGAAAAGGATACGGAGGCTCTGTTTACCGATGCGACGCTCGCGGTCCAGCTGCCCGATTCCCTGCAAATGGTGCGCTTGCAGGCTACGGCGGTCTTCACCAACGCCAACACGAGACGGTCGATCGCCTCGTCCGACTTCCGCGACGGAGTGCTCTCGGTGCGCCTGCAAAAGGGAATCTATTCGATCGGAATCGGCAGCGGCAGCACTGTCGAATATATTGTCAAATCCACCGGCGAATCGTACATGCGGCAGGTAACGGCCGATACACGTGCGGCGCTGCTCGACGATCGGGAAACCGTTCGCATCGATTTGCTCTGGTACGAAAACTCCGCGTCCGCAGGTGCGGACGCCGCCGAACGATGAGAAGACTCCTGTGCATCTTGCTGCTCTCTGCGGCCGGAATGACGGATGCCGTCGCCGCCTTTACGCAGCCGGCCGATTCCGTCTCGCTGTTCCCCACCCAGCGCGAACATGCTTCGCCCGTGGCGGCGCTCGCGGCTGCGGCTTATGCCGCTCCGGCACTGTCTCTTATACACATCTGACGCTGCCGACGATCTTACGCGTGTAGA
>ERZ1090881.1332-NODE-1342-length-10609-cov-6.113322_pt1 | contig 10609 bp, 8 predicted proteins | sample MGYA00478470_ERZ1090881 | MGnify/ENA primary metagenome ERZ1090881 (study PRJEB33644, sample SAMEA5815736) | chicken gut metagenome | biome: Chicken; feature: Gastrointestinal Tract; material: Caecum | place: Ireland | collected 2019-01-01 | study: A study of the...
CATCGGTTGAAATACATAATTGATCTGCTATTATCTTTTTCACCTTATCAATAGTGTTCATTTTCTACCTCCAAGCGCATTATATCATAAATAACAAAATATGTAAATAAAAATGCGATAAATTTTAATCTATCGCATTTTTAACTTATTTAGATTGCAAATTCAGGTAGTCATTAGGGTCAACATAGTCATTGTTGAGCATGAGTGTGAAATGCAGATGTGAGCCAAGGTCAAGCTCGCCAGTTGCGCTTTCGCTTGCTGAGCCAATCTTGTCGCCTGCTGAAACCTTGTCGCCTTTTTGCACTGTCGGCTGGTCAGCGAGTGATGAGTAAACAGACACAAATCCGCCTTCATGCTCGATTGTGATTGTATTGCCTGTAAGGATATCATACTCCACACTGGCAACTGTTCCATCAAGTACAGCGAAAACGTCAGTACTTTCAGACGCGAGATCGACAGCAAGGTGAGCTTCCCACTGATTGAGAGTTGTATTCTCTTGAAGTTCGGTGTCTGAAAAATCTTTGATGACTGTTGCGTTTTCCATTGGAAGTGTGAAGTTTAAGTTTGGTCCTTCTGTCATTACACTGCCATTGAGCGTCGCGAGAAGTGTAAATGTAAGCGCCACTGCAAACACCACTATACCAACCGCAAGGTACACCCCATACTTTTTGATGAAATCAACAAAAGCATTTTTCTTTCCTATTTCCATTTTTACCTCCTAACAGGTTTATTGCCAGCGTTTATACCATATATACATTGAATTTTGTTTTTCATTTTGGCATTCGACATATTTTTTAGTAGCCTGTCAATATCAGCGGATAGCCAAGCAGCCACTCCTCACCATTGTAAACAAGCTGGGCATTAATTTTTCTGCCGTCAATTAGCCTGAAATCGCCGTACGAGGCATTGTAGCCATAGTAACACTCATAACCGCCTACATCGCCCCCGCGAGCGAGATAAGACATCTGTTTCTTGAAGTAGTCAAGGTCGAAGCTTGAATGGTAGTAAAACACCAAGCCTTTTGCGTCTGCAAGATTGATTGCATCTGGCGCGTTTTCAAATAGATAATAGTAGTCATTGCCATTTTGGATGAAATTCAAATTGTCATCAAGCGGATTTTCTGTCACAAGCACCATTTTTGTAAAGCCCTGAATTGGGATAAAACTGTCTTGTTTTTCAGCTGCAAATCCAAGCATAAGAGCGGCAACAACAAAAAAGCCAATCATTCTTTTTACCATGTTCATGGTAAGATGATTGGCAGATTTTTAAATAAATATAATCGTTTGTTGAGAGTTTTTTAATCAAAAAATGTCAAAGCAAAAAAATCAAGCACATGCAAATGATTCCACCCAAAAGGCACAGTCCACCACCCAAACTCATTAGTATTGTAGCAACATTTTTAGGCTTTTTGACTTCTCCGTTCTGTTTGGCCTTTTCTTTATTCTGTTTTTGGGCAAGTTTTTTCTGTTTTTCAGCAAGCTTTCTTTGTTGTTTTTCTTTTAGTTTTTGCTGTTTTTTATCTGTTTTATTCAAAGATTTTTGTTGCGGGTGAATATCTTTTTTTTCTTTGATTTGAGCAGGCTGCGCTTGCAACTGCTCTGCTTGTGTCGCTGGTTGGCTTGCCTGTTGTATTGATTTTTGTTCAGAAGTGTTTTGCAGATTTTGCGACTCCTGCGACTGAGCCGGCTGCGAAGCAGTTGCTTGCAGCTGAGGCTGCTGTGGTATATTATTTGCTGCAACGGTCATGGTTGGCGAAATTGGTTTTGTCTCTGTGACTGCCGTTGGCTGCCCATCAGCCTTCAAATTGTTTTGAGGCATGTCACTAGCGGCAGTTTGCTCTTGATTTTGAAACTGCGGACGTACTGGCGGTCGCACTGGTCGCACAGGCGGACGAACCGGTGGGCGCATCGGTGGTCGTGGTGGAATAGGTCGACGTGGCGGAATGTTGTTGTCCATATCACTCTCCTTTTTCATTTGCGTTCTATTAAAATTATAATAAACAAATTATCAATTATTGTCAAACGTTTTGGGAAGGATTGTAACCCCAAATATCCGTTGGCGATTGGTTTTCTGATAAAGATTCAAAGCAAATTGTCAAAATGTACTTTTTGTGGCCAGAAAAGACATTGTCTTCCGACACAATTACGTGTGAACAAAGGGAAGTGTCTGCATTTGCAGGCAACACGCCATTGTAGTAGTAATATCCATCATCGGGGTTGAGCGTCCAGTTTATCGTCTGAACAATGTCCATGCCAATTACGACATTGTCGCCAGTGTAAACGTATGCCTTTGCGCGAAGATAGACGCCTTCCTCAGTTTCTGCATTCTTGATGCCAATTATTTGAGGGAGCCTTTCACCAGGGATATACGAGCCGTCAAACGTCATGGATACAGCTGTTGACTGATTTTTCTCTATTGTTGTAGTTACAGTTTTCCCTAATACGAGGTCTGTGGTATAGGTATTTTCATATTTAAAAAACCAGCCAGAAGCGCCCAAATAAAGCGCTATGCCAAGAAGTATGACTAGCACAACGCAGGTAAAAATCCAACCAAAATTTGCCTTGTTGATTTTCATATTGTTATTTTTGGTCAAAATGCAAAGAAATATTCTCTATTGTTGGCATGGCAACATAATTTAAATAAAATCGCGCAGTTTATTGTTCTTTTGTTTGCTTTTTCGTCGTTTTGCGCGCTCAGCTCGAAAGCGGTCGATTTGATTTTGCTTAAATACCGCGCTTTCTTCGGCAAGGAGCTCTTTCTTGACCTGCCATTTATATTTTCTGTTGCCATATGCCATGTCATATGATAAAATGCTGACGCCTTGAACAAGATAGACATAGTATGAGAAAAACCTCCAAACAAGCAGAACCCATACAAGTATATTTCCCTGGCCAATCAATGAGCCAAAGGCGTTTGTAAATGAGATTTCATTCATACCCGTACCACCAGGAAGCGGGAAAAATGATGAGGACATGTCGACGAGCATTGTCATGACAAAAAGTTGAAAATAAAATGAGCCATCAAGCGACATAAACAAATTTACTATGAAAAATGGCATTGAGTAGTTGAGAAATAATTTCAAGAAGCTGAGAAACAGCATGACTATAAAATCTTTGGGTGATTTTGCATATTGCTTCATTACGTCCTGGAAATCGCTGATGTATTTTGTAATGCGCTCATATTGCTTGTCATAGTTTTTGACAATTTTCATTTTTTGCAAAAGTCGCAAGGTCTTGACCACTAGTTTTCTGCCAAGACTTTTGCAGATAGACAAAAACAAAGTTACAAAAAGCATGATTGAGCTGAAAACAAAGCCCAAAACGCTGGTAACTGACACAAATGTGCCGAAGTTTTTGTTTGTGAATGAAATGATAAGGCAGATGAAGCTGAGCACCACCCAAGCAATCTGTCCAAAAACGTACTTTGCAAGTGGGATTGAGAGTGAGGTATGCAGCGGCTCCCCTCGCGATTTCAGGTAGGAAATTTGAAATGGTTGCCCGCCTGTTGCCATTGGTGTCACACAGTCATAATATCTGCCGATGGCTGCAACTTTGTATGATGAACTCAGCTTCCACTTCCCTGACGACTGTTTTAAAAGGTAGGCGATGGCGAAAGTTTCGGTGCCCATTGTCAGACCGAAAAAAAGGATAATAACCAAAAGATACCATACATTTAGGCGAAGACCGTCTGGCGGCGACAGGTCCTCATTGAGAAGCTGATAGCACAAAATTGCAATGACAATGACGATATTGAGGCAGAAGAAAATCAAGTTCCACATCTTACGCTTTTTGCTGTTTTGTTTTGAAACGGACTGTTCGACTTCGTCGAGCTTCTTGCGCTGTTCAGCAATAGTATACTCAGTCGAAGGCAACTCACTGTTTTCGTCATGGTTGCGCTCGCGTATTTTTTGCTTGATGCTTGATTTTTCTGCTTGTATTTTTAATGCATTTTTTGCTTTTGAGAACTTTGAAGATTTTTTAAGTTTCGAAATTGGTTTTTCAGGTTGAATCGTTTGATTTTCAGGCAATGAAATAATGTCGTCTATGCTTTCTTGCACAAAAAAAGCAGCCTCTTTGTTAGAGGCTTTTTCAGAAGAGATGTTGTTTTGCGGCTCTTCTTTGTTTGCCATAGTTATATATTATCAAAAAAGAGCGGCCATTGTCAACAGCTGCGCTCTTTTTGCAAATTATATTTTAAAATAAATCATCATACCTGCTGGTGTATCTTGTGACGTTGTAGTTTTCACTCAAGAAATTCATGTTAGCGTCTTCAAAATATGAGTAATTGTCTGCATAAATTTCATCATACATCACGTCAAAATAGGTCTTATCAACAAGCACGTTTACTCTTGTTGTGTAAAGCTTTTGAATTGCATTTTCGGTAAGAGAGAATGAGCTGTCAATGCCGTCAAAAAGGTTTTCACATTTTCCTGTATAGATAAGGACATGTATGCCGTATTCAGAGCGAACCAGGCCTGAGATGTCGCCGATTTCGGCTTTTCCATTGTTGTACAGCTCGATGCCTGCCTCATTGAAGGATTCAACAAAACTTGAAACAGCATTGCCGTCTTTGTCGATACCAATCACATAGTTTGACTCTGCGTTGAACATGCCGGTATCTTCGTTGTAAAGGTAAATAAAATCATTGATTGTGTCACCGACTACATTGACGTCATTTGTATTTTGAGCCGAAGACAGCTGAGTTTTCATGGTATTGTAAACATCATTGACTGTAAGAGTTGAATCGGTCACCTCTTCATATTCACCTTTTGATTCATTGAGTTTTCGAACTACCGGAGTGATTTGTGAGTAAAGTCTGTCAAGCTCTTGTTGATATTGTTGGTCATAGTATCCGCCATCATCAGCGTTGATTTTGGCTGTAAGTTTGTCATATTCGCTTTTCTGCGCGTCGTCAAACATGAAAAGTACATTTGCGACGGTAAAGAACTCTGTTGATTGGTCATCAGTTTTGAAGTAGTAGGTTTCGTTCAATGAGTTTTGTACGTTTGTGTCATATGCGCTGTCACCTTCAAGCACATATTGCGCAAATGATGCTCGGACTTTGCTTGTGTATCTGTCAACAATTTGTCCTGCTGTGATGGAAGAAAAGCTGTCAAGGTTTTGGTTTGAGTATGAATACCTTGAAACGACATAGTTTTCATATTCATTGACATACATTCTTTCAATCTCGCGAGCAAAGACTGATGGAGCATCAGTTGAGAGCTTCATGCCATATTCAGAAGACTTCAAGTCTTTGAAGAAGTTGTCAAATGCTTTTTTGTAATTGTCATCAGACGCGAGTACAAAATCTACAAGGTCTGCATAGATTTTTGCTTTGTCATCGGCGTTGTTGAAATCGCGAGGAGTTTTATATTTAAAATCCCCCAGAAGTTGGTCTGCGGCATCTTTCTTTTCGATTACAAATTCGCCGTCATCTTGTGTGAGAATGGCTTTCTTTTCATAACCAGTAAAAGTGATTGCTTCGCTTTCGTCCTCGGTTTCAGTGCCAACAATGTCATCGTAGTATGATTGAAGTGTTGAGTTCAGACTGTCAACAACTGCCTGCCAAAGATATGTCTTTTCTTTTTCTGTCAAGCCTGTACCATCTTTTTTGATACCGAACTCATTTTCAGCTGTCATCAGAATCATTTTGCGACTTTCAAGCATTTCAAGCGTGGTGTTGATTGCCTCTTCACGAGTCTGGCCGTAATATTGCTCATATGTGTAGCCATAGCTTTGATAGCCTGAAACCAGGTCGCGTTTTGTAATGGTTGCAACTTCTTTTGTAGTTTTATTTTCTACGATTGCAACAGCTTGATTGTAGTATTTTGCTGTATTTGTTTCAACCAAAGAGCACCCTGCAAAAATTGTTGTGCAGAGCATCATAAAACACATTAAAAAACCTGTAAGCTTCTTTTTCATTATTTCTCCATGTTTGATATGACGATTTCGGCTTTGAAAAAATCGTACTATTACGTTTATAGACAATCATAACATAATTAAAACCAAAAATTCAAGCAAATTAATGTAGTTTACATTAAAAAGATTAAATTATTGCGGTTTTTCATTGCCAATGTTTTGTGATTGGTTCAAAGCTGAAATCATGAGATTTGTCAGATGGTTGACTTGTGCAAGAACTGACAGATTTGTATCGAACTTGATTTTTATCTGTTTATCATACACAAGGCGGCCGCCAAATGATGAAATAGCCGAAGAAAGGCGCTCATCAATAATATCTGCACGCTTTTCGAGAAAGATTGTGCATTCGCTTTTATTGATACGTATTTTTTGAATATCAAATCCGCCTGCAAGGTTGCGCAGCAGTGCCAAACGGCAAAGATTTTCTGTTTCCTGAGGAGGCTTGCCATAGCCGTCATCAAGGCTTGACAATAGGTCAGAAAGCTCTTTCTTCGAGGATATTTCACTGATGCGTGTGTAAATTGCAATACGCTGTTCGTCGTCACTGATGTAATCTTGCGAAATGAAGGCTGAAAGGCTGACTTCAAGTTTGACATCACTGCGCGTTGCTGTTTTTTCGCCTTTAATTGACCTAACCTCTTCATCAAGCAGTTTGACATACATGTCATAGCCCACTTTGGCGATATGGCCGTGCTGTTCTTTGCCAAAAATGTTGCCCGCCCCTCTTATTTCAAGGTCGCGCATTGCTATTTTAAAGCCGCTGCCAAGGCTGGAAAATTCCTTAATGGCTTCAAGGCGTTTGTACGCCTCATCTGTAAGGTGTTTGTCTTTAACGTAGGTCAAATATGCATAGCTGAGCTTGTCTGAACGGCCTATGCGACCACGAAGCTGGTAAAGCTGGCTAAGTCCCAATCGGTCGGCTTCGTACACTACCATGGTGTTGGCCTTTGGAAGGTTTATGCCGTTTTCAATCAGTGTTGTCGCCACCAGAACGTTGTAAAAACCTTGATACAGGCGTTCAATTGTATTTTCTAGCAGTTTTTCCGGCATTTGGCCATGGGCTACGCCTATTGAGGCATTTGGCAGCAGATGACGAAGGTGAGCGGCAAGCTCCTCTATGCTTTCAACGCGATTGTACACCACTAGAACCTGACCGCCGCGTGAGAGCTCACGAGAGATAACGTCTTTAATGATGTCGTCGTTTTCTTCTGTAACATAGGTTTGAATTGGCAGTCTGTCCCTTGGCGGTGTTTCAATGATTGAAATGTCGCGTATTCCTGAAAGTGACATGTTGAGAGTTCGCGGAATTGGTGTGGCAGAAAGAGTGAGTACATCGATATTTCTATTTTGGTCCTTGATTTTTTCTTTATGCTCGACGCCGAAGCGCTGCTCTTCGTCAAGAATGAGAAGGCCTAGGTCGTGGTATTGAACATCTTTGTTGAGCAGTCTGTGTGTGCCAATGAGCATGTCGATTTCGCCCTCTTTGAGTCTGGCAAGGATATTGCGAATCTGCTCTGGCGTTTTGAATCTGTTGATGACTTCGACTTTAACGCCAAAAGGTTCGAGTCGCTCTTTGGCTGTGATGTAGTGCTGCTGTGAAAGAATTGTTGTTGGGCAAAGCAGGCTTGTTTGTTTGCCGTTGTAGCTGCATTTGAAAGCTGCACGAAGGGCGACCTCTGTTTTACCAAAGCCAACATCGCCGCAAATCAGTCTGTCCATGACTTTATCAGATTCCATGTCTTTGTCAATGTCACTGATTGCTTTCAGTTGGTCTGGGGTTTCTTGAAAGCCGAAGGCGTCAGCAAATTGTTTTTCAAGGAAGTCGTCGCGTTTGAATTTGAAGCCTTTGATTGTCTGGCGGGCTTTATATATTTCCACCAAACTGATTGCCATTTCCTTTACGCTGGAACGGACGCGGTCTTTAAGGCGAGAGAACTCCGCTCCGCCAAGTGATGAGAGCTTTGGCGCTGTTTCGCCGCCAATGTATGCTGAGATTGTATTGGCCTCTTCGCTTGGCAGATAGAGGATATCGCCGTTTTTGTATTCGATGACGAAATAGTCTTTTTCGACATCGCTGATTTTCATGCGCTCTATTTTAATGCATTTGCCTATGCCGTGAAAGCTGTGTACGATATAGTCGCCAAGTTTTGGCAGATAAAATACCGAATGTCGGCTTTTGGAGAATGTGGACTGGCTGCTTCTGAAAAGGCTGTCGCAGCCTATGCCTATAACGCCTTCTCTCAAAAATGAAAAAGAGTATGGCAGAGCAAGCGGCGAAATGTACACGTTGCCCTTTTCGAGTTTTGTGTCAGGCTTGTATTCTGTGAAGACAATGGAATTTTCTGTCAAGAAGCCAGCAAGGTTTTTCTGGAAGCGCTCCTGCCCTGCAAAAAGGATTATTGCCTGACCCAGGTTTTTAAAGTCGGCAATGTCCTGTTTGAGAGCCATGAAGTCTGTCAGATAGCTGCGCGGCGAAATTTTTTCATTGTAGTAATCTGGCGTCGAGGTCTGGAAATTGTCAAAAATATGGTCGGCATGCTGATAAAGCTCATCAAATTCGGTATAAAGGCTGCTGTTGAAACCTGACATGACCGAATAGCTTTGGAAAAGAAGGTCAATCTCCTCGCTCAGTTTTTTAGGCTCATCGATTATCTTGGTGCCTTCAAGGTCAAAAACAGTATTTTGCCCGATTGGCAGGTTTGAAAGCGGCAAAGCGACTTCGTCAAACTGCGCAAGATTTTTCATTGTGGTTTCATCGAAAGTGGAAATGCTTTCAACAGTATCGTCGAAAAACTCAATTCGGTAAGGGCGTTCATTGCTTGTTGTAAAGACATCAAGGATATCTCCACGCACTGCAAACTGGCCTGGCTCTGATGCGAGCGAAGACCTTATATATCCATTCTCGGAAAGAGATTGAATGATATTATCGAAATTGTACACTCCGCCCTTTTTTATCTGTATTGGCTTAAATTTTGAAAGGTCAAACCTGACAATCATTGAGCATGGCAGGAATATCAAAGTGTCGGCAGCATTTGAAAGATATTTACTGATTGCATCTGCAAAAGGCAGCAAGTTGGGGTCATTTTCGTTGTTGTTTTCACGGGCGGCTGAAACGATGATTACATTTCGCCCTAATCCTTCAAGGCCGCGCTTGATTTTTGTGGCTGAAACAAAATTATTGCACAAAAAATCAGGCGATCGAACTGATGCAAAAGTACTGTCTTTTCTCCATCGCCTAAATCTGAAATTACCCTGTTTTTTGTTATTTTTGACAAGTGGTCTGCCAAGATTTTCAATTTTTACCTCATGAAGTAATTTTTGATATTATTGTATCGGCTGCATTCTGGACAGCTTCATCAAAAAGTTTTTGTTCGTCTGGCTTGATGTTTGAAAGCACATAATCGGCAAGGTCGCGCCCCTCGTCACGGCCTATGCCTATGCGAACGCGCTCGAAGCCTTCGCCGATGTACTCAACAAGGCTTCTCAGTCCGTTGTGAGTGCCTGGCTTGCCGTGTTCGCGATAGCGGACTTTGCCTTTTGGAAGGTCGATATCGTCAACAGCAACTATAATGCGAGCGTCTGAATATTTTTTCTTGACAAGCATGGCTGCCTGACCGCTGTTATTCATGTAAGTTGCCGGCTTGACAAGCATTATATTTTGTCCATTAAAGCTGCCCTGACCGATTATTGATTTGAATTTTTCTTTATCGACTGGTATGCCCATCATTTGAGAGAGGCGGTCAATCACTTTAAAGCCGAGGTTGTGAAAGGTGTTCTGATATTGAATGCCGATATTGCCAAGTCCAATGATGATGATCATGATTACAGCTCCTCATTTACAATCTGGCTGCAAGGTTGAACAGCTTTGCCTTGTGAGATTTTGCTGTTTGACACAAAGCAGTTTTCAAGAGTTGTGTTGCCTGCAATGATGCTGTCTGAGATTATGTTGCCGCTGCGCAAGATTGTGCCAGATGCGACAATACTTTGTCCGCTGATAATGTTGTTTGGATAGATCACAACACCGCTGTCAATTTCCACGTCAGCGTCAATAAAAACAGTGTTTTGGCCATAAATGATTACGCCATTTTTGATGTGGAAAGACAATATTTTATTGTACAAAAATGAAGCCATAAAAGCAAGTATGCGAGCGGAGTCGGCAATCATGAGATTTTTGTTTTCGTATGCGGCTTTACCTTGTGCGTAATCGGTGACATTTCTCAGATATTCAGTGCGAATGACAAAGCCGCGTGGCAGCTGCAAAAAGTTCATATGATGCGATGAAAAATAGTTGCAAACATCATGAAATGTTGCCCTGTCAAGCAAAGGTGTATCAGAGTAAAAAACCGCAATGATATCCTTTTGTGTATTCATTGAACGAAGGCGGTCAAAGATGTTTTGGCAGTCTTCAATCACTTTTTTTTCGCAATCGCCACCCGCATTTGTCACCCAATCGATGAGCTTTTTGCCGCAAAGCAAGTGGTCAGGCATATTTGCAACAACGCTGTCGTTGTATGCGCGAACAGCAACAAAAAGTACCTCATCTTTAATCCAGTCTGTATTCACTGGGCGAATGAGCGACTCTGGTATGCTTGATGATTGTTCCTCTTCCTCTTGCAGAGCATCAAAGTCAAAAGAGATTTGACTGTCTCTTATACACATCTCCGAGCCCACGAGACTAGCGCTCATCTCGT
>ERZ1090881.1333-NODE-1343-length-10608-cov-8.459869_pt1 | contig 10608 bp, 12 predicted proteins | sample MGYA00478470_ERZ1090881 | MGnify/ENA primary metagenome ERZ1090881 (study PRJEB33644, sample SAMEA5815736) | chicken gut metagenome | biome: Chicken; feature: Gastrointestinal Tract; material: Caecum | place: Ireland | collected 2019-01-01 | study: A study of...
CACGGCTTACGGCCACGATACCCATTTTTACTTCTGGCATGTTCTGTAAATTCATTCTTCTTTACCTCCTGATTAAATTTTTATATTTTTCTGTCTATTCTACAGACAGATTTGCACCTTTTAATCCCACGAAAGCTCCTTCGATACCGGCTTCTTCATGGGCAATAAGCCACTTATTTCTTGCAAACAGCAGCTTATCTTCCTTTGTATTGTTCTGAGCCGCTGGCGCATCTGTGTTGGTTCCCTTTGGAAGGATCACTGCTGCCCGGAATTTATTTCCGTTTACATTGCAGGGCGCATAGTGAAGTGTTGTAGCATACACTTCGATGACAGTGCCTGCCGGAACCAGGAAGGCTTCCATCTTTCCAGTGTCATATGTACCGTCTTCCTCAATGTCCTGCTCTTTTCCCAGGATCAGGATCATATCTGTCTGGGCCACGTTCACCTCAGAATCTCTGTGATACTCTACTGCATTTAAAAGTACGTTATTTCCATTGCAGTAGCCCACCTGGACAGGCATTCCTCCATAAAGGCTGTAGCCGATCTTTTCCACGCAGGGACAGGCTTCCAGTTTCTCATCAGAGGCCACATATACCACGTCATCTGGCTGAGGGGTCTCTTTCAGAGCTTCCAGCAGATCGGAAACATCAATTCCCTGAATTACTTTTCCGTAGGTCTGGAAGGCTTTATCTGTTACCTTCAAAATTTCCATCTGGGACTTACCTCCTTAATTAGTTTAGTCATTAAACTATATCTTTATGCTATCACCTCTATAGAAAAAAAGCAAGTTGTTTTTCATAAAATTTTTTTCTGGACAAAAAAATACAGACCTGCTGTCCTTCAGAAGTTGTTTCCTGAGGATAGCGGGTCTGTATCATCGGGGCAGATCCCAAGGTCTTTCGCCCACTTATGAGCAAGCTCATGTGGACTTAGGCCTTTTGACCCCGGCACCATTATATCGTAAGGTCTTCCCCGAAATATTTCGTGGAAAGCTGGGAAAGACTTCCATCTTCTTTCAGTTCTTCCAGATATTCTTCCAGCGTATCTGCCAGAGAATTTCCTTTTCTGGTAAAGGCTGCGATCTGGGTATCCCCCTCTGTTCCGGATTCTTCTTCCACAGAGGAAAGATCCAGGTAGGGCCGGGTATGTCCATAATGTATAGTATTCCACTGGCTGAGTCCCACAGAAGAAAGTACACAGTCATAAACCTCTCCGTCCAGAGATTTTAAAAGATTTTCTTCTGTAGTATCTACGATCTCCAGTTCCATTCCCATCTTGTCTGCCAGAATTCCTGCCAATTCCACCTCAAATCCCTCGGGCTGATTATCTTCCTTGGAAAGGTAACACATTTTATCAATATCCAGGTGCATTCCCACCCGCAGCACATCATTTTCCAACGTTTCTCTGCCCATTCCCATGGAACAGCCGGACATGGTCAGGATTCCCGTGCAGAGCAGAAGCAGTATACAGGCTGATTTTACCTTGCTCTTTGTTTTCATAAAATATTTCCCCATTTATCTACATTTTTCATGAACACCATATCATGTACACCTTTCTTTGTCAATGGAATTGGCAGGACACAGCACTTGTAAAAGATTTTTTCAGATGGTATACTAGCCCCAGAACGGCTAATGTACCGATACAGAAAAGATAGAGGAGAGACCCGGATTATGGAAAGCTGGAACGGAAAACCTTATCATTCTTTTGACTATATGCTGAAAGAGCGCTTTTCCTGTAAAATATATAAGACAGCCTTAAACGGCGGCATGACCTGTCCCAACCGGGACGGAACCCTTGGAAGCCGTGGCTGTATCTTCTGCAGCCAGGGGGGGTCGGGAGATTTTGCCGGAGATAAACGGGATTCCATTACCCAACAGATTAATAAGCAGGCGTCAAAACTGATCCAAAAAAGAAACGCCTCTGCTTTTATCGCTTATTTTCAGGCTTACACCAATACCTACGCCCCCGTGGAATACCTGGAGAAGATTTATACGGAAGCTCTGAACCACCCTCTGGTGGCGGCAGTATCCATCGGCACCCGGCCGGACTGTCTGGGACCGGAAGTGCTGGATCTTCTGGAAAGACTGAACCGCCGGAAACCTGTATGGGTGGAGCTAGGCCTACAGACTATCCATGAGAAAACCGCCAGGTACATCCGGCGGGGATATCCCCTCTCCTGTTTTGAGGAAAGCGTAAGGAGCCTCCGGGAAAGGAATCTGGAAGTAATCGTTCATACAATCCTTGGACTTCCCGGGGAAAGCCGTCAGGATATCCTGTCCACCATGGACTATCTGAACCATCAGGACATTCAGGGGATCAAGCTTCAGCTCCTCCACGTACTGAAAAACACAGATCTGGCCGCAGATTATCTGGAAGGAAAATTTTCTGTATATACTATGGAGGAGTATCTGGATCTTCTCATCGACTGTCTGGAACATCTTTCCCCGGATATCGTCATCCATCGGCTTACCGGAGACGGTCCGAAAGATCTGTTGATTGCTCCTTTGTGGAGCAGCAAGAAACGTACGGTTTTAAATACCCTGCACCATGAATGTAAGATACGTCATGCATACCAGGGAAGATTATATAAGGAGGAATAAGTTATGGCAGAACCTCTCACTCTTTACAAACTGATGATTCTTTACATGCTGGCAAAATCAGAGTTTCCTCTGACAAATGCTCAGATTTCCGGTTTTATCCTGGATAAGGGATATACCACCTATTTTCATCTTCAGCAGGCCATCTCAGAACTGACGGATTCAGAGCTGATAAAAGTGAAAACAGTCCGGAATTCTTCTTATTTCCAGATCACCCCTCAGGGAAAGCAGACCCTTTCCTATTTTGAGGATCAGATTTCCGACGGAATAAAGAAGGATATTGCCGATTTCTTTAAAGAAAATATCATTCAGATCCGGGAAGAACTCTCGGATACTGCAGATTACTATAAGGGACAGGAAGAAGGATACCAGGTGCGGTGCCGTCTCCGCCAGAATAATCTTTCTCTGGTAGATCTGACCATTGCAGTTCCAACAGAAGATGCTGCCAAAGCTGTCTGCCTTAACTGGAAAGAAAAACGGCAGAGTATTTATGAAAACCTCATAGAATTTCTTCTGTAAAAGATCCGGCTTCAAAACATACGTCATGAAAAGAAGAATACTCCTCTCTTTTTCCTCTTTTCAGAGGCAGCAGAGAGAAGTATTCTTTTCTATTTCATCATTTTTTTTAATTCATCCATAAAGGTATCGATATCCTTAAATTCCCGGTAAACAGAGGCAAATCTCACATAAGCCACAGCGTCCAGATCTTTCAGCTTTTCCATAACGATCTCACCGATCACTGTGCTTGGGACCTCCCGCTCTTCCTTATTAAAAATTTCTGTCTCAATCTCGTCAATAAGTTCTTCGATTCTTTTTACAGGAATCGGCCTTTTGTAGCAGGCCCGCATCACCCCGTTCTGGAGCTTGCTCCTGTCATATTCTTCCCGGCTCTGATCCTTTTTTATCACAGTCAGAGGAATGGTCTCTATCTTTTCATAAGTCGTAAACCGTCTGCCGCACTCGTCGCACTGTCTCCGCCTTCTGATAGAATTGTTATCCGGCACGGGTCTGGAATCTATGACCCTGGTATTATCCTGATTGCAAAACGGGCACTTCATATCGTTCCTCCTTATGCAAGAATCGCCTTTGCCAGTGTTTCCATATTTTTCTCATCTGCTTCCTTCATCACAGATTTGATGGTAACTACAGGCTCGCAGATCTCAATATCTTTCATACTCTCAAAATAAGCTTTCATCAGTTTACCTGCCATAGGAGCCCAGGATCCGTTCTCTACGATTCCCACTTTTCTCTTCTTATAGGTCTTGATCTTCAGATGATAGAGGAAGTCTTCCATGCAGGGAAACAGATTGCCGTCATAGGTCACTCCCATAACTACCAGGCGGCTGTAGCGGAATGCACAGGAAATCGCTTCTGCCATGTCATCTCTGGCAAGATCAAATACCCGTACATTTTCAGCTCCGTTTTCCTTCAGCAGTTGGGCCATTCTTCTGGCTGCATTTCCGGTATTTCCATGGATGGAAGCAAAAGCAACCACTACCCCTTCTTCCTCCGGCTCATAACTGCTCCAGGTAAGATATTTGCCGATATAATGACCCAGATCTTCTTTCAGCACAGGACCATGGAGGGGGCAGATCATCTGGATATCCAGTGTTGCAGCTTTCTTTAACAGCGCCTGTACCTGGGTTCCGTATTTTCCAACGATGTTGATAAAATATCTTCTTGCCTCGTCATCCCAGTCTTCTTCCACATCAGAAGCCCCGAACTTTCCGAATCCGTCCGCAGAGAACAAAATCTTCTCTGTCTGCTCGTATTCTACCATAACTTCCGGCCAGTGGACCATAGGAGCCATAAAGAACTGAAGGGTATGTTTTCCAAGGCTGAGTGTGTCCCCCTCTTTTACTACAACGCTTCTGGGAGCAAAATCAAGAGTAAAGAACTGAGGGAGCATAGAAAATACTTTTGCATTGGAAACCACCTGCATATCAGGATATTTCTCTGCCAGAACCTGGATATTGGAAGCATGGTCCGGTTCCAGATGAGATACTACCAGATAATCCGGTTTTCTTCCGTCTAATACCTTTTCCAGGTTGTCCAGCCACTGCTGGGTCCTTCTTTTGTCAACCGTATCCATAACAGCAATCTTCTCGTCCAGGATCACATAAGAATTATAGGTAACCCCATTGGGCACTTTGTACTGGCTCTCAAACAGGTCAATATCTTTATCATCTACACCAACGTACACCACTGAATCTGAAATTTTCATGTCATACATAAATCTATTTCCTCCTTGCAGCTGTGAAATCAATATTCCGCCTATATTATATATGGGTTGACAGAAATTTTCCACTGGTTTTTTAGGAAATTTCTTTTTAAAAGGAAAATCTTGACGAAATTAGACCGGAAGCATACAATGAATGCTGAAACAGGAGGTATCAAAATGGAAGAAATCACAAAATACATCTTAGAACAGCTGCAAAATCTTCTGGCCATTGACAGTCCCACAGGTTACACAAAAAATGTGGCGGACTATCTTATGGCAGAATATAAAAAATTAGGATATACCCCTAAAAGGACTGTAAAAGGAGGCGTACTTACAGATCTTGGCGGAGAAAACCCGGACAACGCCGTATTTCTGGAAGCCCATGTAGATACTCTGGGTGCTATGGTATCCCAGATCAAATCCAACGGCCGTCTGGCAGTTTCTCCCCTGGGAGGCATGAACGCCAATAACGCTGAAGCAGAAAACTGCCGGATCATCACCCGGTTTAACGGCACCTACGAAGGCACCTGTCAGCTTACAGACGCCTCTGTCCATGTAAACGGCAAATATAATGAGACATCCAGAAGTTTTGATGTAATGGAGATCCTTCTGGACGAAAAAGTATCCACCAGAGAAGATGTACTGGCTCTTGGTATTATGGAAGGAGATATTGTAGCCTTTGATCCCAGGACCCGGATCACCAAAAGCGGCTATATCAAAAGCCGTTTCCTGGATGATAAATTAAGCGCAGCTATTCTTCTGGGCTACGCCAGATATCTGAAAGAAAATCACATTACTCCCGAGAGAAAGATCTATCAGCATCTTACTGTTTATGAGGAAGTAGGACACGGCGGAGCCGCTTCCATTCCTCAGGGCGTCACTGAGATCCTGGCAGTAGATATGGGATGTGTGGGAGAAGGCTTAAACTGTAAAGAACACCAGGTATCTATCTGCGCCAAAGACAGCGGCGGTCCTTACAGCTATGATCTGGTCTCTCAGCTGATTGCCGTGGCAAAAAGGGATGGCCTTGACTTTGCCGTAGATGTATATCCTTATTATGGCTCCGATGCAGAAGCAGGACTGAAGGCAGGCTACGATGTCCGTCACGGCCTGATCGGATCAGGGGTTTATGCCTCTCATGGATATGAAAGAAGCCATATAGAGGGAGTGAAGAATACCTTTCTTTTGTTGAAAGGATATTTAGGATAGATATAATTTAAATTTTATTAAGAGATTTTCTAATTATTTTATAAAAGGGACATATTTTACTCATATTTTATCTCTATAATAAATCTTGGATAGTTGATAAACCACTCACTATCTCCCCCCTCAAGTTGAAAAAGCCCGGTACCTTATGTATCGGGTTTTTTTCTGTTGCTTTTCTCATCTTCAGCAGATATAATGTTCTTATCTTCTTCTTATGAACGGAACGTTATAAGAAGAAACTGGGTGCAAACATAGAAGGGATCAGATGGATCCCGGAAGAAAGAGGTATAACACTATGACAAGAAAAAAAGTCGTCGTGGCCTTAGGCCATAGAGCGCTGGGCACTACCCTGCCGGAACAGAAGACCGCAGTAAAGGCTTCCGCAAAAGTTCTGGCAGATCTGATAGAGGCCGGAGCCGATATTATCATTACACACAGCAATGCTCCTCAGGTGGGCATGATTCACACAGCTATGAATGAATTTGGAAAAGTACACCCGGATTATACAGCCGTTCCCATGTCTGTATGTTCCGCTATGAGCCAGGGATATATCGGTTACGATATCCAGAACACTCTCCGTGCAGAACTCCTTCGCAGAGGGATCTACAAGCCGGTAAGCACCATTCTCACTCAGGTAACGGTAGACCCTTATGACGATGCTTTCCATGAACCGGTGAAGATCATAGGAAGGACCCTTACCGAGGAAGAAGCCGAAGCTGAGGAACACAAAGGTAATTATGTAGTAAAGACAGACACTGGATACCGGAGGATCGTAGCTGCTCCCCAGCCGGAAAATATCGTGGAGATCGATGCTATCAAAGCCCTGTCTGATGCAGGACAGATCGTGATCGCCTGTGGCGGCGGCGGCATCCCTGTATTAGAAAGAAATGAAGAACTCATCGGCGCCAGCGCTGTTATTGAAAAAGACCTTACCAGCGGAAAGCTGGCTCAGGCCTTAGGTGCCGACGAACTGCTGATTCTTACCAGCGTGGAAAAGGTTTCCGTAAATTACGGTTCTGACTCTGAAGAGTATCTCTCTCAGATCACTGTTCAGGAAGCCAAAACATATATGGAAGCGGGACATTTCGGAGATAACACCATGCTTCCCAAGATCCAGGCCTCTGTGGAGTTTGTAGAAGGACATCCGGACAGACGGGCCGTGATCACCTCCATCGGAAAAGCCAAAGAAGGTTATCTGGGCAGGACCGGAACTATTATCACAGCCTGAATCCAGTGAAAAAGCCAGAAGAATGGGACAGTCAAAATTTCCATTCTCCTGGCTTCTTTTATTTCTGCGGCCTCTTCTGGAAGACCCGGTTAATGGTCTTCTGAGGTATCTCAAATACAAGGATGATCCCCAAAACCATAGCAATGGCAATTCCCAAAGTCTCTCTCCCGTAGTGGAGACTTAACTGGTTATTTTCCAGTAATGTATAATAGATGGTCCTGTATATTCCGATCCCCGGCACTTCCGGGAAAATTCCTGCGATCAAAAACAAGGTTACCGGACATTTCCTCACCGTGCTTCCGATCCTGGAAGCCAGGGTAATAAACACCGTAGCCGCAAAATTTCCTATAATGGCTCCTGCACCAAATCCATGTACAAAGATCCAGCAGATCAGCCAGCCTGTCCCTCCGATAAACCCGCAGAGAGGGTAATGTTCTCTGGGTACAGAAAATAATACAGAAAAGGCCACGGTCCCCACCGCTGCCGCCAGAAATTGTAAGATTCCCTCCAGGATCATAAAAGTATCCCTCCCGTCAGATTATAGTAAAGAAAATACATGATCCCCACGCCCATGGCGATCCCCAGGGCTACCATGAGAGCATCCAGAAACCGGACGCCTCCTCCGATATAATCTCCGTCAGCAAAATCCCGGACTGCGTTTACCAGAGAGACCCCGGGAACCAGAGGCATCACAGAACCCACCAGGATACTTCCCGGAGCATTTCCCAGTCCCAGGCGGTAAAAAAGCACTGCAAAAAAAGATACGCAGAAGCCCCCTGCCAGGTTGGTGACGATCTTTGATGTTCTCTTTTCCCGTTTTCCAAAGCCCAGTATCAGGGCATAGAGAAGAAAACCGGAAAGAAAAGCTGCTGCCATATCCTCCAGATTTCCTCCCAGAAGATAGCAGAAACTGCCGGAGCCCACTCCGGAGGCAAACATCTGTACGATTCCCCGTTTGCCCGGCATATGCTTAATAACCTCCAGCTTTTCTTCTGCTTCTTTCACCGAATATTTTCCCTCCACAATCTCTCTGGAAAGCTGGTTTACCGCCGCTATACGATGAAGTTTTGCTCCGCTTATAGGAATATGTTTTACGCTGGCATAGATCTGGCCTTCCTGATTCTCCGCTGTAATAAAAATTCCCGTACTCAGCACAAAGGTGCTGCACTTTTCAATCCCAAAAGCTTTTGCAATCCTCTGTATGGTCTCCTCCACACGGAAGATCTCTGCACCTGCATCCAGAAGAATCCTTCCCGCCTCCATGGCCAGATCCAGCACTTCTTTATCATAATTTTCCATTTTCCTGCTCTCCTATCCTCCAGGCTTGAAACTGTCGCATTCTTTAAAATGAAAAACGGAACTGTTTCTGCGGACCAAAAGGCCCTGTGAAACAGTTCCGCAATTTCCGCCTATCTGAAAATTGTAAAGAAAAGGATCACGACAATACCTAAAGCGATCCTGTACCATCCAAAAACCTTAAAGTTATGCTTTTTAATATATCCCATAAGGAATTTAATAGCAAGGATAGATACTATAAAGGAAACCAGCATACCGGTCACCAGGATCACCACTTCCCAGGAGGTAAAGTTCAGGCCGAATTTTACAATCTTTAAAAGGCTGGCACCGAACATTACCGGAATGGCCAGGAAAAAGGTATACTCTGCCGCCACTGTCCTGGAAGCTCCTACCAGAATACCTCCGATAATAGTGGATCCGGACCGGGAAGTTCCGGGAATCAGCGAAAGAACCTGGAATATACCGATGAATAATGCAGTCTTCCAGGTAATCTCACTGATAGAATTATATTTCGCCTGACGTTTTTCATTGTAGTCCTCTACAATAAGAAACATCACACCATATACGATCAGCATAACGGAAACTACAAACCAGTTGTTAAACTTTTCCTCGATGAAATCGTTAAAAGGCAAACCGATCACAATAGCCGGCAGACAGGACACCAGGATCTTAAACCACATGATCATCTTGTCGATCTTTACAAAACGGCATAACAGTCCTGCTGCCTTTTCCACTTTTGTCACATTCTCATGTTTCGGTTTTTTATTCCGGAAAGGCCACAGATCTTTCCAGTAAAGGACCACTACTGCCATAATGGCCCCTAACTGAATCACCACCATAAACATATCCCAGAATTCCTGAGATACATCCAGTTTCACAAATTCTTCCACCAGGATCAGATGGCCGGTACTGCTGATGGGAAGCCATTCCGTGATTCCCTCTACAATACCCAGGAAGATTACCTTTAATATTTCAATAAAGTTCTCCATTTGTCACCTCTCAGATCTCGGCAATATTCACCAGTTTCAGTTTCTGAATATCGGTATTTTCCAGACTTGTTACCAGAGCTTCCGCCGTATCCAGAGCGGTAAGGACATTTACACCTGTCTCAATAGCATTTCTCCGGATGATAAAGCCGTCTTTGGACTTTTCCACACCCTGGGAAGGCGTATCGATAACCAGATCAATCTTGTGACCCAGGATCAGATCCATCAGGTTCGGAGAAGGCTGCTCAATCTTATTGGTACGGATTGCCTTTACCCCGTTTTCATTCAGCACTTTTGCAGTGCTTCTTGTAGCATAGATCTTATATCCCAGGTTCTGGAATCTCCGGGCAATCGGGATGATATCCTGCTTATCTTCATCTCTTACCGTAATGATCATGTTTTTATACTTAGGCAGATTTACCCCTGCGCCCAGGAATGCCTTATACAGGGCTTCGTTAAAGCTCTCGGAAATTCCCAGACACTCTCCCGTAGACTTCATCTCCGGTCCCAGGCTTACATCGGCGCCCCGGATCTTCTCAAAGGAGAATACAGGCATTTTAATGGCATAGTGCTTTGCTTCCGGCTGAAGTCCCGGTGTATAGCCCAGATCTCTCAGCTTATGTCCTAAGATCACCTGGGTAGCAAGAGGAACAATGGGGATTCCTGTTACTTTGCTGATGTAAGGCACCGTACGGCTGGATCTTGGATTTACCTCAATCACATAAACCTCTTCTCCACACACGATAAACTGAATATTGATCATACCCAGCACATGCAGGGATTTTGCCAGTTTTCTGGTATAGTCCTCGATGGTCCGTTTTGCGCTCTCGCTGATGGTCCGGGCAGGATATACCGAAATACTGTCGCCGGAGTGGATACCAGCTCTTTCAATATGCTCCATGATTCCCGGAATCAGGATATCTTCTCCATCACATACAGCGTCTACTTCAATTTCTTTTCCCTGGAGATATTTATCTACCAGGATGGGATGTTCCTGAGCAATCCGGTTAATAATACCGATATACTGGTCTACATCCTCGTCGTTAATTGCAATCTGCATGCCCTGTCCTCCCA
>ERZ1090881.1339-NODE-1349-length-10593-cov-6.267888_pt1 | contig 10593 bp, 12 predicted proteins | sample MGYA00478470_ERZ1090881 | MGnify/ENA primary metagenome ERZ1090881 (study PRJEB33644, sample SAMEA5815736) | chicken gut metagenome | biome: Chicken; feature: Gastrointestinal Tract; material: Caecum | place: Ireland | collected 2019-01-01 | study: A study of...
TAAGCGTATGCGCCCGATGCGCGGCTTGGTAAACGCGGCGGCGCAGTCCGACGGTAAAAGCGCGGGCGGCAGGCGTGAAATAATGCGGCAATATTGTAACGCGGCAATGCGGAAGATCGGCGGCAGGGCATAGTCGACCTCAGGGCGGCACGGCTGACGGAGCGTCTAATATCCGCATCGCCGTAACATAATAAGACGGATAAGGAGCGATCCCCATGCCGAGCGCATACACTCACAACATCATAGCGGAAGAAGCGCTGCCCGATATAGGCGGCGTTTCCGATAGTGAGCGGGCTATGTATCTGTTCGGCGCGCAGGGCGGCGATCCCATGTTCTTTTTTCGGTTCGTCAAATACCGCTCCGTCGCTCCCGGCAAACTGCTCCACCGCATGAACATTTACGGGGGACTGTGCGCGATGTGCGCATACGTGCGCTCTCATCCCGAGGCGATGGCGTATGCTTCGGGCTACATCTCCCACTATGCGGCGGACACGGTTTTTCATCCCTTCGTCTACTGCCTTGCCGACCGTGCGGGCGGGACGCGCATGGACAGGAACATGACGCATACGCGCGTCGAGCGCGAGCTGGATACGTATTTCGTGCGCAAAAAGCGCGGAGTTTACATGCACTCATACGCTCTTCCGTACGCAGAAGAGGACATCGGCGAGGGCATTGTAGCGGGAGTGCTCGGCGCGGCTCTCGGCACGATAGGGATATCGGCGGACGTCGGATACGTCAAAAAGGCAATAAGCGGTTACTTTCGTTTTTTGCGCGGCACTTTCGACGCTCACGGTCTGCGTCGTCGCGTTTCCGAGGCGATAGGCAGGGCGGGGATCAAGCCGTTCGGACTGCTCGGCGCGCTCTTTTCGAGGGAGGACTACTCGGAAGAAACGGTGAACGAAAGCAGGCGCGAGTGGTATAACGTCATGGACGGCAGCGTGCGCCGCGACAGCGCGTCCGAACTGCTTTCGCGCGCGGTGCGTCGTACGGCGGAGCTTATCGGCATATTCCGTATGTGTTGCGAAAGGAAAATGCCGCTTCCCGTAGAACTGTTTTCGGACAATCTGCTCACCGGTCTGCCCGAACTTTACGGGGATATAGACAAAGTGTACGGCGACGAGACCGACTGGCACGAGCGCGTGCGCGAATTCATAGCGCAGGGCTCGGGGAAAGCCGATATAAAGAAAAAAGGAAAATAGGGCGCGATAAATGGCGCGCCGAACAGCGGACGTCCCGAAACAGGGAAAGGAGAAGCGCATATGACGGCAGAACAGATAGAAGAACTGCTGAACGCGCAGCGCGCATACTTCAAGAGCGGTGCGACGCTCGGCTACGGATTTCGCATGGACGCTCTCGGCCGCCTTTACGACGCTCTCGTAAAGCGCGAAGGAGACATTGCGGACGCGGTAAAAGCGGATCTCGGCAAGAGCGCGTATGAGACTTATATGTGCGAAACGGGTCAGGTAAAGAGCGAGATATCATACCTTAAAAAGCACCTCAAAAGCATGATGAAGCCCGTTAAGGTACATACGCCCTTTTCGCAGTACCCGTCCAAGGGCTTCCGCGTGCCCAATCCCTACGGCAACGTGCTCATAATGAGCCCGTGGAATTACCCCTTACTGCTCACTCTCGAACCGCTTACGAACGCGATAGCCGCGGGCAACACCGCAATAGTCAAGCCGAGCGCGTATTCGCCCTCCGTCAGTGCGGTGATAGCGGATATACTCGGCGGCATATTCGACGAAAGGCACGTCGCGGTAGTTACCGGCGGGCGCAGCGAGAACGCCGCGCTTTTAGAGCGCAGATTCGACATGGTGTTCTTTACGGGCAGTACGAACGTCGGACGGGAAGTACTGCGCCATACCGCCGAGCACCTCACTCCCGTCGTGCTCGAACTGGGCGGCAAAAGCCCCTGCATAGTGGACTCTTCGGCTAAACTGCCGCTTGCGGCGCGCCGCATAGTGTTCGGCAAATTCCTCAACTGCGGTCAGACCTGCGTCGCTCCCGACTATGTGCTTTGCGACGAGCGCATAAAGGACGATCTCGTTTCCGCCATATGCGAGCAGATAACGGCGCAGTTCGGTGAGCACCCGTTGGAGCGCGGCGACTACGGCAAGATAGTCAGCGAAAAGCACTTCGATCGCGTGCTCTCCCTTATAGACGAGAGCAAAGTGGTGCGCGGCGGCAGGTACGACAGACAGGCTCTGCGCATAGAACCCACCGTCATGGACGGCGTGACGTGGGACGACGCGGTCATGGGCGAGGAGATCTTCGGACCCGTCCTCCCCGTGCTGACCTATTCGGACTTTGAAGAGGTGTATTCCTCTCTCGCCGACAGACCGTCGCCCCTCGCGCTCTACCTGTTCTCTTCGGACAAGTCGCACATGGACGGCGTTGCGACGCGCATACGCTACGGCGGCGGCTGCTTCAACGATACGATAATCCACCTCGCAACCAGCGAACTGCCCTTCGGCGGCGTGGGCGACAGCGGCATGGGCGCATACCACGGCAAAGTGGGCTTCGAGACCTTCTCGCACGTCAAGAGCATACTCTCCAAGAGCACGCGCATAGACATGGGCATGCGCTATCAGCCGTATAAAAAGGGTACGTTCTCCGAAAAAATGCTCCGCTCGGTATTGAAGTGAAGTTTGCGTGCGCGTTTTCGCGCATGGCGTAATGCCGCGCGTTTTCGGCGGAACAGTCGGCATCGAACAAGCGGGGCGGCGCGTCGGCGCCGCCCCTTACCGCGCTTTTGCCGTCAAAACGATTGCAATCGGGCGCGTTTGGTGATATAATAACGAAAATGACCATCAACGAATTTCTTGCGGAGTACGCGCCCGTCTGGCGCGGTCACACGCCCGGACACAAGGGGAAGCTCGATCCGCGCGACATAACGGAAGTGCCGGACGTGTTTCCCGCCGATCTCATAGAACAGGCGGAGGCGCGCGCGGCGAAGCTTTACGGAGTGCGGGCGCTGCGCTTTTTAGTGGGCGGATCGTCGATAGGCATAAAGGCGGCGGTGCTTGCGACGGGAGCGAAGTCGCTGGTAACGGACATATACCGTCACCGCGCCGTGGACGAAGCCGCGTTCCTTGCGGGAGCGACGGTTACATACGCGGACAGCGGAAGCGGCGAGGACGGTCTGCCCGTGATGACGACTCCCGAAGACTTCGAGCGCGCGATAAGAAAGAGCGGCGCGACCGTCGCGGTGGTGCAGTACCCCGACTATTACGGCCGCGCGCCCGACCTGAAAAAGACGGCGGAAGCCGTGCGGAGCGCGGGAGCGATGCTGATAGTGGACTCGGCGCACGGAGCGCATTTCGCTCTGCGTCCCGATCTGTTCCCGCTCGGCGCGGCGGGTCTGGCGGACGCGTGCAACATGTCCGCGCACAAGACTCTCGGCGCGATGACTCAGACGGCGTTCCTCGCACTCTCTCCCGCGCTTACCGAAAGGGCGAACGTCATGCTGGACGCCCTCGGAACGACGAGTCCGAATTATGTACTGTACGCTTCGCTGGAAAGTTGCGTGGACGGCGCGGCGGAGTGCGCGCGGGAATACGACAGGCTAAAAGCGTTTTCCGACGGACTGCGCAAGCGTCATCGCTGCTTAAAAAACGATGACTTCACCCGCGTAGTGCTGGACTGCGGAGCGCACGGCGGCAGGCGCGCGGCGCACGAATTTTACACGCGCGGCATAGCGGCGGAAAAATACGACGACAGATACGTCGTGTTCATACTCACTCCGTTCGACGGCGACGAGGAGCTTGCGGCGTTTTCGGACGCGGCGGACGAGGTGCTCGGATAAAAAGGGATAAACGGAAAGGGAAAATAATGAGAACGAAGTACGCACACAACGGAAAACTCGTGACGTTCGAGGGCTGTGAGGGCGTGGGCAAGTCCACGCAGATACGCCTGCTCGAACAAAAACTCGGCGAACTGGGTATAGACGCGCTTTTCACGCGTGAGCCGGGCGGCACGGAAGTGGGCGAACGCATACGCGAGCTGCTCAAAGACGAATCGCTCGAAATGTGCGCGGAGACCGAACTGCTGCTGTTTGAGGCGGCGAGGAGCGAAAATACCCGCCGCGTCATCATTCCCGCGCTCGAAGCGGGCAAAGTAGTGATAGTGGACAGGTACGTGGATTCGACGACGGCATATCAGAGTTTCGGCAGAGGTCTTGACCGCGGCGAGGTGGAGCGGCTCAACGATTACGCCACGCACGGAGTGAGAATAGACCTTACGATATTTCTCGACGCGCCGCCGTTTGCGAACACCCGCCGCTCCGCATCGGACCGAATGGAGCTTGCGGGCAGGGAATTCCACGACAGGGTGTTCGCGGGTTACCGCGAAATAGGCGCGGGACGCGACAGGTTCGCGTTCATTCGCACCGAAGAGGATAAGGAAAAGACGGCGGAAGCCGTTCTCGGTGCGCTGAGATCGCACGGTATAATAGGATGAAGGCGTCGGCATACTGCGCCTCAGCGGCGACTACACGCGCTTGCCGCAGGCTTGCCGAGCAGTTTAAGTCGGGTATGGGCGGGAACTCCTATCTTCTCGCGTCGCCCGATACTCTGCTTTCGGAGTGCATTGCGTTCATTGCCGTAGCCGCAGAAAACGGCGGTGACGACAGACTGCTCCGCCGCATAGCGGACGGGCTGTGCGACGACGTGCGCGTGCTGGGCAGCGAGGGATTCCGCGCGGAGGACGCGGACGAAACGGTGTCGCTTTGCAGGCTTTCTCCCGCGGAGCTTAAACGCCGCGCGTTCGTGCTCCACCTCTCGGACAGCAGCGAAGCGGCGCAGAACAAGCTGCTCAAAACCTTGGAGGACGCGCCCGCAAGCGCCGTATTTTTCGTGACGGCGACGTCGCCGTCCGCCGTATTGCCCACGGTGGCGAGCCGATTGGAGGAGATCTGCCCGGACGAGCCCGAAGAGCCGCCCTCATGCGGGGGCGGGGAAAACCTGCCTTACGCGCTGTACGGCAGTCGCGGCAGTCTGACGGAGTTCGACGATCTCATTTCGGGCAGAAAGACGGACGCGCTCGTTTCCGCCATAAAACTCGCGGAGCTTCTCGGTCCGAGCGCGCGTATGCTGGAAGCGACGACGCTTCTCGGCGGGACGCGCAAGACCTTTAAGGACGTACTGTTCTATTTCGAGGGGATAATGGGGGACGTTATGCGCGCTGAGGTCGGAGAGGAAACGGACACGCGCGGACTGTTCAACATAAGGACGCTGACGGACAAGTTCCCGCTCGCGGCAATGCCGGGAGTGCTTAGCGCAGTGCGCCGCGCGGTGGGAAGAAGCGCGACGGGCAATCTTGCGGCGGTCGCGGACGAGTTCGTAGTTACGGTATCGGAGGTAATGTATCATGCCAAGAGTAGTGGGCGTAAAGTTTGAAAACACGCCCAAAGTATATTGGTTTTCCGCGGAGACGGACTGCCGCGCGGGCGACAACGTCATAGTGGAGACCGCACGCGGAGTGGAGATAGGCGTAGTCATGACCCCGCCCGAAGAGGTGGACGAAAAGCGCATAGTAGCTCCGCTCAAACCCATGCTGCGCGTAGCGACGGAAAAGGATCTTGCCGCGCACGCCGAGCATAACGCCAAAAAATCCGAAGTACTGCGCATCGCGGGGGAGAAGATAGCCGCGCGCAAGCTGAAAATGAAGCTGGTGGACGCTCAGTACACCATAGACGGCGCAAAGCTCGTGCTGTACTTTACGAGCGAGAGCCGCGTGGACTTCCGCGAGCTGGTCAAAGACCTTGCGAGCGCGTTCCGCACGCGCATCGAGTTGCGGCAGATAGGCACGCGAGACGAATGCCGTATGCTGGGCGGTTTCGGTCCGTGCGGACGGGTGTGCTGTTGCGCGTCGGGCTGCGAGTTCGCAAAAGTCAATATCCGCATGGCGAAGAATCAGAATCTCTCGCTCAATCCCGGCAAGATAAGCGGACTGTGCGGGCGGCTCATGTGCTGTCTGGCATATGAGAACGCGTATTACACGGAGGCGAACAAGCTCCTGCCCAAGACGGGAAGCCGCGTGCGCGTGGAAAAAGAGGGCGGAGAGCGCGTGGAAGGCACGGTCAGCGGCGTCAACCAGATCCGTATGACGGTGAGAGTGCGCACGGAAAACCGCGACGGCACGTTCGACGCGTCCGATTATCCCATAGACAAAGTGACCAAGCTGGATGCGTCCAGCGCGGCGGATGACCTTAAAGTGAGCAAAGCCGAGGCGGACGAGTTGCGGCATATGGAGGACTGAGTGCGTCCGTTCGCGCGCCACATAAGGTAAAAATAATCCGTGCCGCAAAACTGTTGGGCATAAAGTGCGCAAAATCTATTTACTTTTGCGGACAGCCGTGTTATAATAAATGACAATAAAGAGTCAGGAGGATAAAATCATGGCAAGAGTTATTTCGGACGAGTGCGTATCGTGCGGAACGTGCGAGGGCGAGTGCCCCGTAAACGCTATATCCGCGGGCGCTAATCATTACGAGATCGACGAATCCGTCTGCATCGACTGCGGCGCTTGCGAAGCTGCATGCCCCGTCGGCGCGATCAGCGAGAAGTGATCTCGGTATAAAAACCTAAAAAGGAGAATTTACCCCGATCGCGGCTCATCCGCGCGGGATAAGAGGACATGAAGAAAACAAGATTTATTTTGCCCGCGATCCTGCTTGCGGTCGTCGTGTTCGCCTGCATAGTCATGAGCGGATGCGTGAGTGCGGACTACAACAGCCTTGCGACAAAACTGCAAGACGAGGATTACGGATACACCGTCATTACCGATACCGTCGAGAACATGACCAACAACGAGATCTCGGGGCTCGAAGCGCGCATAACCGCGACGAAAGTCGTGGGAGCGGACTATGAGTTCGTGCGCATATGGTATTTCCGTACGGAAGAATACGCGATACGGTGGTATGCGATAGACGACACGGGATTTCTTAAATACGGTTTAGGTACGATAATCGGACCCTCGAACGCCGACGAGGCGGAGTCGGGCGAGTTTTCGGGCAATGCCGACGTCAAGTATTCCCGCGAGGGCAGGATAGTCATTTGCGGTACGGCGGAAGCGTACGCCGACGCGTTGTCCTGATAGCGTAAAAAGGGACGACGGCGAGTCAGCCGTGTCCCTTTTTGATTTTGCCGCGTCAGGCGAGCTTTTAGCAGGAGGACGAATGAAGTTATCATCCGTCATAGGACAGTATATCAATAAATATAAAATGATGAAGCCCAAAGAGCTCGCGGAGCTGGCAAAGGGCGGCGACGCCGAGGCGCAGTACGAGCTGGGTAAGCGCCTTTATGCCGGCAAGGGCATAAAAAAGAGCTACGAACTTGCGCGGCAGTGGTTCGAGGCGGGCGCGGAGCAGGGTCACGTCGGCTGCTGCTACGAGTGCGCCCTCATGCTGACTTCGGGCACGGGCGGCGACGCAGACGACGCGCGCGCGGCAGAGTTTTTCAAAAAGGCTGCCGACGGCGGCGACATTCAGGCGATGTTCGAGCTGGGCGCGATGTACTCGCAGGGTCGCGGCGTCAAGAAAAATTACGTCAAGGCGATGAGATACCTGCGTATGGCGCGTCAGCTCCCCGCGGCGTCCGCACTTCTCGACGACGCCATAAACTGGTGGCGTCCCGCGGCGGAGGCTCGCATTCCCGAAGGCGAGTATTGGTACGGCGTATGCCTCATAAACGGATACGGCGCGTCCCCCGACGACGGTGTGATGGGCTATAACTGGATATATCAGGCGGCTCTCTCCGATCACCCCAAGGCGATCGACGCGATGGCGCAGATATACGAGAACGGCATAAACGTCCCCCGCGATCCCGAAAAGGCCAAATTCTGGCGGAACAGGTACCGCGAGGTGACGGGCAAGACTGTGAGCGGCGACGCATCCTTCCGCGACGAGAACGCGGAAGAGGGAGCGGAAGCCGCCAAGGAAAAGACAGAGTAAAACGGAGGTAATCGAAAATGTCTTCTGGTAACAGCAGCAGTAATCGTAACGGAAAGGGAACGCAGCGTTCCTCTACCGCGAGCGCGCGCACTTCCAAAACGAAATTTTATTTCCGCATAACGATAAACGCGTTCGTCGGCAGTATGCTCGCCGCAATAGCTACCTGCCTCATTTTTAAGAGCGGGCAGGACATAACGCCCATAGTCATCACCGTGATAGGCGTTTTCTGCGTGTGCATAGGCGCGGTGACCGTCGTCAGCTATTTCAGACACGACAAGAGCGAGCGCGACACGGCGCAGCTCATCGTGGGCGTGATACAGCTTCTTATCGGCGTTATACTCATAGTGGTCGCCAACACCGCGGCGCAGTGGGTGTATATAGCGATAGGCGTCGCGCTCATGCTTTACGGCGCGTTCCACATCTTCAAGGCGGTACGCAGCGGCAGAAAAGGCAATATGTTCGGCATTATAATGGGCATACTCCTCGTTATAATCGGACTGCTCGTCCTGTTCTATGCGTTCGGCTGGGACTGGATGAACACCTGGGGATATATCCTCGTGGGCATAGCGGCGTATATCGGCGCGGTCATATTCCTCTTCTTCTGATGTAAAACCCGTGCGGGCGTTATGACCGCCCTCGGGTGCGAGCGTCAACGCGCGGCCTCACGGCGCGAAAGCGTCACGGCGCGATCGACGTGAGCGTCGGGCAAGAGGAAATAAGAGAAACTGCGGCGCGTCGGACGTTTAAGCCCGACGCGCCTTTGCTTTTTGCCCGCGCGAAAAATAACGCGGCGGGCGGGGCATAACAGACGCGGGAGGACAAATACATGAAAGCGGAAAAACTTTTTGCGCTCGTAAAACAGATCCCGCGCGGACGGGTGACGACGTACGGCACGCTCGCCCGCGCTCTCGGCAGTCCGCGCGGAGCGCGTCAGGTGGGACGGCTGCTTCACACCAACCGCTCGCCCGTCGTCGTGCCCTGTCACCGTGTCGTGTTCGCCGACGGAAGCCTTTCGCAGGCATTCGCGTTCGGCGGAAACAACGTGCAGCGCGAGTGGCTGGAAAAAGAGGGAGTGCCTTTCGACGGCGAACGGGTGGACATAGCCGCCTGTTTTTTCGCGGAATTCGGAGGTGAAGAATAGCGGCACGCAGCCGATAAAGCGGGGATTTACTTTGCTTTCGCCCGCGATTCGGCAAAAGTTTACACTATTTTTACAGCGCTGTTACAATTATAAATAAGTTTGTTACAACTATGCGGTAAAATGTAGTTACTAAAATCAAGGAGAAAGAAAAGAAATGAAAGCAAAGAAGAGAATCGCAGTTTTTGTTGCGGCACTTGCACTTGCATCGGTAGTTGCCGTTTCGTCCGTGGCGTTCACGGGCTGCGGCGGATCAACGATCAACGTAGCGGGTTCTACGTCCATGAAGAACGTTATGTCTGCCCTGGCAGACGCATACATGGCGGAGACCGGTAATACGATCAATCTTAACTTCAACGGCAGCGGCGAGGGTATCAGCGCCGCTCAGAAAAATGAAGTTGACTTCGGTCTGGCTTCCCGCGACCTTAAAGAGGATGAAACGGGCGTAAAGCAGGTAACGATCGCCGTTGACGGTATCGCGCTTATAGTCAAAGCAGACAGCAGCATTGAGGCAGTTAGCATGGCAGAGGTGTATAACCTTTATCATGAAGGAACGACTGTGCAGAGCGTTATAACCACCCCTATCACCCGTGAGTCCGGTTCGGGCACGCGCTCGGCATTCGAGGAGATCGTTAAGAGTTCGAGCGGTACGGAGCTTGGAGAGGACGGTCTTAAGACCGGCATTACGGAGACTACCTCTACCGAGACGATGATCACGACCGTTTCCGGCAATGCCGCGGCTATGGGCTACGCTTCGTACAGCGAGGCGAAGGCAGCCGAGAATGACGGACAGGTCAAGATCCTTAAATATGACAACGTGCTTCCCAGCAACGCGACGATAGGAGACGGTTCGTATAAGCTTGCGCGTAACTTCAACCTCATTTTGCCCGGAAACGGATATTCGGATTTGAGCGACGCGGCTAAGGACTTCTACGATTTCATCGCAAGCGAAGACGGTATCAAAATCATCGAGGAAGAGAACCTCGTTACCGTTGATATTCCCGCAGGTGAAGAAGCCAACGCGTAACAATTCGCAACATCCGCATAATGCGGCTGAATAAGCTATTATAATACGGGACCTCCGATGTGATATCGGGGGTTTCCGTTTTTCGTTTATGTTCTTTTTTTCAAACCGCATGTTCGCACAGTCCGCCGCGCTTGCTCCGCATGTCAGCCGTGAAACCGCGCCTGTGCTTGCGATTCGGCATGGATCAGGGGCACGGCATAGTGCGGGGCTTTGTCGGGAGCGAAACAAAAACGCCGAAAGGGTACGGGGCGCAAGAATTGCGGCACAGGGTGAAATTTTGTCGGGTATGCCGCATAAAACGCCTAAGGAGCACGACGGGCGCGGAAGTTTCGGCGCATGGCGCAATATCTCGGTTATGCGGCTTATTTGCGCGAAAAGAAAAGCGGCATAATGCCGCATCGCCCAATCCATTGCTTTTCACGGTTTAAGTTTGCAGGGGAAAAAGGGGTGCGGGGAAAAGGGGTGACTTTCCAAAGG
>ERZ1090881.1343-NODE-1353-length-10577-cov-4.259741_pt1 | contig 10577 bp, 20 predicted proteins | sample MGYA00478470_ERZ1090881 | MGnify/ENA primary metagenome ERZ1090881 (study PRJEB33644, sample SAMEA5815736) | chicken gut metagenome | biome: Chicken; feature: Gastrointestinal Tract; material: Caecum | place: Ireland | collected 2019-01-01 | study: A study of...
CTGCATGACCGATGGATACACCACAGTTTGCGATTCGTGCGTAAGCCGTTATGATTACCATCGCTGCGAACGTTGTGGAGATATTCACAGAGAAGACGAAATGCGAAAATATGTCGGCGATTGGTATTGCCTTGACTGCGTGCCAGATGAAGATTCGTCTTTTAGCAAATATGTTAAAAACTATGGCTACAAACCATATCCGAATTTTCTAAGTGAGCAAAAGGTTCCCTCTGAAAGGAATGCCCTCTTTATGGGTGTTGAACTGGAAATTGATAAGGGGGAGCGTCCATGTGCCTGTGCAGAAGAACTTGCAGAAATTGAAACCTACGACGATGAATTCTACATGAAACATGACGGCTCTCTGGAGGATGTGGGCATTGAAATTGTATCTCATCCGGCCACTTTGAGTTATCATTTGAATCGTTTTCAGTGGAAGGAGGTCTTTAGTACAGCAAAGAAATTCAGATACAAGTCCCATGATGCCGGGACGTGTGGTTTGCATGTACATGTGTCCAGAGCTTATCTGGCAGCGGATGAAAATGGGGTTACTTCGGAAGATCGTGAGGAATTAAACACCGCAAAGATCATCTTGTTTGTAGAAAAGCATTGGGATGAAATGGTGCGCTTTTCTCGGAGAGAAAGATATCAGCTAGATAGGTGGGCTAAGTGTCCGGACAGCGCAATCACTCCCGAAGATGAAATTGGTAACATCAAAGACAAATTGTATAATTTGACTGATGATCGTTATCAGGCAGTTAATCTTTGCAATTCCAGCACGATTGAATTCCGACTGTTTCGAGGAACGCTAAATTTGAACACTTTCAAGGCCACTCTTGAATTTGTCCAGCTTCTGTGCGACTATTGCAAAGAGCATAACTTGAAGGAAGTATTGGATAGTAGCTGGGATGATCTGATTTCTTGGCGTGAATATCCTGAATTGGTGACGTATCTGGAAGAACGCAAAATGGGCTCTGTTTCTGCTGAGTAATCAAATTAAACACATTCTATAATAATGGAGGAAAATATTTATGTGCATCATTTGCTGCAAGCCCAAGGGAATCGCCATGCCTTCCGACACTTACATCGAAAACATGTGGTGTCACAACAGTGATGGAGCGGGAATCATGTACACTAAAAACGGGAAGGTCATCATTGATAAGGGATATATGAGCCTGGAAGCGTTGAAGGCGGCCTTGAAAAAGATTGCCAAAGAAGTTGACTTGACGGAAGAAGCCATGGTATTGCATTTCCGCATTGGAACTGCTGGCGGAAATACTCCACAAAATACGCATCCGTTCCCAGTAATGGATAGCATTGGAGCGTTGAAGAAGCTGAAGATGAGTGTGTCGATTGGCGTGGCACACAACGGTATTATCCCGGTGACGCCCAGAACCAAAGACATTAGTGATACCATGGAATATGTCGCGTCTCAGTTAGCCCCTTTGTATAGGGCTGTCCCGAAGTTCTATCAGGATAAGAATCTAATGACACTAATTAAGAACGCCATTAAGTCCAAGATGGCTTTTTTGATTGGAGATGGAAGTATTTATACCATTGGAGATTTTGAGGAAGAAGGGGGCTTGCTGTTTAGCAATCATACTTATGCATATGGATATGTTCCTGTCTACCGAAACAGCTTTGGTTATTATTACGGAGCGGAAGATGAAGGCTGGAACAAGTATTATGGATGGGGAGAAGATAAAGACACTCTTATTATCGAACGTCCTTTGATGCTCCTAGATGATGGAGAGTACATGGTGGAATTGGATACGGGAGAGTTTGCCGATACCTCCATGGGCTTGTACTTTATTGATGAAAAAGGCTCGTGTTATATGTATGATGATGCCGAAGAAGCATGTTTGCCGCTGGACACCTTTACCGCATTTAACGCACAGGGATTGAGTCTGAAGTTCGACATAAACCGTGCAGAAGTGATGGAAGTAATGCTGTAAGGAGATAAACAATGGATTGGTTTTCTGCATTTTGTGATAGGTTAAGAGATTATTCAGAGGGAGATATATGGAGTGTTGGGGATGAGCTGTTGTGCAGAACTGAAAGCGCCGCCAATGCTCTAGCAGACTTGTTGGAACAACTGTATAAGGCAGACGGGAAAGAAGTGATCATCTGCACCGGATACTATGACCCAAAAGAAGACAAACGAAACGGAGAAGAAGATAGGTTTACCGGTTGGTGGTATGTAAACATGGATTAAGGAGGATCTATATGAAGTACGAAACGATTAATGACGCAGCTCATGCTTGGGTAGCCGAATTCAATGCAATTCCTATGGCTATTATTGACAAGCTCTTGGAGGCGAATTCTGAAGAGCTTCATGAAATCACACCGCCTTCGGTTGGTGATCGTGTGTTCGTGTTTAATTCGCCCGCCGATGAAGACACCGGAGAAATCATAGAGCATAATGAAAACATCTACACCATCAAGCTGGACGATGGAACTACTTGCGACTTAGAAGCCGGAGATTTTGAAGTACAGCATGATGAATTTCTCCCAATGTGGGGAACAATGTGGGCCTTTGGAGATTCCATAGATAATTGGTGGCTTGAAGATGGTGGCCTTCAAATTATGGCAGACTGTGGCTTTCGTATTTATGAGCAGGAAGATTATGATTACATATTCGGCATTGACGGTGCTGGATACAGCTTTTATGACGAGCATTGGATTCCGCTTTATAAGGCGCGTGGTTTGAAATGGCATAAGGAAGAATCCGAACTCCAAGAACAAGGGGGCAGTAAGCATGACTAATGTAAAATCCGCGCTTGTGTTGAAAAACGTTGTTTATGTGCCAGATCACGACGATCATGAGCGGATGTTGGAAGAGCTCGGAATTGAAGATACTCTTTTTAATCTTAGCAAGATGTTTGTTAAGGTAGAGTATTCTCCAGAAGACTATGATATAACAAGTGATTTTGAAACATGGGGTCTAAAGATTAACCAGGAAATTGTGCCTGATTGGTGGGACGAAAGCATTTATTATGACAAAGTAAAGGCCGCTGTAAAACAATGGTATGATAAACACTTCATACATGAGGGTAAGAAAACCGTTTACGAGGGAACATGGTATGCTTTTGGAGAAACGGAGATTGCTGCTTTAGAAACCGCCACAGTGTTTGCGTTTGACCGCTCGACTATCAGGGCAAATAATCATAGTTCTGTAAACTCATATAACAACGCAAAAATAATTGCGTATGATTATGTAAGTGTTGTTGCCTGTGGTAATTCAAATGTAATAGCATTTGGAGATACAACTATAGAAGCTTATGATAATAGTATAGTAGAAGCGGACGATTATTCATTGATAAGGGCGTATGATAAATCAATTGTAAATTCTTACAAAAATTCCGTAGTAATTGTGGAAGGGCTTTCCAATGTGGTTGCAAATGAACAATCTATTGTAAAAGCACGGAACGATGCGCGTGTAACAGCTAAAAATGAGTCTACTGTTATTTTAGGAGATGAATTCTATATAAATCATGCGGTTGTAGAGGCGTTTGATAAAGCGTTGGTTGTGCGCAATACATCTTATGGTAAGGTCGAACTACATGATAATTCTATCTGTGTGAACAAGGGGGAAAGAGAATGTGCCCAATAAACGATATGCGCCTGGCTCTGTTGGGAGACAAGGCCGCACAAGAGCGGCTTACGGAACGCGGGGAGCCTCTTCCATGTCCTCTGTGTGGTGGGCATGCAAGCCTTCGTTATACCGGAGGCCATAGTGGGCCATTCGGATACACATGTAATGTTTATAAGCGAAGTCAACCAGGTCTTATTAAGTGTAATAAATGCGGACTAGCTACAGCCAGAAGAACAAAAATATGTAGGGCTTTAAGAAACTGGAATACCCGCCCCGAAATTATGGGGATAGATGAATTGAAGGAATTGGAGGGGTAAAGTGAGCCTTTTAAGAGTGTGGCACTGTCCGCAAGTTCCTATGAAGCCATTCTTCGTTACTGTGGATTCTCTGGAAGAAGCAATTAAGGTTTTGGATATTCTTGCTGACTACGATCTTTTCCAGTATGAAAACAAAGTAAAGCCAGACTATTGCAGCGCTCAGGGGCTTGAAGAATATGATCCCGTAGAAGAAGAATGGTATGAGTGGTACAGTGAGGATGATGTGAATATTATAGAATACAAAGATAAGCTAGAACCAAAACACCTGTAAGAACAAGCGATTGGAGAGATCATAATGAAAGCAAAGCGTTGTTCTGTTTGTGGTGGTAAGCCAAAGTTTGTCTACTATTCGATTCCGGGAGCCACAAAAGACCCAGATGGAATGCATATACTTCTCAAACGGCTTGAATGCGAAAAATGCGGCGCTCCCTTGCAAACTTGGCGAAATTCTATGGTGCATCAATAATTATGGAGAAGTAGAGGAAACCAAAGCTGTAGGCTTTCTTATTGGAAAGGAATCAGTCTGTATTTATTATAAGGAGAAAATGTCCTCGGAATATTATAATGCGCCCCTTGGAACAACCGTATTCCTAACCCGCGAAGCCGCGGAAGAGGCATTAGAAGGAGAAAAGCATGGCTGAGTATGTAAGCAAATCAACGCTGTATGCTTTATGTGGGCAAAGAGGAATCACATACCTGCATGTTTCAGACATCGACAATATGCCTGCCGCCGACGTTGCGCCGGTGCGGCATGGTCGATGGGTTAAACCGGTTCCGGGTGATGGCGATCCATGTTGTTCAGAGTGCAAGGCCAAGCAGCTATATCTTCCGTATGTAGGATATTTTTACTCGAAGTACTGCCCGTACTGTGGCGCGAAGATGGTCGCGAAGGAGAATGATAATGAATTTGATTGAATATGCTGAATCCGAGCTGGGACGCATCCCGAAGGACAAAGACGGAATGCAGGAAATAATTAACCAAAACATACTAGACCTTGTTAAGCTCTTCAGTTCACAAGGCCACAGTGGACTGTCTGGCCGTTATGTTATCAACGCACTTAGCAGACTTCTGGAGTATAAGCCCTTGAATCCATTGACTGGAGAAGCTGACGAATGGGGGGATCCTTACGGCCCCGATGAGACACAGCAAAATAAACGTTGCTCCAGTGTTTTTCGGAGTAAAAAAGAACCGCCGCATGATATTGACGCCATAGCAGTTTCAGACAATGGCGGGGCGTCATGGTTTTATTGTCATTTGTTTATGAAAGAGATTACTTTCCCCTATCTTCCTCCGGTTACGCCCGAGAAAATCTATATTGAATATGTCAAGGAGAAAGGAATTTGTGAGGTTATAACAGACGATGCAGAAAGGATTGCACGATTGCGGGAAAAGACACTAAGAAATATCAAAGGATGATTAAATGAAATATTGTAATCATATCCCAAGTGTAATTGAGAATGCGAACATCTCTTTTTTTATTGCAGAGAATTCTGAGGAACATGGAATTGCGCAAATGCTTAATTCTTTAACCACCATTGCTATGCTTCATGGTGGCGACGCAGGTGGAGTGTACCTTAGCTGCCCTGAAAAATTTGAAGAAGCTTTACGCAGGACTTGTAGTTTTTTTCAATTAAGAAAGAATGAAGGATAAAAGGAGAGCTACTATAATGGCAGGAATAGATCATACAATCATCTACTTCCACAATGGGAGGCTAATGCGCTCATTATACAAGCCAGCTGGTGATTCTTATGAATCTGTTATCCCGTTTGAATATTCTAGGGACGCAGAACTTATCAAACCAAAGGCGAGTACAAAAAAGATGATCCCTTACTCATGCAGCACGGGAAGATTCAGGCAATGGTTTGGAAAGCATTTTATGGATCTTTTGCCAAGAGAATATATAGGCTATTTTCATGAGGATGGCATTCGGATTTTCACATATCAAAGTGAAAACTATAATGCCATTTTTTATTTGAAAGACGATGAGTCTTATGTCATGCTAGGAGGGTATGGACACTATGATAATGTCTATACTCATTTTTTTGGGCGTGGATATGGAGAAGAGCTTGAAAGAAAAATGGCTAAGGAGTGTTATAGGTGGCTGTTTGAAGAGGTGTTTTCTTATTGTTGGAGCGTCATATTTAGAGATAGAGCATATGAAGATAAAGCAGATCTTTTCCGCCTACAAGAAAAGTTTCATTATAAAAACTTCTGGGATATGACGAGAGAAGAAAGAGAAGAGGATTATATGCATGAGCTAATGGATTATGATGAGTAGTTTTAGACGGGGCAAAGAAAGAATAAAAGGAGGCAATATGCAAGTAGTCAATCAGTATAGATGTGAGTATTGCGGAACGCTGTATAAGGACAAGGAGCTTTGTAAACAATGCGAAAACCAGCATCGCACACCAGCCAAAATCGCCAACGTTGAACATAGGCCCATGGGAGTATGTGCTGAATATCCCTGGAGCATACAAATTGAATTTGACAACGGATCAGTTGTTTCTTATGAGAGAAAAGGAATCGTTTATCGGTCTAAGCGGTGCGGTTCCAAATAGAAGCGAAACGAGAAAAGGAGATTGCTTCATGAACAGAATTGAGCGTATTGTAAAGGTAGACCACTGGCATGGGTGGTTTGGCATCAAGATAACAGACCAGCAAGGAGAACTTGACAAGTTCTTTCCGATTTTTTCTGAAAGCGAAGGAGAGGTCATTCAAGCTTTTATTGAGAGTCTAAATAATTACCAAGAGCAAGGGTTCAATCTTGTATTCAAAAAATAATATGAGTTAGGTGGTGTTCCCCTTGATGGATTCCGGCAACACAATCACTCAATTGAAAGAACAAATCAGACAGCTCAAAAAGAGGAATCAAGAGCTGAAAGAAAAAAATGCACAGTTAAAAGAAGCTCTGGCAACCTATGAAAACAACGCAAGCAGCGCAAATCAGTGTATGTCTTGTTGTTGGGGGGAAAGCTACAACGAGGGGGATTTGGAAGTTTGCAGTAGGTGTATTTGTGGTAGCGAGTATTATCCTATTTAGATGATTCGGGAGAGATAAGTTGAGTTATGATATTTTTTTAAAAGACCCTGTGACAAATGAAACATTGTGTGTAAAATTCAATCATGAGATGACCGGAGGGACATATGCTATAGGCGGCACAAACGAGTTATGGTTGAATATAACTTATAATTACGCCAGGTGGTACTACCACGCTGGCGTTTTTGCTCCCACAAAAGAAGAAAGCAAAGGCATTCGCACGATCTATGGAAAGTCTGGCGCTGAGAGTATTCCTATATTGCAACACGCAATCAATACACTGCAAGCGTTGGAAGAAGATATTACAGAAGAAGAACGATTAAAGTGTATTAGCTCTGGCGTTGACGGCTATTGGCTGCCAACCAGAGAAAATGCGATACGCTCTTTGTATCAATTGTTGAGTATGGCCCAGTTGCGACCGGACGGAATTTGGGATGGAGATTAAGGAGGAAAATTATGAAGATGTATTTTGTTACTTCGGATTACACTGGTCTGTCTATGGATTTTAAAGCAAAGACGTATACTCGGGCGATTTTTGTCCCGCTCGAACAGGCTGTGCGAGTAAGTAAGCGAGACATGAACAAGCTGGTTGTCAACTGCTTGCTGGAAAAGTGGGCAGAAGATGAAAGTCATTTCGCGTAAGCAAGAAAGGAGAAGCAGTATGAATCTTGGTAAAGTGGTTGTGACACGGGGAGTTGCTGATTCTGCGGCGGAAAATCCAGAATTTGCCACTTTTGTAGTCAATTCTTTAAGCCGCTATATCCGTGGAGATTGGGGGGATCTGGATAAGGAAGACAAGGAAGCCAATGAAGCTGCGATGAATGGGGGTGATGCGAGAATCTTGGCAGCTTATAATTGCCCATTTGACCCAAACTACAAAATCTGGATCATCACGGAGTGGGATCGAAGCAGCACTACAATTCTTTTCCCGGATGAGTATTGACTACTAGAAGACGTGGTTATATAATGCAAAGGAGAGGTTATATGTTCGTCATTTATCTTTTCTTTTTCATTCTGGCTTGTCTTGGCGACTACTTTAAACGATTCCGCTAAGGAGGGAATAGCGTATGAATAATAAGCGCCGCAAAATCATCTCCAAAGCAATTGAGCAGCTCGAAGAGATGGAAAAGAACCGTCATATTGATTATCAGACAATCAGCGACATGTGGGATACAATTCAAGAGGTAGCAGAGGAAGAACAAGAATCTTTCGATAATCTTTCAGAAGGCTTGCAAGAAACCGAACGGGGCAAAGACATGGAGTATGCAGCCAATATGCTCTATGTGGCCACAGATCGACTGGATAGGCTCTCTGAATTCACGCCAGATAGCGATTCTGATAAGGCGTTTGAATTGCTGTTTAAAGCGCAGGCGATGATGACTGCGGCAATAGAGGTGTAATCATTGTAGAATTAATATGAAGACCAGGCCGCCCCGTAATGGGGCGGTCTTTTCTTGACAAAATTCATTTGCTGCTTTATAATGTACACGAACAAACGTTCTCAAGTGCGATAAGAGGTGTCTATATTGGAAGCGCAGCTACTGGCAGTTGATTCTCTATCCCCTCATCCGCGAAACAATGACTTTTTTGATGACATCACAGGCGGCAAATGGGACGAATTTCTGGAATCTATTAAAACGTCTGGCGTAATTGAGCCGCTGATTATAACCCAGGCTAAGGTTGTGGTATCCGGGCATCAGCGGTTGCGAGCTTGCAAAGAGCTGGGCATCAGGAATGTATATTGCATCGTAAGAACTTACAAATCAGAAGACGAGGTACTTCGTGATCTGATTGAAACGAATATCCAGCAACGTGGCACGATCAGTTCTAGTAAAAAGAAACAGGCGCTGATTATTCAAACGCTGGAAAGAATTTACGGTATCCGCAATACCGCTGGCAGACCAAAGGATGATGAGAATGTTAAAAAATTATCAGAAAATCATGTTAATTTAACACGATTTTCTGACAAAGAATTAACAAACGCTCCGCCCCCTCGCACGAAAGCGCAGCTTGCAGAGGCGCTCGGATTGTCTCTTGAACAGTATGCCACAGCAAAAGCCGTTCTTCCCCTTATTCCTGATCTACAGGACATGATTGATGAGGGTAATCTTCCTGCTACCCTGGCTCGTCATTTGCTGGCCCGTTTAACCGAACAGGAACAACTAGAACTTGTTAAGTCTCTGGATACCACCAAGCGCTATACTGCGGCTATGGTACAGCGTAAAGTTACAGAGCTTCAGTCTGCTGACGCAGGGATGGAAAAGAAGATTGAGGCGTTGGAGCGAGAGCGCGATCAATACAGAACAAATATTGGGCTGCTGGAGGAAAAACTCCGCTCCTTGGAAGCACAAGATGATAAGGCCGGAAACGAAGAATTAAAAGAGAAGCTGAAGTCTGCACAAGCGGATTTGATACAGCAAAGAGAAAACGCTACGCAGTATTTAGAACAACTAAAAGCTGCTAAGTCAACCGCAGAGCAAATGAAACAGGCAGCGCTTGATAAACAAAAGGAAGAGTATGAGAAAATCATTTCCAAGCTTCAAGCGTCTGTCCCACGTAGTCGGGTGACTTTTGACGAACTCCCCGAACAGGACAAAGAACAGCTCAATGATTTCTGCTATGGCATTAACCAGGGGCGTGTGGCCGTACATTATTTAATGGACGATAAGGACGCCTACATAAAAATTCTTTCGCTCCCACCAGAGAAATTAAAAGAGCTGGAATTTGACGCAGCAATGTTAAAGGATCAGGCAATCAAACTGCTTGGGTTACTGGCAGCGACGCCAAATAGTATCTTTAAAAAGTAAAAGGAGGATTTGGTATGACTTACGTTTCTTTCATCCAGAGGAAAGAAAAATCTGCTTCCCGTTCTACTGTGCGCCAGGCTCCCTACTACATGGAACTGCCTGTTATTCAAGTAGAAATTCCTTCGTATCAGCGTTCTGCGAGTGTAGAGCGGGTCAAAAAGATTGCCACCGCTTTTGAAGAAAATCGTATGCGCCCCATTGATGTTTCCTTGAGAGACGGCAAGTATTATTGTTATGATGGGCAACATCGGTTGCTTGCTTATAAAATGATGGGGCAGCAAACGATCCCTGCTATCGTACATACTTCCCTATCCTATCATGATGAGGCTGATTTATTTGCCCGACAGAGCGAGAATGTATCTGCGGTACGCATGCGGGACAAATGGAATGCTATGGTAGAAGGCGGCTCTGAAAAAGCTAAGAAAATCATTGAAGTTGCCAAGGCTCACGGATATAAAATTGATGCTAAGGGAACCTCTGATGGAAAGACCATCATGTGTGTAACTGTATTGATGAAAGCCTATGATAGCCTGGATATCTGGGGTTTTGAAAGGATGTTCACAATCATTGAACAGAGCTTCAAAGGCTCTCCCCATGGAGTAAGCCGCGATATGATTGCTGGTTTGGTCGAGTTTATCAAAGTATTTGACAGTGATCATAGCAAGCCTACTTGTGTTGACTATCATCGGTTGTACCGCGAATTGAAAAAGGCCACGGCAGAGAGGGTGCTTTCTGAAGCCGACAAATTCCGTGTAGGAGAAATGAAGCTGTCTCTTATACACATCTGACGCTGCCGACGATCTGACGCGTGTAGATCTCGGT
>ERZ1090881.1345-NODE-1355-length-10571-cov-7.777197_pt1 | contig 10571 bp, 8 predicted proteins | sample MGYA00478470_ERZ1090881 | MGnify/ENA primary metagenome ERZ1090881 (study PRJEB33644, sample SAMEA5815736) | chicken gut metagenome | biome: Chicken; feature: Gastrointestinal Tract; material: Caecum | place: Ireland | collected 2019-01-01 | study: A study of the...
GACACTGCGAAAGGCGTCTATTTGTAATATATTACAAAGATGTAATCTTTTTTCAAGGCGTTTTCTGTATAGAATTCTCACACTCTCTGACAGGACATATATATTCTCGGCATCAGAGGATAGATTCTGTCTCTTCACTCAGTCTGCCCGCTCCATTATTTTACTCAGCCCACAGCTCTGCCCATCTGATAGGCTTCCTCCATAGCCGGATTTCCCTGGATCTCTCCCATCTGCCATGCCCCGGCTCCATAGATGATCCCCTTTACCTGGGCTCCCGGCAGACAGTCGGTAAAGCCTCGCAGAGCGTCTATGGTCCGTTCCATTTCTGCTTTTCCTGCAGCAGCAGTGGCAATAAAATAAAATTCTTTTCCTGTAAGTTTTGCCCCGCAGGAGAGACAGCGGTCAATTAATGTTTTCACTTGTCCCGCCACACTGTAAAAATAAACCGGGGTAGCCAATACGATCACATCGGCTTCTGTCATCTGCTGTAAGATTTCAACAGCGTCGTCCTTTTGAATACAGGAACCGGTTTTTTTACAGGCATAACATGCTGTACAGAACTGGATCTTTCGGTTCTGCAGAGAGACCTTCCGAACCTGATGTCCGGCTTCCTGGCATCCTCTCTGAAATTCATCGCAGAGGGTATCGGAATTTCCTCCTTCCCTTGGGCTTCCTGATATGATCAAAACCTGTTTTTTCATTTTCTGTCTCCTTTTTTTATTTTCTCACCGGAAAGTTATTTCCTGTCTCAAATTTTGCCGCCACGTCCTTCAGATAATCGGTAATGGGCAGGTGCTGAGGACAGGCTTTTTCACACTGTTTACAGCTGATACAGTCCCCGGCCTTTCCGTGTTTCCGGCTGATATTATGATAATAGGCCCCGTGGCTGGAGGGATTGGAAGTCCTGGAAATATTGTTATACAGAGCAAAATACTGGGGAATGGCGATCTCCTTTGGGCAGCCATGGGTACAGTAGCCGCAGCCTGTACATGGGATCGGCGTATTCCGCTCAATAATCTCCCGGACCTTCCAGATGATTTCCAGTTCCTCCTCTGTGATGGGCTGGAAATCTTTAAAGAGCGCTCCATTGTCCTGGATCTGTTCCATGGAATTCATACCCGACAGTACCCGGACCACGCCTTCCTGGCTTGCAGCAAAGCGGAAAGCCCAGGAGGCGGCAGAGGCCTCAGGGGCATAGGATTTCATCAGTTGGACAGCCTCTTCTGGCAGGTTCGCCAGGGTTCCTCCTTTGCAGGGTTCCATAACAAATACGGGTTTTTTATATTTATTTGCGATTTCCAGACAGCGGCGGGACTGGACATTGGGCTGTTCCCAGTCCAGATAATTAATCTGAAGCTGGATAAAGTCCAGACCCTCCCCATAGGCGCCCAGGATCTCCTCTAACAGCTCCGGCGTGTCGTGAAAGGACATGCCCACATACCGGATCTTTCCTTCCTTTTTCTTTTGCTGTACGAAGCCAAAGGCGTCATATTTCCGGCATTTCTCATAGACATTGGTTCCCATATTGTGAAGGAGATAATAGTCAAAATATTCTACTCCGCAATGGTCCAGCTGCTCCTGAAAGATTTTTTCCATGTCTTCCTGGTCTTTGAAATCACGGAGAGGAAGTTTTGTGGCAAGTTCAAAACTCTCTCTTGGGTGCCGCTCCACCAGAGCTTTCCGCACAGCCTCCTCCCCGTGGTAGCCATGATAGGTATAAGCTGTATCAAAATAGGTAAATCCCTGCTCCAGATATGCGTCAAATAACTTTTCTATGAGGGGGTAATCAAAGGATACCAGATCATCGGGGTTTAAAAGGGGCAGACGCATACAGCCAAAGCCAAACTGATATTTTTCCATTTTTCTCATCCTTTCTTATCTTCTTTCTTCTCTCCCTCCGGGAAAATAATCTTAAATACAAAGAAAAAGATCACCATGGACACTCCTCCTGTGATAATGGTCACAAGAATATTATAAACCGCAGGGGGCACATAGGCTGCCGCAATGGGCATCCACAGGTTGTTAAATCCATTGCAGATCAGGGAAATCACAATCCATGCGATAAAATACCACATGGCCTGATATCCTACATTTCCATGGCTTTTAAAGGTGATATTCCTCTGAAGAGGAAAGTTGATGCACTGAGCCACAAAGGATCCCAGCTCATAGCTGATAAAATAACCCAGACCCCCGCCGATCAGAACAGCCCCTGCCTGATCATAAAGCACATTATAGCCCAGGAGGCTCCAGGTAAATTCCACGCCGAAGATGTTCATAGGAATCTGTGGCCACATAAACTCTGTGGCCGCCAGCTCTTCTCCCAGGACTCCCGGCAGAAAGGTAAAAAACAGATACTGTATGATGGTCACGCCCATGCTGAACACAAAAAAGTAAAAAATCTGATACAGCCACTTGGCCAGCTTGGGATGTTTTTCCTCAAAGTTTTTCCAGATTTTTTCCCAGCCTGCTGCCATCTGGCCTTTTGTTTCTGAATTTCCCATTTCTCTGCCTCCTTACAGTTTTTTCATATATTTCCGGTTCTGCCGGCGGTTTCGGAAGAATCCGGAGATCACACGGCCCAGGCCACGGAAAAAGTGTCCGTTGACCATGGCAACGATCCCATCTGCCATCTCCATGCTTACAAGCCCTCCGGTCATTTTGGCAATGGCCCGGAAAGGCATGTTATAGATAAACAGAATATTCAGGTCCGGTTTTCCGGCGTCCTCGCTTTTCTTTTTCATCTGTGTCAGTTTTTTGTAGGCAAATCTTGCAAGAGGGCTTTTTGCGTAATACATCTGACACACGGCGTCATTGGCCGTCAGCTCTCCGGCCCAGCTTCCGTCGGGAATGGGCATTCCTAAAAGTTCCTGAAATTCCTGGTCACTTACCTGTCCGATAAGGCCGGAATAGTAAGAAGGCATCCGGTTGGTGTAATAAGGATAAGTTTCCGTAGTTCCCTCCACCTCCAGCTCTTCTCCCAGACGGATATCCATGGAGCTGGCGCCGATCATGATCTTGTAGGCCCCGCCCTCTGTTTCCCAATGGTTGGTCCGCACATTCCAGTAACGGAAAGTCTTATCATCGAAAGGAATCCGAACCCTCTTGCTCTCTCCTGCTTTCAGGAATACTTTGGAAAATCCTTTCAGCTCCAAAGCCGGACGGAAAATCCTGGACTGTGGTTTGCTTATGTAGAGCTGGGCGGTCTCTGCGCCGTCCATGGCCCCTGTATTGGTCAGGGTAAATTCTGCTCCCAAAGAATCTATCTTCAGATCTGTATATTCAAAGGTGGTGTACGACAGTCCAAAGCCAAAGGGATACTGTACCCGGACTCCGCTTGTGGCATAATACCGGTATCCCACATAAAGAGCCTCCCTGTACTCAGAATTCCGTTCCTGGCTTGGGAAATAGTGAAAAGCCGGCGTATCCTCGTATTTAATCGGATAGGTCTCTCCCAGTCTTCCCGAGGGATTTGCCTTTCCGGTGAGGATATCCAGCATAGCCCCGGCTCCTGCCTGTCCATAGAGATAGCCGTGGAGCAGCCCTTTTAAGTTGGTATGCCAGGGCATTTCCACTGCTGCCCCGGCGCTTAAAATACCTACGATATTCTCATTGACTCTCCCCATGGCTTCCAGAAGGCTGATCTGGTTCTGAGGGATCCGCATATGTTCCCGGTCAATCCCTTCGGATTCGCTGAGTTCATCCAGTCCGAAGCAATATAATACCACATCTGCTCTTTTGGCCAGGTCCACCGCTTCTTTCTCCAGTACCGGGTCGCTTTCTCCCGTACGGAGATATCCCCTGGCAGTTCCCGTGATTACCAGATCATAGGCATCGATCAACTCTGTCATCTTATCCAGAGCTGTTGTGTTCACCATAGAGGAACCTGTACCCTGGTATCTGGGCTGGAAGGCAAAATCTCCGATCAGGGCCACATGGGTCCCCGGCTTCAGGGGAAGGATGTTTTCCTGGTTTTTCAGCAGAACGGCGCTTTCCCTGGCCGCCTTTCTGGCCAGTTCATGGTGGGCCTTTTCATCAAAGTCTGAAGGTTTTTCCTTTTCTGCCGTCAGTTCAAGAACCGCCTTCAAAAGCCGCTTTACACAGGCGTCCACTGCTTCCCGGGAGAGTTTCCCCCTCCTCCACTGCTTTCAGGATCTGCCTGGCAGAGTCCATTCCCGGGGAAGGCATTTCCAGATCAAAGCCTGCCGCCACGCCCTTTACATGATCGTTGGAGCCGCCCCAGTCGGTGATGACAATGCCCTCATAGCCCCATTCCTTTCTGAGAATGTCTCCAAGGAGATGGAGGTTCTCATTAGCATAGGTGCCGTTTACCTGGTTATAGCTGGTCATCAGGGCTTTTGCGCCCCCTTCTTTTACCGCTATTTCAAACCCTGTGAGATAGATTTCCCTGAGCGTCCTTTCATCTACCACTGCATTCATTGCCATTCTCCGCAGCTCCTGGCTGTTTACGGCAAAATGCTTGGGGCAGGCGTATACCCCCTGGCTCTGTATGCCCTTTACATATCCGGCGGCCATTTTTCCTGACAGATACGGGTCTTCTGAAAAATACTCAAAGTTTCTCCCGCACAGAGGGCTCCTTTTGATATTCAGCCCCGGTCCCAGCACCACATGGACTTCCTGGACCCGGGCCTCCTCGCCCAGAGCTTTCCCGATTTCCTCTCCCAGACCGGGATCCCAGCTGTTGGCCGCTGTGGCGGCTGTAGGAAAGCAGGTAGCCGGCAGAGAAGGGTTCAGACCCAGGTGATCCCCGGCTCCCGCCTGTTTCCGGATACCGTGGGGGCCATCGGAGCAGTACATGGAAGGAATCCCCAGCCGGTCCAGGTTCCAGGTCTGCCACTCTCCTTTACCGCTTAAAAGGGCGGCTTTTTCCTCCAGTGTCATCTTATTGATGATTTCATTAACCTCCATTGTCTCCTTCCTTTCTCTTTTTATAGGCAGCGCCAGGCAGAACCTGTGCCGGTGCTGTATCTGGCGCTGTTTTTTTGTTTATTTTCCTTTTCTTTTTTTCAGGTATCCCCGGATCACCAGTACCTCTGCCAGTATCAGGAACACTGCCACTCCTGCGTCAGCGATGTACATGGTCTGCATCCAGGAAGGAATTGCATCCGGTTCATAATCTTCATATGCAACGCTGTTTACGGTCACATAGAAAATATTTTTTACTGCATTTCTCATTGCATTTACCGAGGTTGCGCTGCGGTCTGTCATGATGGCTTCATTTCCAGCAACGCCCAGCATCATATCTGTGCCTCCTCTTACGGCCCGGTCTGCGTCCATATATCCGTAGTTTCCAAAGTAGTCGGAGATCACCATACCTTCATAGCCCCATTCGCCTCTGAGGATATCCTGTAAGAGAGCGGAGCAGCCGCCTGCCCACTGGGTTCCGATATAGTTGTAAGAAGACATCACTGCCAGCTTGCCGGAAGGAGTATTCTTCACACATTCCTCAAAAGGCTTCAGGTAAAGCTCTCTGGCGCTCTGCTCTGTAAGCCATGTACACAGCATTGCATTCCGGTTTGTCTCCTGTTCATTAAATGCAAAGTGCTTGATGTAAGGATAAATATTATGTTCCACTGCTGCGCTTACCTCAGCCAGAGCCATTTTGCTGCTTAACAGGCTGTCTTCTGAGTAATACTCAAAGTTGCGGCCTCCAAAGGCGCTTCTGTGAAGGTTCATGGACGGCGCATACCAGCCGGATACATTGTAATCCAGGAATTCCCGGCACATTCCGTCTCCTGCTGCAGCAGCCAGGTCCTCATTCCAGGTCTGGGCGATAAGGATTTCTGAGCAATATCCGGTTCCGAAAATACCCAGGGTGCTGGAATTAACGCCGGCAGGTCCGTCGGTATCCCGGGTACGGATTTTTCCAACAGAATCCACAGCCACAGTCTGATGTCCGCCATAGGCGATAAGCTCTACCATTTCATCTACGGTTACCTGGTCCAGAAGGTCCTCCCACCGCGGATCGTCATAGGCTGCGCCCCGAAGGTCATAAAGCTCCAGACCATTGTCTTCTCCCGTAGTAGGCATCTGGTCTTCCGGATTATTAAACTCCTCAGGATCCCAGGTTCCATTTCCCTGGACTTCACCCTGAAGCTCATAGCTGGCCGGACCCTGGACTGCTTCTTCATAGTTGGCAAATCCATCGGCTCTTGACAGGTAGGTCACATCTCCTTCTGCAAAGTCCAGGCGGTTTACTGCAGTTTCCACATCTTGGTTGTGTGGATTGGATTCATCATATACCACGTCTTCTGTCACCTGGTAGGAATGGGAGTCCAGAACATTGTGGCTGTCTGACCGGAGACTGATGTCATAGTTTCCTGCTTCCAGAACATAGCAGCCTCTTCCGTATGTATCATAGGAAGCCATATCTTCCTCATCAAAAGACAGGGTAAGAGTCTGGGAAGCTCCCGGCTCCAGTATGTCTGTCTTGTCAAAGGCAATGAGGTTTACACTGGATTTTTCAATCCCTCCGTTAGTATAAGGTGGTGTGTAATATAACTGTACCACATCTTTGCCAGGGGTGTCTCCGGTGTTAGTCACCGTCACATCTACGGTAATAGCGCCCTCTGTTACATTCAGGTCTCCCATGGTCTGTTCAAAGGTGGTATAACTCATTCCATAGCCGAAAGGATACATAACGGTGTCTTCATAATTGATCAGTCCTTCTTCGGCTGCAGTCTCATAGAAACGGTAGCCGGTATAGATTCCTTCATTATAATTTACAAAGGATACAATGCCGTCTGCCTGTTCCCAGGCTGCCTGTGCCGCTGCGGCCACGTCCTCTGTATTGGTATAGGCAAAATGGCCGATATTGTTATAATAAGGTGTCTGGGTCAGATCTCTCACCCAGGTATCTGCAGTTCTTCCGGAAGGATTTACCTCTCCTGAAATGATATTTCCAAGGGCGTTAAATCCTGTGGCTCCTGCTCCTGCACAGAGCAGGACACTTTTGATCTGGTCATAATTTTCTGTCCAGCCAAGCTCCATGGTGTTGGCGCCGTTGTATACCACAATGACGTTATCAAACTGGCTGCACACCATATCTACCAGGTCCGCTTCTGTACGGCTCAGTTCCAGATAAGACTGTCCAGCTTCAAAGTCTGCATACTCATCAGAATTATTGGTATAAGAGCCCCTTAAATACTTGGTTCCCACGCCCATGGTAGAGCCGTCCATGATACTGCCCATGTCGTGGGGAAGGTCTGCGCCTTCACCGCCTGTACGGGACAGAACAATGAGAGCTGTATCGGAAAAAGCTTTGGCATTTTCCATAATTGTGTCGGAATAGTCTGCAACGGGAACCTCCGGAAGGGTCCAGTCCTGTCCGTCGTTGATACTGATAGCCGGACGGTCTTCCCTGTATTCCCTGTACATATCCGACAGTTCTGTGTTGGTCTCAAATCCGGCGTTTTCCAGGCCTTCCAGGATTCCTACCGCCGTGCTGGCGTCTACAGTTCCGGAGCCTGTGCCTCCGTAAATAGGATTGGTGGAAGCCCAGCCGAATACATTGATCTTCTGAGGTTCAATCGGCAGAAAATCCTCATCATTTTTTGTCATTACTACGCCTTCATTAGTGATCTCCTGGATCACCTGTCTGGAATTATCTGCATTTTCCTGAGACAATTCTCCTCTGTCTGCAAGGACTACGTTCAGCGTGTTGTTCAGTGCTCCTGTCAGCATCACATTGACAACAATGGCAGTGATCAAAAGAAAGCCAATAAACGACTGCCAGCGGATAAATCCTCTTAATGGCTTCGCCCATCTTCTTGCCAGGACCATAAGCAGGATCATGCACACCAGGGCCGCACCGATAACGATCAGGTGGGTCCGCACCATCTGGATAACACTGATCACGTCCTCCCATGCAACTGTTACATTACCCATTTTCTTTCCTCCATTTCCTTCTTTGATAGTCCTACCATAGCACAAAAAAGAAAAAAGGAATTTTTCTGGTGTATTTGGTCATCAGGAAGGTAAAATTGGCAGAAAGAAAAAGCCGGGTTTTCACCCGGCATAAAAAAGTATGTCTACCAAAAATCTTTCTTCCTCTGCCCGCATCAGCATATCCCCCCGGTATTTTTCCACAAGATACCGGATACTCCTTACGCCGAAGCCGTGGAAGTTCTTGTCCTCTTTGGTAGTCACAGGAAGTCCGTCTGCAAACTCCACCTTATCCTTACAGTAGTTTTCTATATGAATATGATATCCCTGAGGCTCTCTGGCGATTTTCACGCTGATCACCCGTTTCTCTTCATCTTCCTCTTTCATCACACTTTCGATGGCATTGTCCATAAGATTTCCGAAAAGAGCGTAGACATCTGTGGTATTCATAAAGTTCAGCACCTTTCCGTCGATCATACTGCTGAGTTTGATCTTGTACTCATCACAGAGAAGGCTTTTTTCCGTAAGCACCAGATCCAGGGCGTCGTTCCCTGTCTGGAAAATGTTGTCATAAATTGCCACTGCCCTTTTAATCTCTTCAATGTAATCCTTCTGGTCCTGGGCATCCTCAATCCTCTGGATCTTGGAAATACGGTATTTCAGGTCATGGCACTTAACGTTGATGATATTAATGCTTTCCTGGGAAAGTTTCTGCTGCTCCCGCATACTGTGAAGCATATTTTCCATCATCTCTTTTTCGTGAAGGATCCGGTTCTGTCTGGAAAGATTAAAAGCGATAAGAATGGCCATCATGCTGCAGAAGGTTCCATAGATCTTACAGAGAACATTTCTGAGAAGCCCGGAGTCATTTTCAAAATACCGGCTATCCACAAACACGCTTAAAAAGATCACCACCGTAAGGATTGCCAGGGCCAGCAGGATCATGCGGATATCCCGTTCTCTCAGTTCCCTTTGCCCTTCATACCGCCTGATCAGCAGCAAATAAACCAGGATATCAATAAACAGGTAAGGCAGGATCCGGAAGAAAAGAAAATCCCAGATTCCCGTAAGGCTCCAGCCCCTTACCTCCTGTATGATCATGGAGAGGGCAAAGCCCATATGCTGAAGAGCATATCCGCAGACTCCCCCGAAAAGAATCTCCTTTCCACGGATTTCAAAACAGATTCCCAGAACGCCAAGAGACAGGGCGAAAAGGCTCATATAATATGCTGTATAAACAATGGGCATATTCCCGGGAATACTGGAAAAAAGAAGAAACACAAGGCCTGAACAAAGGACATAGCCTGCCAGGCTTCCTGCCAGACGCAGTGGAAAATGGTGTCTTTTTTCCCACTCAAAAGTAAAAAAGGCCTCAGCCATAAAAAGCTGTATGGAAAATCGGATACAGGAAATAAATTCCATACCCTCCATCAGTACCCACCTCCCATGTATCTCATCAGGTCTTCCTTAACCCGTTTCTCCGCTGCCTGCTGATAGGCAGTGTTATATCAGAAAGCCATACGGTGTCTTTAGAAGCTTTTGTCACATACTTTAGATTTACCAGGCACCCGCTGATACATTTGGAAAAGCCCTCTTTCCGGAAAGCATCTTCCACATCGGCAATGGTTCCCCGGATCCGGTATACCTGATCTCCGGTATGATATTCCAGATAATTTTTGCTTTTTTCAATATAGAGGATCTGAGAAACCGGTATTTTGACCACAGTATCTCCAGTCTGGATCAGAACCTCTCTCTCCCGGTTCCGCTGCAGAACCCGCACTTCTCCAAAGCATACAGGGCCGCTCCTGCAGCTCCCACGATTTCCGGTTCCTCACAGATATAAAGACTGGCGCCAATCTTCTCTTCCACAGCCCGGACCACACCGGGGTTCTTGGCTACGCCTCCTGTCATCATGAAATCCGGCTCCATGCCTACCCGGCGCAAAAGCCCGAAGGCTTTGTTGGCAATGGCGTGGCAGACTCCCTCTGCGATGTCCGCCTTCTCTTTATTGTTGGCGATCAGAGAGATTACCTCAGATTCTGCGAAAACAGAACACATACTTGTAATTTCAATCTTCTCTGTGGAAGTCAGGGCGATGGCTCCCAGCTCATCCAAGGAAACTTCCAGAGTCCGGGCGATCATTTCCAGAAAGCGACCTGTTCCTGCGGCACACTTATCATTCATGACAAAGTCCTTTACCTCTCCCTTTTCGTTCAGATGGATAGCCTTGCTGTCCTGTCCGCCGATATCCAGGATAGTGCGGATCTTTGGGTTAAAGTAGTGGGCACCTTTACCATGGCAGCTGATCTCTGTTACATTTTCGTCTGCAAAGTCAATGCTGACCCGTCCGTATCCGGTGGAAACGATCCAGGAAATATCTTCTCTGGAAAGGCCTGCTTTCTCCAGAACCTCCTCTAAGGCTTTCTGGGCGCTGACTCCGGATTTTGCCCCGGTGCGCACTACAGAAAATGCCCGGATCTTCCTGTCCTGGTCCATGATCACCGCATTGGTGGAGGTGGAACCGCTGTCTATTCCCATTACATACATTGCTTTATCTCCCTTCCCTGTTGTTTTCGTCCGGTGTATTTCCGGGGCCAGAGACTCCAGAAATGCTTCGATCCTGGTCCGTATCTGTCCGCTGCTCTGCCGGGTGTAATCTGTTTCCAGCA
>ERZ1090881.1346-NODE-1356-length-10562-cov-10.949462_pt1 | contig 10562 bp, 12 predicted proteins | sample MGYA00478470_ERZ1090881 | MGnify/ENA primary metagenome ERZ1090881 (study PRJEB33644, sample SAMEA5815736) | chicken gut metagenome | biome: Chicken; feature: Gastrointestinal Tract; material: Caecum | place: Ireland | collected 2019-01-01 | study: A study of...
TAAGATGTCGTATAATGCAGTGAAAGGTATGAAAAATCATGAAAGCAAGAATTGTCTACGCCAGTATGACTGGCAATGATGAAGACATGGCAGATATATTAGAAGAAGATCTTCAAGACTATGGCTTTGACGTTGAAACCAGCGATGTTGGTTTTACGGATGCTAACGATTACTTAGAAAGTGATCTCTGCATTTTCATTACTTACACTTATGGTGAAGGTGCAATGACCGATGAAATTGCAGACTTTTATGAAGAATTAAAGGCTTTAGATTTAAGTGGTAAATATTTTGCTGTCATGGGTTCTGGAGATAAGACCTATGGTGAACACTTCTGTGAAAATGTTTTTGACTATGAAAAGGCATTTAAAGAATGTGGTGCTACTGAGATTACTAAGCCAGTCACTATTGAAAATGCGCCTGACGATGAAGCAATTGATCTAATCGACCAAGCTGCAAAGGAAATGGCTGATAAGCTACATGACTAAAAATAAAAAAGAAGTTACTGCTGTCGATCAAGCTCAAATTCGACAATTAGGGCAAAAAATACTTAAAAGACACCGTAATCTTTGGGTATACATGATTTTTGGCTTTGTAGCTGCCTTAATTAACACTTTAGTCTTTATGGTGCTTCACTCTTGGTGGCACAGCGTAATGGTGATTTCTAACACCATTGCTTTTATTGTGTCCAACCTGGCATCATTTTACTTTAACCAAAAAGCCGTTTTTATTAATAATGTCGATCATGATCACAGCACATGGCATAAATTAATAGTTTTCTTTACCTATCGTGTAATTAGTCTAATTCCAGATACTTTAATTATGCTGGTAGGATTATCTTGGCTTCATTTAAACGCCTTACTTGTTAAGATCATTGACCAAGTATTAGTTGGTGTATTCAATTATTTAACTACTAGATCAGTCTTTCAAAAGCAAGAACATACTATGATTGAACGAGCTAAGATGCGGATTCAAGAACAAAAAAATAAACGAGATAATAAAAAAAGTAGCAAAAATTAAATTTTGCTACTTTTTGTTTTGCTCTTATTCAAAATCTTTTGGCTTCTTTACTTTATCTTTATTGAAATAGTAATAAATCGCATCCATAATGCGATCACTGGCATGACCGTCGCCATATGGATTCTTGGCATTCGCCATCTTGTCATATGCTTCTTTATTTTCTAAAAGTTCCAGCATACTCTCTCTAACTGAGTCGACTTGCGTGCCCACAAGCTTCAAAGTACCAGCCTTCACGCCTTCGGGACGTTCAGTTGTATCACGCAAAACAAGTACTGGCTTGCCCAAACTTGGAGCTTCTTCTTGCACGCCGCCTGAATCAGTCATGATAAAGTAGCTGCGTTTTGCTAAATTGTGGAAATCAACCACATCAAGCGGTTCGATCAAATGAATTCGAGGATCACCGCCTAAAACTTCGTTAGCAACTTCTTGCACACGTGGAGACAAGTGCACTGGATAAATAATTTCCACATCAGGATGCGAATCAATTACCTGACGCATCACCTTGAAGACGCGGCGCATAGGTTCGCCTTGATTTTCACGTCTGTGCATAGTCACTAAGATCACCTTGTTGCCTGGCGTAATTTCATCCATAACGGCATGATGGTAATCTTTTTGCACAGTTTGTTCTAATGCATCAATTGCGGTATTACCAGTTACAAAAATATTGTCTGCTTTATGATTTTCTTTAATCAAATTGCTCTTAGATAATTCAGTTGGAGCAAAATATAAATCAGCCAAATCGTCGGTCATTTGGCGATTCATTTCTTCAGGAAATGGCGAATACTTATTCCAAGTTCTAAGTCCCGCTTCAACATGTCCCAATGTAATTTGTTGATAAAAGGTAGCAAGTCCTGCCGCAAAACTAGTCGTTGTATCACCGTGAACCAGCACAACATCTGGCTTTTCTTCTTTGATAACCTTTGACAAATCGATCATAACTTTCGAAGTAATGTCTTCCAAAGTTTGATTCTTGTGCATAATATTAAAGTCGTAATCAGGTTTAATTTTAAAAATATCAAGTACCTGATCTAGCATTTCTCTATGTTGTGCACTGACTACAGTCACTTCATCAAAGCGCTCATCTTTTTTTAGTTTTAAAACAAGCGGTGCCATTTTTATCGCTTCAGGTCTTGTACCAAAGACAGTCATTACTTTAATCTTCTTCATAAAAATCCCTCCGATAAACTTATTTAACTATAACTGATTTATTCCTATCTTGCATCTTAATTCTGTGTTTTAATTGAAGATGTACTTACAGAAAGTTGGATATATTTATGAATTCTAGTTTAATTTTTTTAATTACTACAGCTCTATTTATTATCATTGGCAGTTTCTGCTTAGTATTTGGATTGGACAAGGCTAAGCCTGCTAAACTTAGACGACGCTTGCTTTACTCTGCTCTAATCTGCGTCTTTATCGTCTGGGGCCTGATTACTTACATTATGCTCAATCCATTAGGTTAATATTTACAAAAAAAGCCATCTGCATCACAGATGGCTTTTTTGATGACCCCGGTGAGATTCGAACTCACCTCTACGGTTTAGGAGACCATTGTTCTATCCAGATGAACTACGGGGTCAAACCTAAGATTAACTTTACCAAAAAATAAGGTAATAGTTAATCTTTTTTTCTAAAATTGTGTGGTAAAAAATGTTTTAGGATTATTGGTATCTGCAATTTTATCTGCCGCAATAACAAAAGGTGTCCAAATTGCTAAAGATATCAACATATCGACGATGCTTAAAACAATCGCACGCCAGTCATAATTGCAGGCTAAAAATGGACCAATAATCGGCGGCATAATACTTGGCACCGCCACTTGTACCGGATTGACTAACCCCATCACGCTCACCCAATAAGAAAACGCAACATTAACTATTGGCGCTAATACAAATGGAATTAAATAAACTGGATTTAAAACAACAGGCAATCCCAATAAGATTGGTTCTCCAATATTGAAAATACCTGGTGCAAGCGCAATTTTAGCTACCGTACGATAATCACTGCGTTTAGAGAACATTAAAATTGCAACGATTAACATTAATGTACCACCGGCACCACCAAACCAGGCAAAAACATCAAAAGATCCACGGCCCCAAAGATATGGTGAAACATGTCCATTACGTACAGCCGTAATATTGCTATTTTGGGCGGTTAGCCAGATTGAATCTAAAATTGGTGATAAAACTCCCAAGCCGTTGATTCCGAAAAACCAAAATACCTGCACCAACATTGTTACTAACAACACTGTACCAAAGCCCTGGCCCCATTTAACCAATGGCATTTGAATACTGGTTAATAGCCAATCACCAAAATACTGCCCGGTCAGAACTTGAAACACATAGTTAATTCCACCGACACTAAAGATCGCAATTATCGCAGGAATCATCGAGTCAAAGGCCGCTTGTTCAGCATGTGGCAAATTAGCTGATAAATGAATCATAATTCTTGCTTTATAACAGGCCCAATAAATAAAGAACCCAGCCGAGCCAAATAAAATCGCAGTAAATAATCCTGTTGTTGAAAATTGGCTGATATCAAAAGCATCCCTAATCAAAATACTATCGCCATGAAATTTAATTTTTGCAAAACTGGCGATACTTAAAGCAAAGGATGAAAGCGAAACAATAGCCGCCGCTAACCTATTTCCTTCAAAAGCTTTAGCTAACTGGTATCCTAATGCCAACGCAAAGAAAAATGCAAAAAGAGAAAAGGTCCCTCGCCACACTAAATTGCTAATGGACACAAAAGGCTGCATTGCAAAAGCGAATGCATTCCAACCTAAATGAACTTTAGCAGCTTCAACTAAGCTTTTAATCAAAACAGCTAGCGATCCAGCAATAGTGATTGGCATCAAAGAAACAAAAGCATCCCTTAGCGCAACTAACCATCTTATCTGTCCTAAACGATTAGCTAGCGGCAATACATAATCTTCCAGCCATCTAACTAATCGATTCATTTTTTCACCTTCAGATAATGTGGATGATATCCCTTATTTTTCTTATTACGTTTCTTGTGCTTTTTCTGTTTTTTCTTAACTACCTGCTTAACTTCTGCAGCAGCTTCTTGCTTCTTTTCTTTCTTTTTCTTAGGTTTAGCAGTAGTCAAATGATACCCAGCAAAGTAAACTCGCTCTATCTGCAATTGATCGGCTAAAAGTTTCTTCAGATCACGAAAATCATGATCATCGCCTAAAGTGACCACATAACCAGTGGCATTCATTCTTCCAGTTCTACCTGCTCTATGCAAATAAGTATTTTGTTCACTTGGAATATCAAAATTGATAACGTAGGTCACACCTGGAATATCCAAACCACGCGCAGCAAGATCCGTTGCCAAAAGCAACTTTGTTTTTCCTGTAGCAAGATCATTTAAGGCCTTTTCACGACGCTGCTTACCAAATTCATTGGCTAATAATTCGAACTTAGTCTTGGTATGACCAAAAATACCGGCAAAACGCATCATGGTCTCATTAGAATCAAAGAAAAGAATACCTTTAAAATGATCTAATTTGGTCATTCTTTGTAAAAATTCAATCTTATGTTGATTATCAACTTGCAAAAAATAATGCTTGGTAGTTGAACTCTGCTGATTCCGCACATCAACTAAAAGAAAATTACGTGCAAATAATTCTTCTGCATCTCTAGTAATCTCTGAATCAGTAGCACCAAAAAGCAAAATTTGACTATCTGAACCTAAATTTTGACCTAATGCAGACAATAGCTCTAATTTAGCAAATTCCAAAATATCATCTGCTTCATCGATAATCAAAGTTTTAATTTGAGCTACCTTAATCCGACCACTAGAAAAGAAATCAAAGAATCTTCCTGGAGTAGCTACAATTACCTCAGGATGTTTTTTCTTTAAATTATCTTCTTGTCTCTTTCTATTACCAGCCCCTACTAAGGTTGCACCCTTTAAATCTAATGCATGCAAGTAAGGATTAATGGCATGCCGAATTTGAACAGCTAATTCGGTAGTCGGAGCCAAGATAACTACGCTATTAGCTTTACCTTTTTCCGTTCTTTCTAAGCTAGGCAAAGCGTAAGCCAAAGTCTTGCCTGTTCCCGTTTTAGCTAAGCCTATTAAGCTAGCTCCATTTTTGATTGCATCGTATGTTTGTTTTTGAATTATTGTTGGTTCGGTTTTATGCTCTTTGAGCAATATTTGTTTTATTTTTTCTTGATACATTATTGTGTTAATTGTCCATACTTCTGTTTATATTGACTAACGGTTCCGTTATACGCGTACATTGTAATGCCTTTTTCTAAGCCAGAAACATCCTTTACGCGTCCGTTAGTTGTATAACGCCAAAATGAATACTTTAATTTATTGGGCGCTTTTTTATCCGTCGACATAAATAACGTTGCTGAATCAAAGTAATGGCGATACTTTTGATCAAGCTCCACCATTACCGTTTTACCTCGTTGCTGCAACATCTGGGTAAATTTACTCATTGATTTCAAATACTTTTTGCTAAGTCCAGCTACCGGAATAATTAAAATGGGTAAGCTGCCTGTATTATTCCCTACTTGGTTAAAAAAGTAACGATAATGCTGCAAGGCAGTTGATTCATTACTATATGAGATTTCACTACCAAAAGCGAGCTGTGTACCCAAAATTTGATCTCGATAGGATAAATAATTTTCATCAAAATAGGATCTGCCTTGTGTTGCCTTCAAATAGACAAATGAAATGCCATTAGACTGTAACTTATGCAGATCTACATAATCTATGTCCTGATTCAATTCGATCCCGATCGGACTAGAATTAGAATCCGGTGGCAGTGTTGTTTGCTTTTTAAAATTAAAAAAGCCAATCAAAAGAAATGCAATTGCTAAAATTAATAAAGTCAAGATTGCAGGTAAAGTATATTTATGATGATACCTTTTCATGACTTTTCCTCCCGCTAATATTTTAACCAAAAATGCGAATCATACCAACCCTTGATATTTCATGTGCTAAAATAATTTATATATTAACTTTTTTAAGGATGGTGAAAATGTGAAAAGACAAATTTCTTTTGGACAAGCTCTCGCCACAGTAATTGGTTCAGTTATCGGAGCTGGGGTTTTCTTTAAAATTGGAACAATTACGGCCCAAACTGGCAGTAGTTCAACCACAATTTTTGTATGGATATTAGCCGGAATAATTTCGATTGCGTCGGGACTAACAATTTCTGAAATTGCAGCGAGCTTAAAAATTAATGGTGCGATTAAATATTTGGATTATACCTATGGCCGCGTCTGGGGCTTTTTATTTGGCTGGGCACAAATGATTGTTTATTTCCCCGCACAAATTGGAGCATTGAGCTCGATTTTTGGTGTTCAATTTGTTTCACTATTTGGCATTAATGCCAAATATGCCAATCTAATAGCAATCTTTCTTGTATTATTTTTACTGGCTATTAACCTAATTGGCACAAAATTTTCCAGCAAAATGCAGTCAGTTATCACCATCTTAAAAGTGATTCCAATTGTTTTGATTATCATTTGGGGATTCTTCAATCAAAATAAAATTGCAGCTCCCATCTTTCCATTAACAGTTGGAAATAATATTTCTTTTCCTAATGCCATCAGTCAAGGATTACTATCTGCCCTTTTTGCTTTTGAAGGTTGGATCGTTGTCACCAACTTGGCCAATGAGGTCAAAAATCCTGAGAAAGATTTATCCCGTGCAATCATTTTGGGTTTGTCTGCCATTACTTTAATTTATGTTTTAATAAATTATACTTTTTTAACGGTCTTGCCAATTCATGACTTAGTAAACAATAATAATGCTGCCTTTGAGGCTTCGATGAAATTATTCGGTCAATTCGGCGGTAAATTAGTGACTATAGGTATTCTGATCTCCGTTTACGGTGCAGTTAATGCCTTCATGTTAACGGGGATGCGTACACCATATATTCTGGCTCAAGATAATCTTTTACCATTTTCAAATAAAATTGGTAAAGCTAACATTCACACTGGCGTGCCGGTCATGGGAGCATTGATTGTAGATGCAATTGCAATCGTGATGATTTTACTGGGTAACTTCACAGTCTTGACAGATATGCTGGTTTTCGTCATGTGGACCTTTAATACCATGTTAGCTATTGCCGTCATTATTTTAAGAAAACGTGAACCCGAATTACGGCGGCCATTTAAAGTTCCGTGGTACCCAATTATTCCAATCATTTCAATCCTAGGTGGTATCTTTATCGTAGTTTCCACTATTATTAATCAATTCATTTTATCAATCATCGGAATCGGATTAACTTTATTGGGCTTGCCAATCTACTTTTATATGCAAAAACAAAATAAGGAAGAACTTTAACGGTTCTTCCTTATTTTTTATTTATTCACATATTTTTGAATAACTTCAGGCTTTAATACTCCAACATAAGGGATGTTTCTGTACATGTTCAAGAAGTCCAAACCATAACCTACTACAAATTCATTACCAACTTTTGAACCGTAGTATTCAAGGTCAACGTCAACATTTCTGCGAGCTTCCTTATTAAGCATTGCACAACACTTAACGCTCTTCGCACCACGTTTTTTGATTAAATCCTTCATAAACTTCAAGGTCAAACCAGTATCGACAATATCTTCCACAATCAAGACGTCACGATCTTTAACATCTGTGGCTAAATCTGTCACGATCTTGACCTTACCAGTCGATTCAAAACCATCACCGTAACTAGAAACATCGATAAAATCTAATTGATGAGCGACATCCATCTGACGAGTCAAATCTGTTAAGAAATAAATAGCACCCTTTAAAGCACCAACTACTAATGGCTTCTTACCTGCATAATCTTCAGTTAGTTGCTTACCTAAACGGACACACATTTCATGAATGTCATCTTCAGAAAATAATTTATGATCAATAATATCGTTGATATTGTCGGCTTTAACCAATTTACCTACCCCTCAATCCAATTTATGTTTAAAACTCTTATTATTAAGAAATTATAACATCTTTGTACAAAAAAAGCGTCTTAAATGACGCTTCTTCTGAATAGTTTCTATTTCTTACTATTTTCTGTTTTTTCTTTGGCTTTACCTTTAGCATTAATTGGAGCCACGATAAACCAACGCATAAATCCTTGCTCAATACTATCAAGCGTAAATTTATAACCTTCTAGTTCAATCGTTTCACCCTTCTTAAGGTTAGGATAATGTTCCATCATATAACCACCAATAGTAATGATGTCACTATCTTGAAATGCCTTCAGATCTATATGGAAGTAACGTTCAAAGTCATACAAAGTAGTCTTACCAGAAACATGGACATTACCTTCTTTATCTTTGATGATGTAATCATCAGAAACATCATCAATTTCATCTTTTACAGAACCAAAGAGCTCTTCGTAAATATCCTTATCAGTAACAATACCACTTGTACCACCGTATTCATCAACAACCAAAACAATTGGAGTGTGCTTAGAAATCATCAAGTGCAAAATATATTGAATTGGCATTGATTCAGGAACAGTAATGATTGTTCTGATAATTCTAGTTACTGGAACACTGCTATCAACTTGGCTTTGTTGGACAATATCGTAAGCATAGACATATCCTACTACATCATCCTTATCATTATCCCTAACTACTGGAAAACGGCTGTAACCCTCTTCTAAGTATTTTTTAAGGGCATATTCGATAATATCAGTAGAATCAAGGACTGATAAACGTGTTCTATCAGTCATGATATCTTTAGCTACTTTATCGTTTAATTCGAAGGCCCGTTCCATGTATGTGAGGTCTTCTTTATCAAGCGAACCACCATGCACCGCATTACGTGACAACTTAATAATTTCGGATTGAGAATAAACCTCATTTTCTTCATCAGCTGGGGCAAAACCCATTAATTTCAGAATTCCATTAGAACTAGTATTAAGCAGCCATACAAATGGATAAACAACCGTGTGGAAAATGTGAAGTGGTGTAACAATTGCCATCATCATCTCTACAGGTTTATCAATAGCAATATTCTTAGGAACGACTTCAGTTAATACAACTTCCAAATAGGTTAAAAGAATCACACCCAAAATCGCACTCACTGACTTAATAAGCGATTCATTCATTGGAGTTAAATGAAATGCATCCGCTAAAATAACAGCAAATGTATCAGCTGAGAACCAACCTAAAACTACTCCGACAAGAGTAGTACCTACTTGCGTGGTTGAAAGATACTCATTCAAATTATGCGTCATGTGAAGCGCACGTTGTAGTTTCTTTTTATTGCCCTGACCCTTAGCCAGCATATCTTCAAGTTTACTAGGTCTGGTTTGTACTAAAGCAAACTCTGCAGCAACAAAGAATGCAGCAACAACAAAAATTAACAAAGTTGCAACTAAATTAGTTGCGATCTGAGCTGGACTCAAAGCATTATCACCTTTTTTATAACTTAATTACTAAAACCTATTTTACCATTTATTAACTATAATAGTTCAGTTTTGCACAAGTGAAATTGGTTTATTTTGTTAACTTATAAATTTTGTCAAAAGGCACACGTGCTGGAATAAATTTCGGATCATTAATTTCCGCATTTTTATCGATATAACCGATTGCAATAGCCATACCGACTGCTTCATCTTCAGGAATCTTAGCGTATTTTCTAACAAGATCTGGATAAGAAACCATTGAGTGAGCTGGCATAATCCCCAATCCGCGGTTAATAGCTAAAAGCATGATACTCTGTGCAAAAATACCCAAATCAAATACTGACCAAGCTGGTGATTTCTTAGGTACTGTTAAGAAAATAATAGCTGGGGCATTAAACATTGTTTTGTTAGCATGTGAAAATAATTGCAACTTGTTTCTAAAGAAGAAACTTTGAGATGCACCCATAGTAACCATGTTTCTACTTGGGAAAACATCCCAATCAAGTGACAACATTGAAGCAAAATCTTCATCTGGCTTAATATCATTATCATTATTTTCAATTGAAGCTTGTTTAAATTTCTCTAAGGCATCCCCTACTAACACATATGCTCTCCAAGGCTGTGAATTAAGCAATGATGGTGATTGTTGTGCCTTTTTAATTATTTCGGCAATCGCATTTTCAGGAACTTTTCTATTAGTAAATTTCCGAGTTACATGCTCTTTTTGAAAAACTTCTTTAAAATCCATTGTTATTCTACCCTTCTAAAAAATTACTCTGTTTCATTCATGCATATTATGGTTTAACAGGTCTAGGTTATCTTTACTCTTTTTTGCCCTCAGCTTTTTTTCTTTGAGCTTCAATTTCTTTTAAGTGGGCACTCATTGCTAAATCATTTTTCCTCATAGCTATAAAAGCAGTAATTGTCAGCTCTAATCCGCCTACACAGATTAGTAACAAACCAACTGGAAATAAATATAATGCTCCTTTAGGAATAAACGAGGCTTTAATTACCCAACACAAAATTCCAATCAGCATCAAAATAATTCCTATAAGCACCGCTTTTGTATTTGGTCGATATCTTTTCATTATTTCTCCTCATCTTTTCTCTGCTTCTATCTTAACAAAAAAATCCTAGCTTCACCTTAGAAGCTAGGATTTAAAACTACTTTTTT
>ERZ1090881.1348-NODE-1358-length-10558-cov-32.688851_pt1 | contig 10558 bp, 7 predicted proteins | sample MGYA00478470_ERZ1090881 | MGnify/ENA primary metagenome ERZ1090881 (study PRJEB33644, sample SAMEA5815736) | chicken gut metagenome | biome: Chicken; feature: Gastrointestinal Tract; material: Caecum | place: Ireland | collected 2019-01-01 | study: A study of...
TCTGCAGGAATCTTATTTGTATTATACCTGAAATCCAGGACAAATTCAATCCATCGACTGATTTCCCTAAATTCTTCCATATCCTTTGTATTATAATAAGGTGAACCACAGTCACCCACAATGGATCTTAAGATAAAGGAGGATCTGTCAATGAGAAAAAAGAGCAAACTGCCGGACAACCTGTACCACTTCACCAGCCTCATCAAATATCGGATCATTCTCGAGTCCGGCAAGCTTGCCCTGACTCCTTCCAATCTGAAATTTGATCCTGACACATTCCATTACGAGCCCATCTACTTCCGGGAACAGGAAATCGGGATGCAGGCGGTGGACAAGTACAAGGACCACCATCCGGTTGTATGGCTCACCGCCAACGACCAGGTGACAGCTCAAAATACTGGCCTGTCCGATGACAAGCTGATGTGCCGGATCAACATCAAGACGGACGGACGATTCTGGAGATACCTCCGGTGGCGTGATTTCTGCGACAAATACCACGCTGACCGCTTTGCGATGGCTGCACTCAAGCAGTCAGCATCCGATCACGCAAACTGGTACATCTGTGAATCGGAGATTCCTCTGGCCGACTTTGCCAAGGTTGAGTTTCTGGACCAGGACGGACTTTATAAGGAAGCTCATCAGATTACTGGATTCTCGCTTGAGGATGTGGCGCCAGAGCTGTTTGCATAAGTTTCTATAAATATTACAAACCCGGCATACAGCACTAAGTCGTGTGCCGGGTTTATAATATATCATTTTATTTTAAATAATATCCGAAAGTTTAAAAAAGGAAATCTTATTCATAAAAGCGTAATTTTGTTTCATCACGCGGGTTTTATCCTCATCCTTATAATACGATATTTTCCAATGTTGCGGATGAAGTTTCTTTTCAATCATGTCCATGTACGCTGCATCGACGTCCCCCATGGAATGTCCTAATACGACTACATTATCTATCTGGGCACACTTATTTAAAAAATGTTCCAGCTCCTCAAACTGGAATCTTTTTTCCAGATTTTTATAAAGTTTATATACTTGCTCTCGTTGTTTCTGAATGTAATAATCCCAACTGTTTTCATCAAGGTTGCTCCAAGCCGGAGAATAGCTGCTTTTATTCCTTTTATAACCAAAGATTAAGCATTCATTATTTTTATAACACCCATGTATATGATGAATCAGAACATTTTCTGGCAGGCAAAAGAGAGATTCTACTGTTGATGTATAATTAAATGTCAATATCGCATCCCCATTATGAAATAGTTTTATAGGAGGTCGATTCTTACTCAGTTGACTGACCTTTTTGTCCGCAGCATCTACCATTTGTCTTAATGCCGTAGAAATGGCCTCCTGTATGCTATCCACATAATATTTCATATTTAGAATCCCGCTATCTCTGTCTGACTCGTGATCTGATAGATAGTCTGGTTCTACCGCGTTTTCTTCTTCAATCTGATCCAAATCCATTTGATTTAAAGATTGTTCATAATCACTCCAATCCACTCCATAGGTTTCTAGTTCATCAAAGGCATTGTTAATACTATTATAAACACATTGCTTTTTTAGATAATTTTCAAAATCCTCTGGTTTTGTTTGTAAATCAAAGTGCAAATCCAGCCCGTTACCGATTATATATAAGCTTCCCATTTGTTTTCGCTTCCCACATACACTATGTAATCAAAATATAAATCAACCGTTTTTCAGTCTCTCATACAGCACTGTTCCTACGGTCTCCATGACCTGCCGCATCATGTCAGGATCAGAAAAGAGCTTTACGAAGAAGCTGTCATTCTGCTCATAGCGGGCAGCAGCCATATTGGGAAAGTCCTTTTCAAACAGCAGCATGAACGTTTTGCGGTCATTGTTTTGAGCATAACTATGCCACTTGTCCTGGGCGGCATAGTCGTTCTCCATTTGGAGCAGGACCTTGTCCATCTCAGTAAAGTTCGTGCCGTACTTCTCGTTGATCTTATCAATGATAACCGTCAGCGGATCCCGCTGTTTCTCTCTCCGTCCTGCCTCACCAGTGATCGGTCGGAAGCCCTCCGGGGTGCTTTCCAGCTGGATTCCGCCCTCAAAGTCCTTTTCCAGCCGATAGTACTCCAGGAGGACTTTGTCATCAACATACACCTTGTCCCGTCCGCCCTTGGGCAGCATGGTATAAAGGAATTTCGCGTAGACACTGAACTTATGAATTTCCTTATCAAACAGGCGGCATACCTGCGTGATAAAAGCATAGATGCGGTTGAATCGAGCCAATGTGGACTTGAAAAGTTCCTGCTTTTCTTCCTCCAGGGCCTCAAAACGATCCAGAGCAGGGCGGATCGTTCCCTGCAGCTTGCCCAAGTCCCCTTGTCCCTGTTCTTTATCAGTATAGAAAATTTCCGCGAAGTGGTCAATCTCCAACTGCTGATAAACGCGAAACTCGTCCAGGGTATTTTTCAGGTCATAGATAACGTTGGGGTCTGTCTCCTCTTCCAGGACCGTTTCTTCATAATAAGGCTCAAACGCCTTGCGAATGTCTTCCGCGGAATTGACGAAGTCCAAGACGAATGTATCTACCTTTCCCCGCATCGTACGGTTCAGGCGGGATAAAGTCTGAACCGCCTTCACACCGGACAGTTTCTTATCTACAAACATCGTATGCAGCAGCGGCTCATCAAAGCCAGTCTGGTACTTTTCTGCCACGATCAGCATCCCATATTCGTCGGTATGGAAGGCTGCAGGGAGTGCTTTCTCCTTGATGGTCTCACCTGTTTTAGTGGTGTTGAGTTTCTCCTCGGTATAGGTGATGCCGTTGTCCTCTACTTCCCCCGAAAAGGCCACCAGAACATCCAGGTCCGTGTAGCCTTTTTCTTCGATTTGACGTTTGAACTCAAGCAAATAACGCACCGCATGGAGACGGGACGGGGTCACAATCATGGCCTTGGCGTGACCGCCAATTTTGTGCCGGGTCACATTGCGGAAATGCTCCAACATGACCGCTGTTTTCTGAGAAATATTATGGGGGTGGAGCGTTTCAAACTGCCGGATCGCACGCACACCAGCCGTCGTATCCAGTTCCGGATCATCCGGGATGGATTTAGCAATCTTATAGTACATCCGGTAGGTCATGTAGTTCTTCAGGACATCCAGGATGAAGTGCTCTTCAATGGCCTGACGCATCGAGTAAATATGGAAGGGATGATACTTGCCGTTGGCATCCCGCTCGCCGAACATCTGGAGCGTCTTATCCTTGGGGGTTGCCGTAAAGGCAAAGAAAGAGAGATTTTCCTGGGTGCCCTGGGCCGCCAGCTCATCCAGAAGCTTGTCCTCATCATCCTTCCGGGCTTCTTCCGCTGCGGCTTCTTCGGCGGCGTATTCCTCCAGAATTTTATCGGTGTCTGCCAGTGCCCGCTTGAGCTTGCGGGCAGCATCGCCGGTCTGGGAAGAATGGGCTTCATCCACAATGATGGCAAACCGCTTATTCCCGGAACGCACTTCCTTGTAAATCACCGGGAACTTCTGCAGGGTGGTGATGATAATGCCAGCCCCATTGTTGATGGCATCCCGCAGCTGTGCGGCGTTTTTGTCGATCTTCTGGACAACGCCTTCTACATGGTCAAACTGGTATACGGTGTTTTGCAGCTGACTATCCAGCACACGGCGGTCAGTAACAATGATGACCGACTGAAAAATTTTCTCGTCCTGGTCATTGTGCAAGCTGGACAGGCGGTAGGCCAGCCATGCAATGGAATTGGATTTGCCGGACCCGGCACTGTGCTGAATCAGGTAGTTGTGCCCCGCCCCGCGGGCCCGCACATCGGCCAGCAGCTTTGTCACAACATCCAGTTGATGATACCGCGGGAAAATCATCCGTTCGCTCGTTACCGCGCCGGTCTTGTCATCTCGGTTTACCTGCAAATGCATGTACTTATGCAGGATTTCCAACAGACGGTCCTTGCAAAGCACCGATTCCCACAGATAGGCTGTGTCGTAGCCGTCGGGGTTGATGGGATTCCCCTTGCCGCCCACCTTTCCGGCACCGTTGCTGCCCTGGTTGAAGGGCAGAAAATAGGTCTTTTCCCCTTCCAGACGGGTGGTCATGTAAACATTGCTCAGGTCCACTGCAAAGTGTACCAGAATCCGCTTGCCAAACTCGAAAATCGGGTCTTTGCTGGCCCGGCCCAGCTTGTACTGCTCAATCGCGTTGGCGGTATCCTGTCCGGTGAACTGGCATTTCAGCTCCATGGACACCACCGGGATGCCGTTGACAAACAGCACAATATCAATGCTGTTTTCGTTGTGGAGGGAGTAGTGCAGCTGCCGGGTGCAGTGCAGGATATTGGCCGCATACTGAGCCTGGGTGGTCTCGTTGATGGTGGTTTCTGGCTTCCAGAACACCGCCCGGAACTTGATGCCCCGGTCGGTAAAGCCCTGCCGCAGCACCTTCAGCAGGCCCACCATCTTCACTTCCCGGCAAAAGCGCTCCACCAGCTGGCGCTCACTGTCAGCACCATAGATCTTCTCAAACCGTGCCCACGCTTTGGGCTGGCTTGTCCGCACAAACCGGAGGAAGGTGCCCACATCCAACGCCTTCTCCCGGTCAAAGGCCCTGGGGTCTCCCTTCTGATACCCGCCCTCTGTGACCAAATATTCCTCGATGTCCTGTTCAAAGCGCTTTTCTTTTACGTCGAAGTCGGGCATAATGGGGCCTCCTTTATACTTTTAAGCGTTTTATCAGTTCCTTTGCAAACAAGATCACAATTTCTTCTTTTGTATAGCGGTCTGTGTCAATCACCTGAATATCTCCCAATTCTGGATAGTGCTCCTTCAATTTCTCCAGAGTAATATTATGTAATAATGGTAAAACAATTTTCTGGCCGCTTGCATTTTGCCTGTGCAAAAATTCATTTAATTCTCGTTCAGTCCACTCACGACCAAAGAAATTTTCTGAAATTACAATAATAGCAAATTCAGATTTTTCTGTGCCTTCTAAAATCACTTGCTTCCACTTATCGCCCCATGACAATACTTCTGTATCATAGAAAATGTTTACTCCCAATCTTCTAATAGCCATATATAGAGAGTCTACATAGTCCGATTTATCTTTATTTGCATGGGAAATAAAAACATCGAATTCTTTTCTATTCGTATTCAATTTATTCGCCAAACTTTCCTCCCGTCTTTCTGCATTTTCTTTATCTTCAAAATATGATAGTCCCTGCGGCGTCAATGTAACAGCCCAGCTAGGTCCAACATACACAGCAGAATTTGATATCATCCCATAATTTTCCAATTTTTCAAATTCTAAATTTAGCGATGTATGATATGCCAATGGTATTACGCTTCCATCTCCATATACTCTACGAGCTTCATTCGGTTCGTACACAGATAAAACAGCCTTTAATACTTCCTCAGATGATCCATCCATTATACGCATACCACCAACCATCGGTTGCCCATTGACGATATTACTTGCTGTTTGTCTCCGTGCTTCTCGAGCTTCGCGTTCTCTTTGTTTCTGTTCTTCTCGCGCTGCCATTCTCTTTTCTTCCTTCATTACTCGGTCTAAATCTCTCGCGCTTGTCACATCATAATGTTTTCCCAAATTCTTACACCTCCATTTTTCCGGTTACAACCTCATAGATAAGGGATTTCTTATATTGACCCAATTTTTCAACTGCACTTTGTTTGTATTTTATAACTCTATCAATTTCCATGCATTTCTTATCCAAATATTCTATGATTCTCCTCTGCTCCTTTTCTGGCGGTAATGCTAAAGAAAAATCTCGTATAAAACTAGGTGAAACTCTTTTTAGTCCACCTGTACCTGTCATCGTCGCTTCTGCCAACTTTTTGAAAATACTATTTCTAAGAAAATAGAAAAGCCACTGCGTATTCACCTTTTTGGCTCTAAAAACAAAAAGCTCCGAACTTCCTACTCCAAATTTATTAACCAAATCTTTTGCAATGGCAATATTACCGTTTTCAAAACAAGGCGTAACTTTTGCCATGATAATATCACCTTCTTCAAAAGAGGTCAGTCCTGTACTAATACCATCATGACGGATCTCCTTCTTTATAAGATATCCATCTTTTACACATTCCATTGGTGCATAGGATACGACATCATGATTTGCTTTTTTAGTTCCTGGATTGAATTCACAAATATATTTAATCCTACTTATGCGCCATTCCTCCGGCACCATCCCAATCCACTCCACCTCGCTGTCTTTCATGGGCACATTGGGGTCAAGGCCCTTGGTAACGGCCTCGGTGATAACGGACAGTTTGTATTCTTTCAGCTTTTCGATAATTTGCTGCTGTTTGGCGATGATGGCATCAATTTGGCTGCACTTGCGGTCGAGGTAGTTAGCACGCTTACACTGTTCCTCATATGACAAAGCCACAGCGGGATAATTCATAAGGGTCTCAGCACTTAATGTCCATCTATTATCATATGAAACACCCTTCCCATAAGAGAAAAATACCATAAGCCAATATTGAACTTTGAAGTAATAATCATAAAAAGTTGGATTTATCCCTGCATTCGCCCTTAAATTGATATATGCAGGACTTATCACTCCTTGGACCTTAGAAATGCTACAATTTGCACCACTATATAAGTCCATGGGGTTTAATAGCAGATCACCTTTCTCGACAGGATTATAATTATAATAGCTTTCTGCAATTTGTCCTTCATTATTAGATATATCTCTAACTTTAACACCATCTCGTGCTAATGATAGTATGGTTGGGTTCTCCTGCATGACCTTTTCATTTTTTCGAGTAAATATATGCTTTACCCTCTTCATTGACCAGTCAACTGGAATCTCTCCAATCCACTCAATCCCGCTGTCTTTCATTTGCCGAGCCATTGACAGCACCTACTTTCATAAATATTTTTCTCCGCTCTTCTATGTAGTGTTTTATCCAAAGCCACTTTTGGCAAATTTTTGTGTTTCCTTTGTGTTCACTTAATTGTTTTTCTATAAAGCCATTTTTATAATTATTAAAAATAGCTCGAACTGGATTGTCAAATTCTGCAACTATATATTCGACGCGAATCATTCCATCATTATCCCTATGAAATATACCGAACGTACTTGCAAAATTATTTGTACGGTCTGCTATCAAAGTCCAATTGCACTCAGTTGCCAGTTCAGGATTGACCACAATTCTAGGGAAATAGGCCACTGAATTTTCAAGTTTATAAGCATCAACCAGTGCAGGTCCCCATACCATAACATCATCAATAAAGAACTTGCCAGACGAAATGCCACCACGTGTCAACCAACCATGAGCCAAAAAATTTGCTTGCAGCGCCGCACTCATTACTGCAACAGATATCGCCGCATCTTTTTTGCTGTGGTTGCTATCATAGCGTACCGCTATCACAATATTATCCGAAAAAATTTTAATTTGGGGCGTATCAAAATCGTCAGTTTTTAATTGTGAAAAAGTTTCAATTGCATTCTCATATATTTTATGTATCAAGTCAAGTGAATCATCTGCCTGTTTTGAAATGGCGTTCGTCGCACCCAAAATGTCAATGAAAGCCACCACATATTCACTTGTTTTGTATTCCTTCTCGCTCATTTGAACACCTCCTCCAACGCCCCGTCCAGTTCCTTTTCAAGGGCCAATATCTCCTGCTTGATCTCCTCAGAGGGCCTGGGGGCTTCGTATTTGTAGAAATAGCGGGTGAAGGGGATCTCGTAGCCCACCTTGGACTTTTTCTCGTCGATCCAGGCGTCCGAGGCAAAGGGCATAACTTCCCGGGCGAAATAGGTCTGGATGTCCTCCTTCAGGGGCACGTTCTCAGTGTCCCGGAGGGTAGGGTCGGGCTGGGGCTTGCCGCGTTTCAGGATGGGCTGGCCGCTGGCGTCTTTCAGGGGGCGTTCCACCGTGATTTTGGTGTAGCCGAAGTCGGCGGTGTCGAAAATTTTGCTGATCTCGCTCTCGGCAAAATCGCCGTACAGACGGGTGATCTCAGCAATGGCGCTTTCAGGAATGTCGTTGCGTTTGTTGCCCAGGGCCTTGCGGCGCTTTTCGTACAGGCCGTTGGCGTTGATGAGCTGGACCTTGCCCTCCCGCCGGGTGCCGGCCTTCTTGTTGGACAGCACCCAGATGTAGGTGGCAATGCCGGTGTTGTAGAAGATGTCATTGGGCAGGGCGATGATGGCTTCTAGCAGGTCGTTTTCCAGGATGTAGCGGCGGATCTCGGAGGGGCCGCTGCCGGCGTCGCCGGTAAACAGGGGCGAGCCATTGTGGATGATGGCGATGCGGCTGCCGCCGTCCCTGGGCTCCTTCATCTTGGAAATTGCGGTGAGCAGGAACAGCATCTGCCCGTCGCTGGCGGCAGGCAGCCCCGGCCCGAACCGGCCGGCAAAGCCGCGCTTGGCCTCGGCTTCCACGGCGGCCTTCTCGTTCTTCCATTCCCGCCCGAAGGGAGGATTGGACAGGATATAATCGAAGGTCTGCCCGGCGAACTGGTCATCGGAGAGGGTGTTGCCGTCCTTGATGAAGTCGGCGTTATTGCCCTTGATAAGCATATCCGCTTTACAGATGGCGAAGGTCTCGTCGTTCAGCTCCTGGCCGAAGGCCACCAGCTCGGCGGAAGCGTTCAGGCGGTGCAGATACTCCTCTGCCACCGACAGCATGCCGCCGGTGCCGCAGGCAGGGTCGTAGATGGTCTTGACCACATTTTCGCCGGACAGGATATCGTTGTCGTCGTAGAACAGGATATTGGCCATCAGCTGGATGACTTCCCGCGGGGTATAGTGCTGCCCGGCGTCCTCGTTGTGCGACTCGGAAAAGCGGCGGATGATCTCCTCAAAGATGTACCCCATCTCCAGGTTGGAGATCACGTCCGGGTGCAGGTTGGCCTTGGGGGTGGTAAATTCCTTCAGGACGATATAGAGAATGCCCTTATTGGCCATGGTAGTGATCTGGCCGTCAAAGCGGAACTTTGCCAGGATGTCCTGAACGTTCTCGGAGAAGCCGTTCAGGTAGTCGCGGAAGTTGGCCTCGATGTTGTCGGGGTCATCCAGCAGCCGCTCAAAGGTGAACCTGCTGGTGTTGTAAAAGGCTTTGCCCGAAGCCTTTCGCAGCAGGACATCCCGCATGGGGAGCGTTTTCACCTGCTCGAACTTCTCCAGGACTGCATCCTTGGTGTCGGCCAGGATGCAGTCGAACCGCCGGATCACAGTCAGCGGCAGGATCACCTCGCCGTACTCGTGGGGCTTGTAGACGCCGGTCAATTTATCTGCAATCGCCCAGATCAGGGCAGCTTTTTCGCTTACGTTGGCACTGAGGCTCATGACATTTTTCCTCTCTTTTCCCTTGATAAATCTATTGTATCATAAAACAAGTACGTCTGAAAGTACTTTATACAGTCCGCCTGCACCCGCACACAAGCTGTACGGATACAGGCGGTTTATCATTTCATACGGTGTTCTTTTCTAGATTCTCTCTTTCTGGGACTTGGCTTTTGGGCGTTCAAAAAGATGCCAGAGTTTGTTCCTTTCAATCTCTGCTTCATAGTTCTGGAGCTTCTTTTTCAGGGCTGTATTTTCCTGTTCCAGACCTGCTGTGTTCAGCTGACGCCGGACCGATTTATACTCCTGCAATTCTGCATTTAAAGCGGCCACTTTGGTCTTCAATTCCCCGATCAACTTATTGGCGGCATCCAAAGCTTTCTTTAAACTGACCGTTTTATGCTCATGGGTACAGTACTTCTTGGCAGCGGCTGAAAGGGCTTCATATTCTGAGCGCTCCAAAATCACCTTGGAAGAAAACGGAACAGGCCGTGCTTCGATCTGCTCCACTTTCTTGGCCTCCACCTGCTGCCGCTGGACTTTCTCCAGCTTCTTTTCCAGAGAGGCAGCCTGCTGCTCTTTCTGCTGGGTTTGTTCGGTCAGCGTCGCCAGTCTCTCCTGCTCCTTCTGAACCTTAAACTGGGTCACGGTCAGATGCTCCTCCGAGCTGCCTCTCTCCCCACGCTCGATATCGGTGTATCCAGCTTCCTGCATATACCGGAAGAAGTTATCCTGGAGGACGCTGTAGGATTTCTTGAGGATTGGTTTTCCCTTCTCGGTCCTCAATGGCTCACCGGTGGTTTCGTCCAGGATAGGTTTGGAGGCCCACTTCTTGCTCATACTGACCTGCATGATGCTCTCCTTCACCTTTCCCACCAGGGACTTATCTTTGCATCGCTTGGTCCAAAGGATTTGCTTTTCTACCACTGGGACGTACACCACATGGAGGTGGTAGTGGTAGACATCCTGGCCCAGAGCATCTGACATAGCCCGGTTGCGTTCATCGGCGTGCATCACTGCGGATAGGATATATTGCTCCCCGCCCACAATCTTGATGGCAGCCTGGTAGGCAGCCTCATAAAATTCTTTGGCGAACTCATATCCGCCCCGGTTGAGGAAGTAAGCAGAGTTCACGTCAAAGACCAGCTCTCCATACCGAAAGGCATCTTCCTTGAGGCCGCGGGTGGAGATGACGCTGGCTGCCTCCATTCGCTCAAACTGCTCCAGATAGCTGCCATCCGGCTTCTTGAAATGGACGT
>ERZ1090881.1349-NODE-1359-length-10549-cov-7.521917_pt1 | contig 10549 bp, 2 predicted proteins | sample MGYA00478470_ERZ1090881 | MGnify/ENA primary metagenome ERZ1090881 (study PRJEB33644, sample SAMEA5815736) | chicken gut metagenome | biome: Chicken; feature: Gastrointestinal Tract; material: Caecum | place: Ireland | collected 2019-01-01 | study: A study of the...
AGATGAGCGCTAGTCTCGTGGGCTCGGAGATGTGTATAAGAGACAGGTAGCAGACAATATGAAGCTGCAAACCGCTCTTACAGTACCTGAGCAACTGCTTGAACAGGGTGTATATGATGAAATCACAGCAGGGCAGATTTCTCAAATACTTTACGAGTACAATTTCGGCGATACTGACATTGCAGAAAACGGCTTGTTTGCTCTGCCAAATATATCATTCTCGCAAAATATTGAAATCTACGCTCTTGATACACCAAGCGGCATCAGCTCATCATCAGACATAGTCAAAGAAATATCAATAACAAATATTCCAAATGACACAGGCACTACAACAGAGAAAGCAGGCTTTATTACTCTGAATCACCTTACTGACAGCTATGACAATTTCTATATTGCGCTTAAATATACTATTACTGGTATAAACAATTCAAGACAGGAGTTCTTCTATCTGTTGAAAGTTGTGCCAGATGTGACAGTTCATAATCCGGTGTACGCATATAATGGCAACGCTGAGTACATTGCCTCTGTAAAGGGCGAACAGAGCGTTATCGAACTGGAACAAACTTTCAACTCGACCACACTCAATGAGAATTACAACAGATTCAATATCAGCCGACATTTTGAAGTAATCGAAAAAACCGAAGTTGATGGCGATACAACAAACAGATATCCGCTTACAACACTTGAAGTTGATGCAGAAACAGATTTGAAGTTCTGGCTTTCAGTAAAAACTCAGGACGGCACTGTCAAAAAATTCATTGACGACATAAGCGCGAGCGCAGAACGTCAAACAATTACATTAGGCAATTACTTTACAGAAAACATATCAGCTGGCGACGAAATTTCAATCACAATCATCAGTGGTGAGGGCGCATTCTACTACGATGATGTGCTTGTTTGCCAAACACTTGATTATGAAAACAAGGTTTCCAGTGTCACGGTTGGAGGAAATGACCCATACCATACAGAAGCTGAATGGGAAAACTATGTCGACATTGACTTCCAAGGCAGCAAAATGTATGTCACACCAAAAACTGATGAACAGATTGTCATTGAGATTTTGCACAGCTATCCAGGAAAAGATGGACTTTCGATTGTTGGTGGCGACCAAACATACAGATTTATTTTCAATTCAGAAAGCAGCGATTACTCGGTAAGGTTTATCTCAGATCAGCAAAATCTTGTTACAGACGACAACCATAAAGTTTTCGACTGGACAATAGAAAATGGGCAAGAGGGCGAGCATTCAATGAACATCACGCTGCTGCAAGACTATCTTGCGGGAGGCTCGGAAGCATACACAGAGGTTTGGAACGAACTGAACATAAGCCTCACAAAAGGTTTGATAGGGACAGATATTGCAGGCTTCACTCATGTAAACCAAGATGTTGCAGGTAAAGGTACTTTCACTATTAATACACTTGAATACATCTCCTCTGACAGAAATATTGAATTTACCCTTTACACAAGCCAGGGATATTTGGCAACTCTCAACGTGACAATCAAGGCCAATGTGACAGTCACCCAAGATATGGACTCAATCACAGGCGGAGCAACGACATCGTTTGCAGACGTCTTTACTCTTTCTGGCAATATTGGCAATGGTTTTGATATAACCAATTATTCAGTGGAAGCAGATATTACAGGCGATGCAAGCATTGTGTCATTCACAAACAATGCTTTTGAAGTTGCAAACCTTGTTGAGGACAAAAACATTAATTGCACTTTCACTGTGACATTCACTGGTGCAGGTGAAACTCGCACCTTCACATTCTCGGCTTCACTCACGCTTGAAAAGAATGTGGCGTACAATTCAACAGCAAATGGCGGAGTCGTCCTTGGTGGCGGTTCAGTAAACATTGATGCAAGCAAGATTTTCACTAGCGCACCGACAGGCACTCCAAAAATTGAATACTCAGGCAATGTTTCAAACAGTGCGTTCAATCGCATTGCTACGGAAGACAATGGTCAAACCTATAAAATTTATACAAACTTTGTCAATTCGATTACTCCGATTGAAATACCTTTGACGGTCAAGATATATTTTGGCGAAACATATGAAAGCTTCACAATGACTTATGTTGTGACAGTACATCCAGCAATCCAGTCGACGCCAAACTATCCAGCACCAAATGGTGAGCAGCTCGACCGCGAATACATTGATGATGGGGCTACATTTGATAGCATTTTTGAAGACTTCATCTTCAATCCAGCAATTTTTGGTAATGCAACTCGCTTTGAATTCAAGCAGGGCGTTGTAGATGATAATACTGTAAATTACAATACAGTTCTTACCCAAGACGATATTTATGAAAATCAAAGCAATTTCAACGTGACTGTACTTGAACTGTCACAAAATGCTATTGTATTCTTTGATGAAAATGGCAACGGCACTGTCGACCGCACAGAAATTTACAGCGCTGGCAGCAATGTACCACTGAGCAGTAGCATCACATTCAAGCGTGGTAATCTTGGCTCCGACGGAACCGTAACTGACCTCGGCTCAGATGCGACCGTCACTTTCCGCGTGACATATCAGGGCGTGACTTGCGACTATAAAGTCTATATTGTAGGCAACTCGCTGTCACTGCAAATCAACAATGTCAGCAAAAACGCAAACAGCGGCACTTATACTTATACAGACACTGAAACTAACACTGAAACCAGCACACCTGTCGATTACGAAACAATCTATGTTGACAAAACTTCAACAACAAACCTGTTTGCAGAACACAGATTGGCTCAGGTGACGTTCAATGCAGACATTGCCGAAGGCTCGTACTACTTGGTGTTCGAGCAAACAAATGCAGATGAAACAACAACATACTACGCGTCCTATGCTCAGTACTTTACAATCAGCGACAGGGGGCAGACTCAATACATCGACCTTGGCGTAAGCATGAAAGGCAAAACCTATTACGACGCATACCTGACAAGCGGCTTTGACACGGTGGGCATCTCAATCGGCAATGATGGGTCAATGACTGTAAACACCGATATTGCAGGCAACACCGACGTTAAATCACTGCTGTCCAGCCTGGACAATGTTGACCTCTTTGCAACAATTACTCTTGCAAATCGTATTCAACTTTACTATGGCGGCACAACTAATGGTGTAGCGGTAGCTTTTGAAAAATATAGTGACTCATTCGGCAATAACTTCCTTGATTTAAGCACGGATGTTGAACTTGACACAATTCAAAAACACCAGGTTTTCAGCGCAGAATTCGACAAGCAAGACGGATCTTCAAGCCCAACAAAATCATTTGATTTGCAATATTACTATCTTGCAACAATAGATATTGATGTCGAAAGCAAAATCTCAGCCAGCGCGCCAGCAGTCAACCTTGTGGCAAATACTGAATATCTAAGCATGGTTGAAAAACTTGGCGTTCACCATCCAACAAATGACAAGCCTGTCAGCTCGGCTGAATTTGGCGAGGGCAAAGCCCAAATGAGATTTGAAGTTGTGCGCTACGACCCAAATAGCACCACTTCAATAGACGAAAATACCGCAGCACTGCTTGACACATATATCACAAAATATGGCAACAGCTACAACAATTTCACAAAGTTCAAGCTTACAGTTGAAGATTATAATGATGTCACGCAAGGCACTGCATATTTGTCACCATCGCCAATCCCGAATGCAAATAAATATACATATGATTACAAAATGTTCCCGCTTGGCGCGCAAAACCTTGGCGACTATGTGTTGACAAGAATCACTTATTCGGTATCAGGTTTTGAAAAAGTGTTCTATGTTGTGATCAAAATCACCCCTGATTATACTGTTTCATACGGCGGCAGCACAGCGAATGCAAACACTGATCCTAACACAGGAATCATTGCAAACAATGGCGACAAGATTTACAACATCACAAATATCAACAGCTCAGGCAACTACTCATCATTCACTCTTACAAGCAGTTCAACAGCCAATGGCTATGTTTCAGTAAAACACTCAAATGACGATGCCGAGTATGCAACGTCAAACTTTACACTGACGCTTGAAAAAAATCAAACTATTGACGGTCTGACATACAACGACTCAAACAATGTGTCTCAAAAGTTGTCGGCTGACCTTGGCAGGGCTTGGAAAGAGTCGGGCAATAAATATACTCTCACCTCTGGCGAAAACTCAACATTTGCATCGGCAAAAGAGGTTATTTTCGGTACACAATACTACATGGTCAGCGCTACCGACAAATATGGTTTTACATATCAGATTCATTTCAGCCTGTCATCTCAACAAAATCCATATTTTGATGGCGAGACAATCACTCTGACAGAAGGCGACTATTTTGATATTGGCGCTGAGTTCAAACAACTGATAATCTCTGAGAACTCCTCTGATGGGAACTACTCCATCACAGCCGACCCAACGTCACCAATCCAGACGGCTGACTTGTCTATGATATTGGTCGAAATCAAAGGCATTGATGCATATCTTTTCAGAGATGCCCCAGATGAACTTAAAAAGGATACCGATAACGGAGGGTATACGGCTAAGGACGGCGATGATGGAAAATGGTCAACTGATGATAAAAAATATTTTGATGTGCCTGACATTCAATACATTTCAGTTGACAAGATCAATATTCTTGACACTGAAAACAATTCAATCATCGAATCGCCGATTGAGCCAGAGAAAAATTCGGCATACCAAGGCAATGAAACGACATATTCGCTTGCAACTGGAAATGAGCAGCTTGGAGGGGTGTTCAATGGCTATGACAGAAATCGCTCTGTATATGCAAGACCAATGAATGACGGAATGTCTTCAAGTGATGCATTCCTTCCATTCCGCATGCCACGTGTGAGCGAAACTGATATATTTGCTTCAACCGATACCGCCCAAGCTCAAATGGTGATTACTCTCAAATATGAAAAGGACGGTGTTGTCGAACTCTATGACCTCAAACTCAACATTGTTGTCAACAGAGAACTCAATATCCTTGAAAGTTCACAAGAAGCCCCAATTCGTGATGGCGTAGCCTTTGAGGTTGCATCTCAATTTGACGTTTCAAGCAGTTACGACAGTGCAACCAGCGGACAAATCAATGATGCGACATTTATCAACGATACACTTGAAGTGCTTGTCGCTGAGCAGACTGAAAATGTCGAGTTCGAAATGACTTTGTATCGCAATGACGAAGCTGTCAACGAGGAGCCAGCAGTTGTTACATTGAACAACCTTGGCAATTCATTCGCGAAAACACAATACATTTCAATCTCATACTACATTGGCACAAACGTGCTTGCAGGAGACTCTCTTGAAATCACGCTGAATCAGGGGCAGGGTACACAGTTCTTCTATATCACGAACAGCAATGGCAATATTGTCAACAACAATTTTGTACTTAATCAAAATGAATCTGACAGATTCACAATCAGTGCAATCACTCGTGATATCGCCTATGTTGAAAACGCATCACTGCTTGAAGCTCGCGGCTATCACACCCTGACAAAATACTATATTGTACAGCCATTCAAAACCAGTGATGGCAATGCGGACACCGCCTACTCATACAGAGTTTCAAGAAATTACAGATTGACAGGATATTACTATCAGCTCAATAAAGCATACACTGATCCACCAATAATGCCAGAGCTTACATCAACAGATGGTGGAGAAACATCCTCATTCTTTCAATGGAACTCGGCTTTCAATATGATGTATTCAGACAACTATAATTTTGACAGTCTTTCATCAGCCGACAATAAAGGAGAGTATACCAACTACCTTACCTTCTCGCTTGATGACACTTCGGGCGGGTCGGGTAATGCAGAAATCGACTCGACTGGCAAGATCACATACCGTGACGCATATGATGTACAGGAGTATATCGTAATCATTGTCAACATGCGTGTGTCAGGCCCAGACAGACAGTTCAGTTCTGGTGATGATACCTTTATCAACATGACAATGGACAATCCGCTTCGCTTACGATGGAAGGAAGATTATCATCGAAATGTGGAGATTTTACAATCAAGCTCAATCAATCCTATTCGCGATGGCGTAGCCTTTTATGTCAAAGACCAAGTCAAAGTAACTTCCGACTACAATCAAAATGATGGGAATATGGCTGTAAGAGATAATTCGACATTTGTCAATGATACACTTGAAGTGCTTGTCGCCAAGCAGAGCAGTGTCCAATTTGAAATGACATTGAAGCGGGGTGGCACGCCTGTGAATTCATCCCCATCAGTAGTGTCAATATCAACAGCTGAAATGCAGTGTCCAAGGACAGAGTACATTTCAATTTCAGAATATATTGGTACAAATGTCCTTGCTGGCGACACTCTTGAAATATCAATCACCGCTGGCTCAGCAGAATTTTTCTATGTTTCGGGCGCGGGAATAAGCCAGTCTCTGACATTTTCAGACAACAAAACAACGTTTTTAATCAGCACAATTACACGGGATATTGCCTACGTTGAAGATGTAAGTTTGCTTGAAGGCAACAATGTTCATCAGTTGACAAAATATTACATTGTGCAACCTTTCACCACGACCGATGGAAACCCAGATACCAGTTATTCGTACAAAATCTCAGTTGTTTATGGATTGACAGGCTATTACAACCAAATTTCAACAAGCACATCTGAAACGAACATGGGGGAGATAACCATGCAGGCTTCTGAAACAGCAGAAGGATTGAGCCTTGATGCGCTGAAAGACTTCTATACAATTTACATAGACGCCGTCGGCACAGAGGCGGTTGCGGATGACGCGGGGCGACTGGTATTTGAAATTGATTCAACAGCTACTCCAAACGCACACATAGAAGGTGATAAAATAATCTTTGAAGAAAATTACAATTTCGAACAGGATTACCTCAAAATTATTGTAAAAATGCGTATTTCTGGAACAGAAAGATCGGCAAATACAGATGAATTGATTGAAATGGCAACAGTCTATTTGAGGGTCAATTTAGAAAATGATACTCAGCTTGAAGAAGGAGCATAAAAAATAAAAGTCGCCAGGCATCACGCTTGGCGACAAAATTTCAAAAACACAAAAAATCATATTGAAAAGGAGAGGGAAATGTCTTGGTATAATATCATCATTACAATCATTACAGTCATTGCATGCCTGAATTTTCTTCTCCTCATCGGTATGGTCTTTCTTGAAAAAAGAAAACCACAAAATATCATAGCATGGATGACTGTTCTGACCTTTCTGCCGATAGTTGGCTTTATTCTATATGTCATATTTGGCAGTGGATTAAGCATTCGTACCAGGCGAATGATAAGAAAAAAGGAAATTTCAGAACGTGACATCATTCACAACATCAAGGGCATTCAAACGCTTGAAGAAGCCCGCCTTGATGGCATCTTGAAGGAAGATCGCGAACTGATGACCCTGTGCTATTCTTTCGGCTCGTATCCTATCCCTGGAAACGGCATAACAATTTTCAATAATGGCAGTGATAAGATGGCTGCGCTCAAAAAAGACCTTCTTGCAGCTAAAAAGTCGATAAATATGGAATACTATATTTTTGAAGACGACCAAACAGGTAAAGAAATCATGGACATACTTTGCCAAAAGGTCAAAGAAGGGCTTGATGTCAAGCTTATTTATGATTCAATCGGTTCGCGCAAAGCACCTCGTCGTTTTTTCAAAAAACTTGAAAAGGCAGGTGGGCAGGTGGGCGAGTTCTTCCCACCGTTTATGCACATAAGGCTGCTTAATCTCAAACTCAACTATCGCAACCACCGCAAAGTGGTTGTAATTGACGGCTGCATTGGCTACACCGGTGGTGTAAACATACGAGATGACCATGTAGGCAAACACAAAAGGCTGAAACCATGGCGGGACACGCACCTTCGCATTGAGGGCGGCGGTGTGTATGCGCTGCAAAACATATTCCTTGATGATTGGCGCTATTGTAAAAACGACAATACGCCACCACGCCTGTATCTTGAAAATGGCTATTTCCCAAGCCCTAAAATATGTGGCAGTGCGACTGTGCAAGTGCTATCATCAGGGCCGGACAGCCAGGTGCAGAAAATCAAAGAGACTTTTGTAAAAATGATAACTTCGGCAAAAGAAAAGGTCTATATTCAAACGCCATATTTTATTCCTGACGATGTGTTTTTCTCTGCACTTCGCATTGCAGTAAAAAGTGGCATTGATGTGCGAATTATGGTGCCAAAAATTCCAGACAAGCATACAGTCTATCTTGCCACATTGTCATACCTTAAAGAAATGGCAGAAATGGGTATTAAGGTCTATCTTTACAATGGCTTTTTACACAGCAAAGCCATGATTGTTGATGACAATAAAATTTCGATAGGCACTTGCAATACCGACAATCGCTCTTTTGGTCTTAACTTTGAAAATACAGTGATAATTTACTCAAACACCCTTAGTAAAGAGTATCAGGCTGCATTTAAAGATGACATGGAAAACTCGCAAGAGGTTGGCGTAAATTATTTCCAGAAGAAACGCTGGCTTACAAAATTTTTGCAGGCGATTATGCGACTGCTTTCATCACTTTTATAAAAAACTCGGCTTTGCTTCAAATGAAGAAAGCTGAGTTTTTTAATTACAATGTTATAACAAATCTTTGTGATTGCATAGCTTTGAAAAATTTGCTATAATATAGCCATGACAAAATCTCCTGAAATTCTTGCACCAGTTGGTAATTTTGAAAGTCTGCGAGCAGCAGTGTATAATGGTGCTGATGCGGTTTATTTGGGTGTTGATGACTTTAATGCACGCGGTAACGTGCAGAATTTTTCGCGCCAGCAGCTGCCCGAGGCTGTAAAATTTGCACACTTTTTTGGTGTTAAAGTCTACATGACTATCAATATTTTGGTTTTTGACAGTGAAATGAGTGATGCTGTTGAACTCGTCGGTTTCGCTGCAAAATCTGGCGTTGATGCATTCATCGTGCAAGACATCGGGCTTGCCAGCGCCTTGCGCTCGACTTTCCCAAATATTGAACTTCATGCAAGTACTCAGATGGGTATCAACAACCTTGAAGGTGTTCGCGCGCTTGCAGCGCTGGGATTTTCGCGTGTAGTGCTCGCACGTGAAACTCCGCTTGCAGAAATTAAGCGCATTCATGAGAACTGTGACATCGAAATTGAATATTTTGTGCAAGGCGCTTTGTGCGTAGCCTTTTCTGGCAACTGCTATCTTTGTTCGGCACTGGCAAATGCAAGCGGCAACCGTGGTCAGTGCAAGCAGTTTTGTCGTCTTCAATACACTATGTCAGACGGGAAAAATCAAAAAAATGGTTACCTTTTATCCACTAAGGACTTTTGCATGCTGCCGTCACTGAAAATGCTTGCCGAGTGTGGTGTGACAAGCTTCAAAATCGAAGGCAGGGCGCGACGTGCGGCATACGTGGCGCAGGCGACCGCTGCATACAGAAAATGTGTTGACAATAACTTCGAATTTACACAATCCGATATTGATGAGCTGAAAAAGGTGTACAATCGTGGCGACTACATCGAGGGCTATTTTAAAAACCAGAAAATAATCTATCCTTTTGCTCAAAATCACATAGGCATTAAAATTGGCTCTGTCCTTGCTGTCAAAAAAGGCAAACGCTTCAATGAGGTCACCATTCAATCATCGCATTGCCTTTGCAGGGGCGACAGTATCAAGCTTTTTTGTGACAACAAAGAGGTGGCAGTCATTTCAATATATGATGTGCACATGATTAAACAAGGCATTTACAAAATTACCACGACAGCCCAAGTTTCATGTGACGCAGAAGTCAGACTGATTGTTGACAGCCAGCAAGAGTCTGAACTTCTTTCTCAGAAATCCAGACGCGAAGTAAGCATGACTCTCGACCTCTTTGCAACAAAGCCGGCAGTACTTCATCTGCAATCAGGCGGAATCTCAGTGTCGGTACAAGGTGCAATACTTGAAAAAGCAGCAAACTGTCCGCTTTCCGAGAGTGATGCAAAAAGGCAGCTATCAAAAACCGGTGAATTTTTTGTCCTTAGCGATTTCAAACTCAATACAGACGGGGTGTTTATGCCGATATCAGCGCTCAACCAGTTGCGCCGTGATGGACTTGAAATGCTTGCGCAGGCAATTTGCAATGATTATGACTCTCGAAACAAAATTAAAGAAAAAGCCGTTCGCGCTGACAATCAAGTCAAGCCGTTTAATGCTCCGTTCTGTTTCTCACAAATGATACTTTTCAGTGATGTCGCAAGCCTGCCAAAAGACATGCCTGACGATAGCATTTTGGTATATCAGCCCTCAGAATTTGACTATGAAAAGCTGGCGGGCGATTTCAATAAACTTGGCGGCAGACAGGTGTACCTGTCGCTCCCAGTTATGGCAGGTGAGGGCGAAGTCAAAAAAATCAAAGAAGTCCTCTCAATCGGCTATGGCGTGTACGCAAACAATTATTACGCGCTCGAGCTGTTGCCACGCCAAAAGACCATCATTGGCAGCAACATGAATGTAACTAATTCCTTTGCTGTGCTGCATTATTCAAATCAAGGCTTCAAGGACATTGTACCTGTCTCTTATACACATCTCCGAGCCCACGAGACTAGCGCTCAGATAGTA
>ERZ1090881.1352-NODE-1362-length-10540-cov-6.371769_pt1 | contig 10540 bp, 5 predicted proteins | sample MGYA00478470_ERZ1090881 | MGnify/ENA primary metagenome ERZ1090881 (study PRJEB33644, sample SAMEA5815736) | chicken gut metagenome | biome: Chicken; feature: Gastrointestinal Tract; material: Caecum | place: Ireland | collected 2019-01-01 | study: A study of the...
ATCTTGTATAACTCTTGAAGATTTAAATGCAACGCTGTTTGGAACACTTGCTGACAAGTAGTCCTTTGGTTGCAGTTTGTCAAAATCTCTTTCGTTAAAATCATTTGTATAAGAATATTTAATAAATTTTGCCAATTCTTTATCCGTTAACTGTTTACTTTCTAAACCATTGTTGTTTAGCGAATTTATGATTAAAGATAATGTTCCTTTTAGGCTTTTGCTATCTATATCGTGCAAAACTATATAGTAGTAACTTGAAAGCACTTTTTCTTCTGAATTGAATTTATCAATGATATTAATTCTATCTTCAAGAATATTTGCTCTTGCTCTGAACTCTTCTTCACTTAACTGCTTATTTTCGTTTGCTTCAATAAGTTCCTGTATTTTAGTGAGTTCGTTACTGATGTAATTATCAAAGATTACAGGTCTTTCAAGTTTGACAATATTGATTTCTTGGAATATTCCAACATTTTTTAAAATGTTAGAGATAACTCCATCAATAAAGTAGTTTTGCTTAAATTCGCTAAGCATATTAAACTCTATAGGCTTGACTTCTATCACACCTGTGTATCCACCATCTTTTTGGCGAATCACATCGTTTTCAATAGAAGAATAAGGGACTATGTTTCCGATATTAGATTTTCCATGATTTGCTTTTTTAAATTTCTTTCGTGAGAATGTGTATTTCAAACCATAGACTAAAGCCTGATAAAGTTTAATTTCGCCAATTGGTATAAACAACGGAGCAAATACAATAAGTATTACCATTGCTATAATCCATTTGCTTTGCAGATTACTTGATACTGCAAGTGCAAGCATAGCAAGTGCAAAGACGGCAAGTATCACATCTGCAATGGTTACACCTTTATAGAATTGAAGTTTAACCTTTGTGTTCTTCGGTATTATTCGCACTTGGCACCTCCGTTATTTTTGGTTTTCGTTTTATTGCTTGTGCATGATTGAAAAGCGTGTCGCCTTTAATGACATTATTCATTCGTGGCACGAAGTTTTTACCCATGCCAACCACTCCACCTTTTGCGAGATCTTTCATAACTCCAAGTGGCATTGTTGCCAGACGCATAGGCATCTTTGCCCACCTTTGTGCTTTGGTTGGATTTTCAAGTCCTGCCACACTTTTTGAGGTAGGTGAAGTGAAAGTGCTTTTCATTCCACCTGTAAAGCCACCAGACTTGTTTCCGTCCATGTATGCTTTACCACCAAGAACAGCTCCACCAACTGCAAGTGCAGTCGTTCCCACAGCTCTTGTAATGTTTTTGCCTGTTCTCATATTGGCAATTAGTTCACGAGTTTCACTTCCACCTGCATGGCTACCTGTAAGATTTGCAATAACTATGTTTGCCTTAGTTACAGCAAAGGCTCCACCAATAAGGAAGAGAATATGGACTATGCCATTTTTAAAGGCATTTCCAAAGAATGTGATTTGTTGAACTTGTGGAATTATGATAAAGAATAGATTCATTGATAGTATGATTCCGTATGCACCAAGAACCTTACCAATCATCATTTCTTTCCATTGTTTAAATCTCTGTCCATCATCGGTAGGTATGGTGGACACACTAATAGGCGACACTATATAAAGCAAGATGATATCGAATATCCTTTGTATGAAACTTATTGCACTCATAACGAACATTATGAGAATAACTAGGCTACCTATAATTCCAACAAAGAAGTCTAAATCTCTTATTTTGTAGTATTGACTTACGACATCTTTATCGTTGTAATCTAGTTCGCCAGTTATAAATTTTATTTCGATTTCTTCTCGCTCATCAGGGTCTCCAATGTATGCGTAGTAACCACTTGTCACTAGTATTTGACCACCGATAGTTGCGTCCTGTCCTGTTTCCATAACATAAGGATTCATTGCTGTATTAACGGACTTCACTATTGTGTTTGAAAGTGTAATACCTGCAAGCAAAACGAAGGGAACAATCAAGAAAATAATGAAACTTTGTAATGACTTTCCGAGTATCAAAGTTTTACTTTTCTTATTCTCTCCATTTGCATATTCGCTTCTGATTATTGCAACTATTACAAACACGACGAGCAGAGCAACTGCGACAAGCATCACTATTAAAAACGATTTTTTAACTGTGTCCGAAAGTAAAAAGTTGGATAATAAATCGGTTTCATTTCCATCTACATTTACGGTTTCAATTCCTGCTAGAGTATAGAAAATATCTTTTATGAAATCTATGATGTAGCAGATTGATTTTTGAATTCCGTAAAGTAAATCAAATATCCAATTAGTTAACCAATCCATTTTTACTCCTTTAAGAAGATAATTAGACTGTCAAACTGAAAGGCTGTTTTATCTTCACTTTTGTTTTCTTCTACCTCTATATAAAATTCAGTTTGGCTATTACAACTGACTGGATCTGAAAAGAATAAATCTATATCAGTTGTAACGCCTTTTGATAATGTTTTTGTTTTAATAGATTTGCTATCTCCATCAATGTAAGTTGTAAATTTAAGAGTGCAATCTTCTGAACTTCGAACTATAAAAACTACACCTCGAATTTGACAACTTTTCTTTAAACTTATATCTAATTTGCAGTAAGGTTTGCTTTGAATACTAGAGTTAAACTCCGTGTCGTCAACGAGTGTTCTCATCTCATAATAAACACTATTACCATCATCATCTTCGGCATCCACGCCATAGAAAATTTCGCAATAATTTTCTTCTGAAACTACACCGTCAACACAGCCTGTGAATAAAATTACCACTAGGACAATCACGGATAATAGACATATTATTTTGAGAACTTTTTTCATCTTATTTTTCCTTTATTAAGTTGTAATTTGACTGCCTACCCAGTCTTGCAAAATAGGCATTAAAATCTTCAGTCCGACTATCAAAACGAATATGACCACGAAGCCTATAATTGCTCCTATCAAATCTTTCTTCGCTTTTTCTCGCGAACCTGCTTCATCAGCTTTGGCTAGCTTGACTCCGAGCACGATACAATAGATCGTGCCGATTGCTCCAACGAGTCCAATAGCTGGCCATAAGATTGCGTTAATAATTTCTAAAACTGGTGATGTTACTGGTGTAAAATCTACCGATGCAAGTAAACTTCTAAACATTAATTTCCTCCAAAATATATTTATTTTCTCTCTTTCAATTTTGAAGTTCTAAGCTCACTTACTGCATAAAATCTAAACTGGGTTTCCCAGTTGTAGCAGAGATAGAGGTGTGCGTCAAAATGCGTCACTGCGATAAGGGGGTGCGTCAAAATATGCCTTTATTTTCTAGGCTTTTTGGCGTGTTTTTAGCATTTTGAGCCACCTCTTTTCCTGCTTATTAAATAAAAGCCCAATATATCTCTAAAAATCTACTTTTCTTCGATGCTATCTACTTCTTCGGTCGTTTCTTCAATGGTTGTGATTTCTCCTTTGCCTTTGAAGAATCCTTTTCTTGTTGAGACTAAAAATATTATGATAATAACCACTATTGCAAGCAGTCCACCGAACAGTGCAATGGTGGCACCATTGAATGAATAGACAATTGTAAATTCGTATTCCGTTAGGTTTCCTGCAATGTCACTTACAATCAATTTATAAGTTCCTGCGTTTTCAAGTTTGTCACCAAGTTCGTATTCTTCTTCAGTTCCATTATTTATCAAAGTGAGGAAGATAGGTGTTTCTGATGGGTTTCTTGTGGTTACTTCACTCTTTGTATAACCACCATTTTCAACGCCCACTAGATCAATTGTAGGTGGTGTTGTATCTAGTGTTAAATTAAAACTAAACTCTTTATTTACTGAGTTGTCAAAGACTGTAATTTTGTATTGTCCCTCATCAACTAAATAGAGAACACTGTCTTTATTTTCTTGCTCTAAAACGACATCATTTTTTTGAATTTCAGTGACTGTAATATCGTCATTAAATATAGTTTCAATTCTCTTTATTGGGGTGTTCAAAATAAGGAAGTCGAAGTGTTCTTGATTGCCAATTTCATCTGTTAAAATGAATTGATAATAAGCATCTTCATTTAATATTTGCTCAAACTGATAATCTATTTCTTCGCCATTTTTATACATTGTTATAGTGAGTTCTTCTTTTGATATTACTCGAACGCCACCATTTGAAATACCACCTTTAAAGGTATTGATGTCGTATAGAATTTTGTTATCAATTGTGAAGTTAAATTCTACAAAATTGCCAGCTCTGTCACTTACAATAACTTCGTATTTTCCGTTGAGTTTTATCTCATCTCCACTAGAGTAAGTTCCGAGATTCTCTCCATCCCTAGTGATAGTTGCTGTGACAAATTCTTCTTCCCAAACTACTTGAACGAAGTTTGATGTTATTCCGTTATTTTCCACTCCAATGAGAGAGGCAATGGGACTTGTTTTGTCAATAGTAAACTCAAAGAAAATCGTGTTTCCAAAGTCATCATAAATCTTTACGATATAGTCGCTCTCATCGTTAAAGTTAGTGCCAAACGAATAAGGGTAACTTTCTCCATTCTTGCTTATTTCGATGTTAAGTTCTTCATTGTCTACAAACTTTATACTCTTATTTGTATATCTAATATTTTCAATTGTTGTTTCCTGATTATCTGCATAAATTGTGAAGTCCAAAGTTTTATCTATTTCAAATGTTTTTGTTGTTTGGTTACCTATATCATCTGTTAAAGTGATTTTATAAACTCCTTCAGTTGTCAGTATTTGACTATTTAGATACCTATTTTCAGTTCCGTCATTAAGGGTATAAATTGCAGACCATCCACTTTGAATTTCCCAAGTTGCATACACATCACTTGAGGTTGTTCCAAAGTCTGAAACTCCATATAATGTGAGTTCAGGTTTGATAGTTTTTATTGTAAATTTATATGTGTTGAAGTTCTCATCATCGGTTAAATCATATAGCAAAATTTTGTAATCATTATTGATGTTTTCTTTTGCTAAAATCTCAAGTCTTACAGTAGAATTTCCATCTTCTTTAATTTCGCTTATCTCTATTGGAATGCCATTTTCATATACAACGGCAATATACTTTGATGCATTGTAAGTGAATGAAACATCTCCATTTGTTCTACCACCATCTTTTACACCTTTAAGTATTCCAAGTGGCAAGTCCTTTTCAAACTTAAATTCACTAGTTGTAACTCTTCCAAAGTTGTCGGTTAATTCTACTTTGTAGAGTCCACCTTTGTTGAATGTGTATTGCTTAGTGGTGGGAGATATATAGATAAGTTCGTTTGTATCATCGTTTGGATATTCGTCATATCCATTGCTGTTATTTAAGATGTTTTCATTTCTATAAATTTTAATGTCGGTCACTTGGTTATAATTTTCGCCAGATAGTATAGTGACTTTTACTTGGTTGTTATCGTTTATGGTTTCAAACCTAACCTTAGGCGATTGACCTAACAAACACACTTTAAATGAATAGTTGTTTCCAGCCCTGTCGTAACAGGTTATGTTAAATTCGCCAGTTCCAAATTCAGTTAGATTTGGCAATTCATCTCCGTATGAATAGTTGTAAGTTGTTCCATCAGGACACCTTACCTTTACCACATACCAAGTGTCATCTTCAATGATATTGTCTATCTTAAATTCTTCATAATAGAAGATAAGTTCGTTATTTTTAGGTATATCATTGGTAGATATTGTATGTGTAAAACTTTCATCATCGCCATAATTTTTAACTGTAACTTCTAGTATTGGTGCTTGCAGATCGAGGAATACATAGTAATCAGTTTCATGCCCAACATAGTCTAATTCTGCTATTTGATAAAGCCCGTGTCTTGAAACTTGATCTTTGAATGGTATGTTATACAGTAGTAATGACCAGTTATCTCCTGCATCTTCTGCATATTTGTAGTAGATTTGATAACTTTCGTCATTTCCATCAGTTCTAAAAACAAAGTCGTTTGCAAGATAAGCTGGTATGTCGTTTGCATTCCACAAGTTGTCGTACATGTCATCGTTTATAACATTTCCATAATTGTTAGGATAAATATCCGTTCTATAGTTGTAATATTGAGCTAGACTTACATAATCTAATGCGTAATGTTCTATTGCTTTATTTAATAGTTCCTCGTCAAAGTAATACACATAAAGTTCTTCGTTGTCTATTGATTTGTAGTACCAGTAGTTTCCAACCTTTATACTATCTCCGTTTGCGACTAAATTTAGATAATGAAAATCATCTATATTTTCTAAATAATAATTAGTAACTAAATTTGCTTTTTCGCTTGCTTTGGCTTTTTCTAGTGCATCTTCATAATATCTGAATGAGTATGTTCCATAATCACTGAATCCATAGGGAATAGAAGTGATATACCATTTTGAAATTTTGTAGTCCGATTCATCTGATATTTCCAACAAGTTTTTGCTAGGTGACTTAGTATCAATTGTAAATTTGCTTGTGATTGAGTTTCCTGCCATATCGACAATTGTCAGGGTGTAATCTCCATTTTCGCCAAGCCAAGTGCCACTTTCTATCTCATAAGTTTGATTGTTGAAAGTGAGGTATGCTTTTTCAGGACTTTCAGTTTCGTCTGCACCAAATACAATCTGCACCTGATCTTTAAATTTTCCACCTGTTATTAATTGTGATTTAGCAAGTGTTGTTGGATCAGTTATAATTGAGCCTTTTGAAAAGTTATCAATTGCATCTGTATTCTTGTAGTTAAATGTAACATCAGGAATCATTGAGTCAAGGACACAATAATAAGTGGTATATTTGCCCTCAGCACCATCTTCTATCTCAACTGTCGTAACTCCCTCATTGATAATTGCCATTTTGAGCCCATCAGCATAAGGTAGACAGTTACTACTTTCAATCGGTATTTGTTTTAAACCATTTACTTTTGTGTAATTGTTAAGATTTGAAGATGTGACAATATAGGCACTCGGCGAGAAGAATACATTTCCATATTGTGAAACATAGTCGTAGTCAGCAGTAAGTGTGTTTGACCAATTTCTATTCGATCTTGGCATGAAGCCACTCATAAACGAATAGATGTCAGTGTAATCAAAAGAGCCACCCCACCAACCATTTTCCCAGTAGCCTGTTCCTCTTAAAACTATTGTGATATAAGGGGAACTACAATAATCCCAATCACAAAGTTTATAATACTCATCTCCTGGATTAACTCCATTATTGCGATAGCTTCCTGAGCCCATAGTATTTGAGTTATTGTCATGGACATAGGATACTAACACATCTTCAGGATCCTCTCCTCTATCCCAAGTTATTTCAAAGTAGGCTCCACTTTTAAATTTTGTGTTTAAGATTGTTCCGAGAAATCCTTTGTAGTTATAGGGCATTAAATTTGTCTTTACCCAAATTTCTGATTGGTAATCTATTATTTCGTCACTGTATCCAAAGTTTCCGTCTTTCCACCAACTAACATCTAGAATACCATCATCGTCATAAATTGCTCTTCCATCAGTTCTAACGACTTTAAAATAGTCAACAAATGATGCGTATTTCCAACCACCATAGCTTGTATCTTTTGTGTGATTGACAACGGTTAAGTCAGGATATGCATTGAGTTGTCCCTCAGGATATTTTGATTGGATATAAAGGGTTTCAGCTGATATTGAGTCCTTTGTTATATAAGGCATAGTTGATACCAAGCCAGGAACATGCTCTACTTTATAAGGTAATCTTGTAATAACAGAGCCATCGGGCTGAACAAGATAAGGAAGATTAGTAACACGGTCACCACCTCTAGCAGTTGATGGATCGTAATAACTGTAATCAGGATCATTCTTTTCAGTGGTATATGTGCAAGCAAGTGAGACCATTTGTGGAATTCCTGTGCTTGTTAACATGATACTCAAACAAACTATTAATAAAGTGCATAGTTGCCAAAACTTAAACTTTCGTTTAGGTTTTGTTTTATGATTCATTTTTTGCGTTCTCCAAATTTATTAAAGTTGTTATTTTTCTAATTATTGTTTCTATTTTAGGTTTAATATTATATTTTTCAAATTCTCTTGTTTCTGCTGTTTTAGACAATATATTAATAGCCCTATCATATTGTTTTTTGTCTAACATCTCTATAATTACTGACTTATCACTATCTGCAAGAACATCTATCGGAAGTCTTGCCATTAGCATCTTTACACCATCTAATGTTTCATCATAATTAGGTTTATCAAAACTTACATTTTTCTTTGGTTTAAAGAAAAGTTTGTTTCTCTCAAGCATGTCATAGAACACTTTTTCTTCCATAAATGGTTTGCCAGACTTTGTGTCTTGCTTTGCATTTCCAAGTTTGTATTTTGAACACCTAAATGATGGTGTAAATTTACTCTTTATAGGTGCGAAGCCAAACACAGATACAATTGCATTGCCCATATTATTAGCATTATTTAGTTGTGCTAGCTCGCTTGGGTAGATAAGTGGTCTTTCCTTTATGGATGCAGAAGAATTGACATCTTCTGCTTTGCCTGTATTAAAACTTACATTTCTTTGTACTAGCGAATAGTTGCCACATTTTTTTGAAAATTCTTCTATTGTTTTTAGGTCGGTAGTTCCTATGAAAATCTGAATATTGCAGTTTGATTTTATAATATCTGCTGATTTTTCATCGTAGACTTTTGCAAGTTGAGCATACGACTGCACTACGAGTGCAAACCATATCTTTCTTGATCGTCCGACAGTTATCATTTGTTCTAGTTTATGAATTCTTGGCAAGTTACCAAACTCATCTAATAAAAAATAGACGCTTCTTGGAAGTGATAAGTCAGGGAATGTATTTGCTTTTGCAACCAGTCCCTTATAAGCCTGCAGTATTATCATTGAAGCAAGTGTATGTCTTGTTTCTTTCTCGTCAGGAATTTGCAAGAAAAGTGCTGTTGGCTTATTTGCTATCTCTCCAAAATCTATTTCATTACTGCTAGTCAACGCACAAATACTTTTATCACTAAACATTGCTAATTTATCAAAAATTGTTGATAGGTATGATCCACGAGTTTTATCACTGGCATCCAAAACCTGTTTTGACAAACTTACTGATTTTGAAATTGGACTTCTTTTTTGAAAATATTTCATTAAATCATCGCAATCGTTTTGTGTATTCGTGGCTATCTTCATTATGTTGTAAAAGTTAAATTTTCCTTTTGTCATTCCTAGTTCAGGGTTTTCTGAATCTTCAAGCATTGCTAGGACTATTGCTAAAATGAAGTTTTTAGCTCCACTTTCCCAAATAGGCTCGCTTTTATTTATTACTGGGCAAAGAACTGAAACGATGTCATGTAAATCTTCATAGATTTCGTCATACATTTCTTGCTTATCTACCTGTATTTTAGATAGCAGTTCTTCGTGGTCATAATAAATTTTATCTTTGTATTTGTAGCAACCATTTTCTTCATCAGCTTCAACTTTATCTTCCAAATGTAACATTTCTTGGTACATTGTGAATGGCTTTTCAAGCGGATTCCATCTTATCGAACAGTATGGATTGCGTAGGTCTATAACTTTCACATCGTATCCAAGCCTTTTAAGTTCTTGATAATGCAGAGAATATAGTTCGCCCTTTGGATCAGATAAAATCATAGATGGTCTATTTTTAGAGTGGGCTAATATTTGTGTTGTTGGATTAATGAAAGTAGTTGTTTTACCCGAACCTGTTGTACCAATTATCAGTGTATGTGCAGGTTTTGATAGTGTAATTGTCAGTTTTTTCTTGATTTCTTCTGCTTTGATAGGAATTCCATCAATGTTGGTTTGAGAAAGTCTATCAAAGTCAATTTGTTTAAAGTTCTGCTTTAATTCTTTATCACTTTCAAAATGTGCTTGTTCAAGTCCTGCTAAAAAATGCTTATCTTTTTCACTTGATTCCATCAAACTTTTGGAATGATTAAGCCAAAAACCTTTATACCAACCCCAAATATAAAAGCAGACGACTATCATAAACAAAAATGCAGTGTAAAGATAAGTGTCGGTATTTAGCAGTAGACTAGTGTCAAACTTAAACACAAAATCGTTCGCCACAAAGCAATTTGCTAAATAGCCCAAAGCAAAACAAATCACAAGCAGTAATAACCAAATGATGATTTTTTTGACTATTTTCAAAGTTCAATAATACCTTGCTCAATAAGAACTTTAATTTTCATTTCTTCAAGAACTTTCATGTGCTGTGCAAAGTAGTCCATCGCTTCTTGTTGCACTTTTTCACTTAATCTCATACTTTGATCAAATATATATTCATCTTTTCTGCGTTGTAAACGCTTTTTCGCCAAGCGAGATTTTACTTGTATATCAAAGTGCTTAATTTCGTTGCTTATGCTTAAAATATTCTTAATTGCAATATTACCAAGTCTGCGATATAAATCGCTTAAATATTTATCATAAAGCACGACTTTTTTAGAATCTATCTTACTGTTTGCACACATTCTTCGAATAGAATTATCTTTTTCTTGAAGCAATGTTAAAAAAGTTCTAAAAACAGCGTTTGTCTTATCATCTTGTTTGATTATTAAGTCTATCAAGTGATTAATGTCATTTTTTAAAAACATCATATTTTCGCTATCATAAGAAACTCGTCCATCTG
>ERZ1090881.1354-NODE-1364-length-10532-cov-10.007349_pt1 | contig 10532 bp, 9 predicted proteins | sample MGYA00478470_ERZ1090881 | MGnify/ENA primary metagenome ERZ1090881 (study PRJEB33644, sample SAMEA5815736) | chicken gut metagenome | biome: Chicken; feature: Gastrointestinal Tract; material: Caecum | place: Ireland | collected 2019-01-01 | study: A study of...
ATTATTAACAAAAGACTTAATAATTTATCTGCTTCAAAAATTCGGGCATTTGATCAAAAGGTTTCAGGTATCCCTAGTATTATCAAATTAACTATCGGTGAGCCTGACCTTGCTACACCTGAACATGTTAAGCAAGCGGCCATCGCTGATATTCAAGCTGATGATTCGCACTATGCTCCTCAAGCCGGAAAGCCGGAACTTCTTGACGCCATCAGCAACTATCTTGACCGTTCAATCGGTGTTCATTATGATCCAAAAAGCGAAATTTGCGTTACTGTCGGAGCTACTGGTGCTTTAAACGATGTATTTATGACCTTGTTAAATCCTGGTGATAAGATTTTAGTACCTACTCCTGTATGGGCATTATATTTCCAATTAATTAAGATGACTGGTGCAATCCCTGTTCAGATTGATACTAAGAAAGATGGCTTTATTTTAACCCCTGAACATTTGCGTCATGTTTTAGAGGGTCGTGGTAAAGGCGCAAAAGCAATCATCTTAACTGATCCATCTAATCCAACCGGCCGTGTTTACCCAGCAGAGACATTGAAGGCTTTAGCTGAAGTTATTAAAGAATATAAGATCTTCTCTGTCACTGATGAAATCTACGCTGAATTAGTTTACGGCAATGCCGAACACCATTCACTTTCAGAATATATTCCTGAGCACAACATCCTTATTTCAGGTTTATCTAAGGCATATGCAATGACTGGTTGGCGTTTAGGTTATATTGCTGGTCCAAAGCAAATCATGCAAAGCATTCGCAAAATCAATGCCTTTTTAGTAACCTCAGTAACAGACAATGTTCAAATGGCTGCTGTAGAAGCTTTAAATAATGGCCAAGATAATCCAATTCAATCACGCAAGATTTATGAAAGTCGCTTGCAATTTATGCAAACTGGTTTGGAGAAGTTAGGCTTTGAAATGGCCACTCCACAAGGTGCCTTTTACATCTTTGCCAAGATTCCTGAAAAATATGGTACTGATGATGAAACCTTTGCATATGAATTAGCTCAAAAAGCAAAAGTTGGTGTTACCCCTGGCCGTTACTTTGGTAAAGGTGGCGAGGGATACGTTCGACTTTCCTACGCTTCATCAACTGAGCAATTACAAGAAAGTCTTCGTCGAATTACTGACTTTGTTAATAACTTATAAATCCATACTAAAAAAGAGCGATCCAACGATCGCTCTTTTTTATTTGTCTTTTATTCTACTTATTCCAAGTTGAGTTTTCTTTAGCATCTTCAGCGGCTAAATCTTCAAGACGCTTTTCAGCTGCCTTGACACTATCTTCATACTTAGCTTCAACTTCAATACCCAAGTCATTCAATTGTTGATCTGCAACTGGAGCTGGAGCGTGCATCATAGGTTCTGAAGCACTAGCGTTCTTAGGGAATGCCAATACGTCACGGATGTTGTCCTTATCAGCAAGCATCATAGCGAATCTGTCAAGACCGATTGCCAAACCTGCGTGAGGTGGGAAGCCCATGTCTAAGGCGTCAAGCAAGTAACCGAATTGTTCATAAGCACGCTTTTCAGTAAAGCCTAATGCCTTGAACATGTTTTCTTGGATTGAACGCTTGTGGATACGGATTGATCCACCACCCATTTCGTCACCGTTCATTACGATATCGTAACTACGAGCATGTGCCTTGTGTGGTTCAGTAGTCAAAAGTTCTACACCCTTGTCGTCTGGCATAGTGAATGGGTGGTGAGCTGCTACCCAACGACCAAGACCTTCATCGTATTCGAATAATGGCCAGTCAACAACCCAAACAAAGTCGTAAACGCCCTTTGGAATAATGCCAGTTTCCTTAGCAAATTCACGACGAAGGTGGTTCAAACTGTCACAGCAGACCTTCCACTTATCAGCGATGAATACAACTAATTCTCCGCCTTCAAGATCGAATTCTTTCTTCAAAGCTTCCTTGTTTTCGTCAGTTAAGAAACGAGCAACAGGACCTGAGAATTCGCCACCTTCAAACTTAACCCAAGCTAAGCCCTTTGCATGGAAACGCTTGATGAATTCTGCCTTTTGGTCGATTTTCTTACGTGAGTATTCCTTAGCACCATTCTTAACAGCGATACCCTTAACAAAACCGCCATCAGCGATTGCACCTGAGAAGACTTTGAAGTCGCTGTCCTTAAAGATTGGGCTCAAGTCATGAATAAGCATACCGTAACGAGTATCAGGCTTATCACAACCGTACTTGTTCATTGAATCGGTCCATGAAATACGCTTAATTGGAGTCTTAAGGTCGATGCCCTTAACGTCCTTCATAATCTTCTTCAAAAGACCTTCAGTGTAGCCTTGAATAGTTTCTTCGTCTGCAAATGACATTTCCATATCGATTTGAGTAAATTCTGGTTGACGGTCACCACGAAGGTCTTCGTCACGGAAACAACGAGCCAATTGGTAGTACTTGTCAAAGCCAGCACCCATGAGCAATTGCTTGAACAATTGTGGTGATTGTGGAAGTGCGTAGAAGCTACCTGGGTAAATTCTTGATGGAACTAAGTAGTCACGCGCACCTTCTGGAGATGACTTACCTAAAATTGGAGTTTCAATATCGATAAAGCCATTTTCATCAAAGAATTCGTGAGTAGCACGCAAAATCTTTGAACGTAAGATAATAGCTTGTTGAACTTCTGGACGACGAAGGTCAAGGTAACGATACTTCAATCTAGTTTGTTCTGAAATTTCAACGCCATTCTTAATTTCAAATGGAGGGTTCTTAGCCTTGTTCAAAACAATAATATCAGTTGCGTCAACTTCAACTTGACCAGTCTTCATGTCAGGATTTACTTCTGAACGCTTAACTACCTTACCCTTAACTTGAAGTACGTATTCATTACCAAGTGAGTCTGCAATGTCCATTAACTTCTTACCAGAGTCCTTGTTAACAACGATTTGTACGATACCTGCACGGTCACGTAAATCGATAAATACCAAGTTACCAAGGTTACGTACACGTTGTACCCAACCATAAAGGTTTACATTTTCACCAATATATTTTTCAGTAATATTGCCACAATAATCTGTTCTTTTTTCGATTTTTTCCATTATTACTAGTCCTTTAATTCTTTCATTACTTTATTCATATCATTAATATCTTCAAGGCTAAGATCAATGGTCTTACCGTCAGCTAAACGCTTAACATTCAAGATGCCATTTTCAAGTTCTTTTTCACCTAAAGTGATTACATACTTGGCACCTTCACGGTCAGCCTTCTTGAATTGGCCCTTAAGCTTCTTCTGGTTAACATCAAAATCAGCTTCAAAGCCTTGCTTACGCAAGCTTCTAGCAATTTCGATAGCCTTTTGAGCAGTGCCATCACCGATATTAGTAATGAAGAAATCAATGCCTTTATTTTCAAACAAAGCTGGATTTTGCTTTTCAAGAACAAGCATTAATCTTTCTTCACCAATACCAAAACCTACAGCTGGAGTTTGTGGACCATTGAATTCTTCAACCAAATGATCGTAACGACCACCACCCAAAATGGTAGTTGCTGATTCCCAAAGACTCTTATCTTCAACCATGAACTCGAAAATAACGCCAGTGTAATAATCAAGACCACGAACCAAATCATCATCAATCACATAATCAATACCTAATTGATCAAGCATCTTCAAGATTGATTCAAAGTTAGCCTTAGAATTATCATCCAAGAAATCACGAATCTTAGGTGCATCTGGTAAGAACTTCTTATCACGATCATCCTTAGAATCCAAGATACGAAGAGGATTATCACGTAATCTTCTTTGAGAATCTTCAGATAATTCATCCTTAACTGGAGTGAAGTAGTTTACAAGGGCATCGTGGTAGTCCTTACGTACTTGTTCATTACCTAAAGTGTTGATGTGAAGTTGGTAGTTCTTAACGCCCAATTCTGCAAGCAAATCGTGACCCATCATAATGGTTTGAACATCAGAAAGTGGATTGCTTGAACCAAAACTTTCTACACCGATTTGGTGGAATTCACGTTGACGACCTGCTTGAGGACGTTCATATCTAAAAGTAGATTCCATGTAAAATACGTTAAATGGCTTTACTACTTCTGGTGCGTACATCTTGTCTTCAACGTAGGCACGAACTACGCCGGCAGTTCCTTCTGGACGAAGAGCAATATGACGACCACCTTTATCGTTGAAGTCATACATTTGCTTTTCTACGATTTCAGAACTATCGCCGCTTGAACGTGAGAAAATTTCGTAATTTTCAAAACTTGGCGTACGAATTTCACGGTAGTTGGCGCGGTTGAAGAAATTTCTTGCAGTTTCTTCGACCTTTTGCCATGAACCGGATTGTTCAGGCAAAATATCGACTGTACCTTTTGGTTTTTGTACTCTCATTTAATCATCCTTTTTTATTTTGATAACTTTAATAATAAAAAAAGCGCCCTTGAACTAAATCAAGGGCGCTCAAATTAGCACGGTACCACCTTTTTGGTTGCTGCGATTAACGCTCGCCAGACGATCCATTATCTGTTAAAGGTGTCACAGACCGCAATCTATCTGCTCTCTCACCACAATGAGCAGTCTCTTTAAATAGATCTTTGCTAATCTTCATTCTTTGTCATCGATAATTCTTTTTTAGCTTATATTTTTATTGTATTAAAGTCAACCTTTGAAAGCGATTTTCTCTAAAGATCTAACACAATTGTGAATGGACCATCGTTTTCTAAGCTAACTTGCATGTCAGCACCAAACTCACCGGTCTCAACATGGAAGCCATCTTGCTCAAGTTCTTTATTGAAATCTTCCCAAAGTTCTTTTGACTTTGGTGGACGCATTGCTTCAACAAAACTAGGACGATTGCCTTTCTTAGTATTAGCCAATAAAGTAAATTGACTAACACTCAAAATTTCACCGCCAACATCTTTCAAAGATAAATTAGTCTTACCATTTTCATCTTCAAAAATACGCATCTTGGCAATCTTGTCAGCTGCTTTTTTCACAACTGGAAGTTCATCCCCATTTTTGATGCCGACTAATAACATAAAACCCTTGCCAATTTTACCAACGGTTTTACCGTCGATATTTACTTGAGCATGGTTAACTCTCTGAATTACAACTCGCATTAATTATCTGACCTCTTAGTTTCATAAACATCTGGAATATCACGCAACTTGCTTAAAATCTCATCAAGCTGCTGTGAATTCTTAACTGCAACTGTCACATACATATGAGTAATGTTGTCTTCATTAACCTTACCTGAAATATTATTAATATTCTTAGTAAGTGAATTCAACTTATTAATTACATCACTGAGCAAGTTAGAACGATTGTAGCCAAAGACTTCGATATTCGCATTAAATGATTGAACGCTGTTTTCTTCAACATTCTCCCATTCAACATCAATTAAACGGCCTTGCTCTTCTGCTTCCTTAGTAATATTTCTACAATCGGTTCTATGGATAGTCACTCCGCGGCCTTTAGTAACATAACCGATGATCTTGTCACCAGGAACAGGATTACAACATTTAGCTAAATGAAGCATCAAATCACTAACGCCTTGAATCATGACGCCATTCTTATGCTTGACCTTCATTGTAGAATTAGAGTTTTTCTTTGGTTGCTCATCTTGAATAGACTGCTGACCAGAATTAAGAATCTTTTCTTCTAATTCTTTTTGCTTTTGCTTTTCGTCTTCACGACGTAAGTCAACGGTCAAACGGTTAACAACGGCTTGAGCTGATAAATCACCAAAACCAACTGCAGCATACAATTCTTCCTCAGTATGGTAGTTAAAGTGATCCAACAATTTTTCAACGTGCTCTTTATCCATGAAGTCTTTAGGAGCAAGTCCTTCTTCACGAATCATATTAGCTACCATTTGTTCACCGTGAGTGGTGCTTTCTTCACGGTCTTGGCCTCTGAAGTAACGACGGATCTTGTTACGTGCTCTTGAGGTCTTAACCATATCGGCCCAGTCACGTGAAGGAGTGGCATTAGTTTGTGTCATAATTTCAATGACGTCACCGTTTCTCAACTTGTAGTCAAGTGGAACCAACTTGTTATTTACTTTGGCACCAACCGCATGGCTACCTACTTGGGTGTGAATTGCGTATGCGAAGTCCAAAGTTACAGAACCCTTTGGCAATTCGTAAACTTCACCCTTTGGTGTGAAGACGTAAACACGGTCAGAGAAGATATCACTCTTAACTGACTTCATGAATTCGCCGGCATCTTTAGTTTCATCCTTCAATTCAAGAATTTCACGAACCATGTCTAGCTTTTCACCAGAAGAGCTTTCTTGCACACCAGTGAAGTTACCACGTTTGTATGCCCAGTGTGCGGCAACACCGTATTCAGCAACCTCATGCATTTGTTCAGTTCTAATCTGAATTTCTAGTGGACGACCGCCAGGTCCAATGATAGTTGTATGCAAGGATTGATAGCCGTTAACCTTTGGCATAGCAATATAATCTTTAAAACGCCCAGGCATTGGCTTCCATTCTGTATGCACAGCACCTAAAACAGCATAACAATCACGGACATTTTTCACAATTACTCGGACAGCAAGCAAATCGTAGATTTCATCAAAATCCTTATGCTTATTAACCATCTTTTTATAAATGGAGTAAATATGCTTAGGACGACCATAGATTTCATACTTAATGCCTAATTCATCCAAGGTCTTTCTCAGAGTCTTAATGGTATCAGCGATATACTTTTCTCTTTGACTTCTTTTAACATCCATTAAGTTAACGATGCGGTAGTAAGCCTCAGGATTTAAGTAGTGGAAACTCATATCTTCCAATTCCCACTTGATAGTACCAATACCTAATCTATCAGCTAGTGGTGCATAGATATCCATTGTTTCTGAGGCGATCCGGCGTTGCTTATCAGGACGCAAATGTTGCAAAGTATGCATATTATGCAAACGATCGGCCAACTTAACCATGATTACTCTCAAATCTTTAGCCATCGCAATTAACATTTTACGGTGATTTTCTGCTAAAAATTCTTGGTGAGACTTGTACTCATATTTGTTTAATTTGGTTACACCATCGACAATAAAAGCAACGTCTTCGCCAAATTTTTCCTTTAATTCATCATTGGTAACCGGTGTATCCTCAACAGTATCATGCAAAAAACCTGCAGCAATTGTATCCGGATCTAGGCCAAGCGTAGCCAAAGTTCCTGCAACTTGCGTTGGGTGAATAATATAAGGTTGTCCGGATGCCCGTTTTTGGCCAGCATGTGCTTTATTTGCAAATTCATATGCCTTCTCTACAAAAGCAACCTGATCATTATTCATATACTTTTTACAAGTATCAATCACTTGATCATGCGTCATTTCAATGTATTTAGACATTCTGGTCATCCCTTCTAACGGTAAATATTTTTATTCATTAAGCCAAAGGCTTCAATTATTAGATAAATCAAGCCAAACATTAAATTATATAAAGCAAATTTAGGCAGAATTGCTAAGCAAAAAATGATCGGCAACAATAAAAGCCACCATTTTTTAAGCTTTAATTTCAAGATTAAATTACCAACATGATAAGCGATCAAACTATTAATTATCATAAATAATATTCCCTCACGCCAAACAATTGACACGTGAAGAAGACTTGAAATGTAAGGCAAGATTGCCACTAAAATACTCCACCAGATAAGCGGCATCCATTGATAGGTGTTTAATTTTTTGATTATCGGAATGTTCTTAATTTTATCCCCTATTTTTCTCATTAAAAATTCGTGCCTCTCATCAAAGTTTAATTTAATTGATAATATTTTACCACGATTATTTTTCTTTTCTAGTGATAGCAAGTCCAACCCAACGACCTTGCTTCATGGTAAGATCAATCTTAAAACCATTTTCATCTAATGATTTTTCAATCTTAGGCAATTGTAAGTAATCAATTCCTGAGAAGATAACCTGTCCACCTTCATTTAAGTGAGCATCCATTTGCGGAATAAGTTCAAGTAAAATTTCAGCTAAAATATTAGCCACGATAATATCAAATTTTCCATTTACATCTGCTAATAAGCTAGTTTTTTGAACACGAATATTTTTAATATCATTTAAAGCTGAGTTTTGTTCTGTGGCGGTCATTGATTCATCAGAAATATCAGTAGCTAAAATGTCTGTTGCACCAAGTTTTGAAGCAGCGATTGCCAAGATACCTGAACCAGTACCTACATCAACTACGCTAATTGGCTTCTTAACGATTGCGCGTTCAAGCCCCATCATTGCTAATTGAGTAGTCTTGTGATTACCGGTACCAAAGGCCAAACCTGGATCAAGCTTAATTAATTGTTGATCCTTAAAGGCAGGCTTATAGTCTTCCCATTTAGGAACAATAGCCAAGTGACGAGAGAAGTTGATCACATGGTAGTACTTTTGCCAAGCCGTGTTCCAATCTTGGTCTTCAATATAAGAGGTAGTAATTTTGGCATCCCCAATATTAAGACCATAGCCCTTAAGTTCTTGCATCTTTTCTTGGAACTTTTTAGCCAATTCATCTTTATCTGCTTCTTCATCAAAGTATGCGTAGAAATAAGTATCTTTAGGCAAATCCTTGATATCGTCCATATCAACAACAGTTGAATCATGTAGCCAGCCAGCTTGTTCAAAATCGCTGCGGTTTCTAGATTCAACGCCTAAGGCATTCAAATTATCCATAGCATAAATGCTTAAAGCATCTTCTACTTCTTGACTAGTATCGATTTTAATAATTAATAATTTCATTATAGTAATCTCCTTTTGGGATTTTCTTTGTACAATGCTATCATGATAAAGGTGATAAATATGTCAAAGAAAAAGAATAAAAAAAACAAACTTGAAAAAACTTTAGTTGAAAAGATCTTAGATCAAAATAAGATCAAATATCGTCAAGCTTCATTTGCAGTCACCAAAGATAAAGGTGGCGTTGCACAGATGGACACTTCTATTCTAGAAGACAAAGAGCATTTAGTCTACAAAACGTTAGTCTGTGAAGGAAATAAAACTGGTCCATTAGTTGGTGTTGTTCCAATTACAGAGCACTTAAGCATGAAAAAATTAGCCAAAGTTTCTGGCAACAAAAAGTGTGAAATGCTTCCTTTGAAGAAATTAGCTAAAACTACTGGCTATGTTCATGGAGCTAATACGCCAATTGGCATTTACTTCAAAGAAAAACTACCTATTTATCTAGATGATTCTATGAAAGGCAACGAAGAAATTGCCGTTTCAAGTGGTGAATTAGGTAGAAGCGTTTTCTTAAATCCTGAAGACTTGGCAAGATTCTGTCATGCACCTTTTGTCGATTTAAAAGAATAAAAGCGTTTTCAAATAATTGAGTCATCATCTTCTTTTTATGTTAAACTATTCATGTACCACATATAGAAACATGACAGATATAGAAGAAGATGACTGAATTGAATATATTATTAGGAATTGTTGGTTTTACAGTTGCTATGCTTGCTGCATTTGTTGTTACAGCAGTGGCGATTTCGAATTAACCAAAAATAAAATTGATAACATATTACTGATATAAAAAGAGCAGCTTGATGTTGCTCTTTTTATTTGCCCTCTGTTATTAAATTAAAGTAATTTTTCTAATATTATTTTCTTATGGTTAGTCGACTCGCTTTTTACAGATTATTAGTTTTACAAAAGAATTACAATTATTGAGTATCATTGTTATTTTTTGTGCTAAGCTAAAAGTGTTAAAGATGATAATAAACGTTATATAACTTTTAATATCTAATCTTTCAAATTTCTAAAATACAAGGAGTTTAAGGAATGAAACATAAAAATGATTTAAGCTTCAACGCTAAACTTAACGGTAAGCAAAAATTTGGTTTTAGAAAATTATCTGTTGGTTTAGCTGCTGTTGCTCTCGGCACTACCTTTTTCTTAAGTAATGGTCAACTTGTTCATGCTGATGTTGAAAATAATACTCAAACTTCAGAGGCAAAAACTGAAGAAGTTGATAGTCAATCTCAATCAACTCCAAATCAAGATGAACATGTAGAAAAAGTTGATCAACCTAGTCAGTCTCAACAAGTAAAGGAAGAAAATAATTCTACTGCAGCTAATGAACAAACTGCTGCAAGTAAAAATGATGAAGCAACTGCTACTTTAAAGATTAAAAAACAGCCTTCATTAACTGATCCTAAATTATTAGCAGAAAATAAAACTCAAAGGAATTTAGATAATTCTACTAAGGTAGAGACTATTTATGATACTTCAACTGAAGACCAACAAAAGCACTCTGTCATCGGTGGTCAAGGTTAGGTCAAAGTTGAAGTTACTAGTCCTGAATTTCAAGATGTTAAAAAAGGGGGATAAATATTCCGTACAATTTGGATCAGTTCAAAACTTTAACTATGATCAAACACCGCTTGCTGATGATTCATCATCTAAATTTGAAATATCAAATAAAGGAAAAGGTCTTTTCGAATTAACTGCAAAAAATAATTATGATCATGGCAAGTTTGACATAACTGCATCTGTTATGCCTAAAGAAATAGTTACAGAAAAACAGAAAAACAAGCACAAACTGCTACTGTAAATGAAGTAATCAAAGGCTACT
>ERZ1090881.1356-NODE-1366-length-10528-cov-6.433782_pt1 | contig 10528 bp, 9 predicted proteins | sample MGYA00478470_ERZ1090881 | MGnify/ENA primary metagenome ERZ1090881 (study PRJEB33644, sample SAMEA5815736) | chicken gut metagenome | biome: Chicken; feature: Gastrointestinal Tract; material: Caecum | place: Ireland | collected 2019-01-01 | study: A study of the...
ACATATCATATTCATCTAAATTAAATATGTACTTTGGTAAACATTTTTTGCCATGTTTTTATTAAAAAGTTTAATGATAACAAAAAAGCAGATATCGCTATCTACTTCCTTTGAATTCAAATCTATTCGTCTACTATATTTATTGGCGATAATTACCTATTTTGATACAGTTGCAACCTCATGCCATTTTTACAACCTCCTATTTTTTTGAGCTAAAGATTAACTGAAGGTTTATTTGCATTCTATTTTCTTTTCATCTTTTTTATCGATTTTTTGTGCCATCCTTTTTTACCACATTTGGGGCATTTCATCAATCTAGTTGTAAAGTAATGAGGTGCCATTAATACACTTTTATATGTAGGCACATATCTATATCCGCAATGTGGGCAAATATAATATCCTGTCTTTTGCTCAATCCATAATAAAAATAATGCAAAAGGAACTATAAGAATCACAGCCCCAAAAATTAAAACCAATCTTAACCACATTTCAATTTCTAAAAGAGCCCCAAGCATTATTAACGTTATTATTGTAAAAATTCCGAATATTCCAAAAATAATTTCTGATATCAGCAAGCGTCTATCTAAATCTTCTTTTTCTATTGAAAGCAAATTTTCCTCGTATTTTTCGTTATATTTCTCTTTTTCTATTTTCTCACCAGCCAATAACTCATTAACAGTTATGTCTAGACAATTGCAAAGATTAATCATAATAGAAGAATCAGGCAACGACCTTCCGGTTTCCCTTAGTTAAAAATATCAATCCGATTTTTAATCAATTTTTCCGATAAAGCGATAATATATCTCGATTTCTTGTGTCTTTTCGCCATTATCATCTATTTCCGGCGCATGGATTAGGATTTTCTCAATCATGGTATTGAGCAGTGTAGCGGTCAGTTCCTTAGGTACTGCATTTTCTTTGATGAGTTCCACCCATTTCTCTGCGCCTATCATTTCTTGTTCCATTTTTCGTATTTCTTCACTTAGGCTTGCTGTCTGTTCTTCCAGCTCTATCTGTTCCTGCTGATATTTACTGGATAACATGACGAAATTACGCTCTGTTATCTTTCCGCTGGCTCTGTCCTCGTACATTTTAAGGAATAAGCGGTCAACTTCTTTTTGTCGGCTCTCTGCCTTTTTCAGTGCCGTTTCTGCTTTTTTCTTTGTCTGCAATCTCTGTGCGTTTCCAGCTTTCTGTATCTTCTTCAAGACCATTTCCTCGTCCTGCTGTACGGCTCTCGCCCAGAATTGAAGTCTTTCCAGTACCGCTTGATACAGCACGTCATAGCGGATATAGTGCATAGAACAGTAACCTTTGCCAAACTGCCCGTAAAAACTGCAAGCGTAATAGCTGTAAGGCGTTTTGTTGGCGGTATTCGTCCCAAACCTCATAGACCAGCCACAGTCAGCGCATTTGACAAGTCCGGCGAATATCTGTGTTTCCTTGTTCTTTCTCTGTCGGCGTCTGGACTTGATAAGCTCCTGCACACGGTAGAACACGTCCTTGTCAATGATCGCTTCATGGGTATTCTCCACTCTGAACCATTCACTTTCCGGCTTGCGGACTTTCTTCTTGTTCTTGAAAGAGATAGTAGACTGTTTGTTATGCACGCTGTTTCCTATGTAGACTTCGTTTTTCAGTATCGTCTTGACCTGTGCTATTGTCCATGTGTAACGCTTGCTCTCCGGCGCATTTGCGAAGATATGTGCGAATGTTCCGTATCTCTGGTAGTTTATCCAAGAGGGAGTGGGTACTTTTTCTTCAATCAGCGTCTTTGTGATTTTCGCCCCGCCGTTGCCCTGATAGGCAAGTGAAAATATCTTCTCCACAATCCACCTTGTTTCATCATCTGGGATAATCTTCCCTTTGATTTCCGGGTGCTTCTTGTAGCCAATCGGAGCATATGCCCCATAGTGTGCGCCCTCTGCAAATTTTGTCTTAAAGGCAGATTTTACTTTACGGCTGGTATCTCGTGCCACCCACTCATTGATGATGTTCTTAAACGGTGCAATCTCGCTCTCGCCTTTTTCACTGTCCACGCCGTCGTCAACCGCTATGTAGCGGACATTATGGCTGGGGAAGTACAGTTCCGTGTACTGCCCCGTCATAATGTAATTTCTGCCAAGACGGGAGAGGTCTTTTGTAACTACACAGTTGATTTTTCCGGCTTCAATATCTGCAATCATGCGCTGAAAATCCGGTCTGTCAAAGTTTGTTCCCGACCACCCGTCATCAATGTACTCATCAATAACGTTCAAATGGTGTTCTCTGGCATAGGAGCGGAGCATACTTCTCTGTGTCGTGATACTGGAGCTTTCCCCCTGTAATTCATCATCACGGCTCAGCCTAAGATAAAGTGCAGTATTGTAAATCTGTTGTTTCATTGTCAGTTATCCTCCTCTATAACCAACCCATGTTTACAATACCTGCTTGCAGATAAAGTATAACACGGGCATTTTTCCTCATTCAATATATTTTTCATCTCTGCCCCTTTTTCTCACGCTGTTGTCTGCTTCGCTTTTTCCAGAAGAACATCTGTCAACAGTTCGTCAATCGTTTTTCCCTGCTCTGAAAAATGTTCCTTTACGATAATTCGTGTCTTTCCAGAAGCCGGACGCTTCTTGACTGTCGCATTTCCCGTATCTTCTTTTTCTGTCATTTTATCAATAACACATCACCTCTTTTCGTTTTGGACTGTTGGAGCAGTCAGACGGCGATTGTCAGCGCCCACAGGACTTGCACCTCTGCATGGTTCTCATGTAGCCGTACCCATTGCGTGCGACATTTCTAACGTTCAGGCTGTGGCTGTACGGGAGTATCATTATCAGACAACACAGGTCATGGCTGAGAGAAGTGACAAGCTCTCTTTTATGGACGCTGGCAGGGTATCGCTCGCTTTGCCGGAAAAAGGTCATGGCGTACCAGCCCATAATGGCTCGCTGGCTGTCTAACGTATCTGACTGCTGTATTCACTTGTCAAAGAACAGTTGAAAGAAGAAAACCTCTTTACGCTTAACACTCGCTATGCAGAGGGAAGATTGATACCCAAAATTAAAAACAATCTTTTCCTTTTCGCCATTAGTACGAATGAGCGACATGGTTCAGGCAATCATTCATCAGGCTTTTCTCTTTCCACTTCATATAAGGAATGGAAAGAGCCTTTTGCTTCCAGATTTCAGAAGTTTTTTCTTTTCGTACCATACAGGGGCAGAAGTGGTGTTCTGCCAAGTAAAAGCGAAAAAATCTTTCTTCACTTAACAGCTACCCAGCGACTGCGGTTACTGCCAACTTTCAAACATTTTCCTCTCTCTATCATCAATACAAATGAGAGATATATTTCTGGCAATTTCTAATGAATTTTCTTCTTTTCACTTCCTATCGGTACAGCAACTATCCGTCTGCTAACCTCATAATCGTTAATTTTCTTCTTTCACCTCATATCTGTACGGAAGAAGCGGTTTTGTTGCGTGAAATCAAAAAATACCGTCATTTTCTGATGAAACGGCGGTATCTATCCTGTCCTCTGGCTTTGATTTTTCCAGTAGTAACAAATGTTTATGTTTTTCCTTTAGTACCGTATTATCCAGCATATCACGGAGTATGGTGGTATTATTCTGTTTGTCCAGTTCTTCCACCATTTTCAGTGTCGGAGCGACTTGTCTGTGTAGCCAATTCAACGCCTTTTGCAGAGTGAACGGCTCTGGCTGTGTAGTCAGCCTTATTTTTTCCCTATGCTCCCCAATGAACCACGCCCAGTCAGCATTTAATTTCCACTTGCTCTTAGACTTGCCGTCCTCACGGTCAACAAAGCGGACATAATGATTGATGATAGAAAAGGCGGTGCGCTCCACATCATAATAGGTCAGCATATCTGCAACGGCATGATAGGCTCGCTCATTCTTCAGACGTATCTCGAAACGGTTCTTGATTTCTGCCGTTTCCATGTCCGTACCGTTCTTGTGGTACTGTTCATGGTCTTTTTCATATAGACAGAAATACAGTTCACTTTTCGTAGACCCGATATAGAGGGTATTTCCTGTGCTTTCTGGAATATCATCACCATTTTTCTGTGTGCCTTTGTAGCCTTTCTCCCCACGGAAACGGGAAACAGCTTCGCCACGTTCCCATTTTTCAATCAGTTTTGGTATATTTAAGATACCCACACGGTCATTGACGGCAAGGTCAAGACGCTTCACCACACCGCCGGCAGTCAGACAGTCCAGCATAAAATCATACCAGCTTCGCTCCTGCGCCAGCAGATAGCTTTCCATTTGACGACAGCCTTTTCCTTTCATTTCCATAAGAACACCCAACACTTCATTGTGGGAAACCATGACCTGAATATCACCCAAGAGATAACTTTCCTCATAGCCGTATTTCCCATAGTCCTCATGGAGAAAATATTTCTCTTTAAGGTGCATAACACTCTGTATTACTGTCAATGCGTCCGTAGTAGGAAAACGCACTCTGAAATAATCAATCAGCAAGAATAACGGTTCTTCTGGATTGAAGCGTTCTATATGTTTCTGGATTTCCTCTTTTAAGGCTTCTGTGAGCTGTGTCTTGCCGTTTTCAATGCGGTTATAGTATTCACGGCTGATACCGCAGGCAACCGCCAGCCTTGACTGTGATACGCCATAGCGTTCACGCTTTTCTTTCAGTTCTTGTATAAAATCATTATTCATAAATCACTCGTCCTTTCGTTTCGTTGCATGAAAAAAGGACAGTCAATATGAAATCAACTGTCCTCAGATATGTAGTATTCAGTTTATATGGTAAAGCAGGCGCATTTTAAATCACACTTTTGAAAATACTGTTACAGCGCATAAACAAAGAAGTTTTACGCCTTGCGGAATATAGTTTCCAGTTACTTGTGCCCCCCTTGTTAGATAACGGGGGCTTTATGGCTCGCTAACGCTCGCCCACCGTCAGAGTGAACCAGCCGTTTGCCAGCAAAGCTGGCATGGCTTGATGTCTTACGACCGCCACCACGTCTGGATCACTCCGGCGGTGTAGCTTTGATAAAGCTATTTTATCTTGATTTCAAACTTCAAGATTGCCTTTAGCATGGCGGTGTGAATATCTCCTTTCCATTCTTCGTCTACCCTCATGCTGACCTTTCCACTATCGTGATAAAACGGACGCAGACAGAGTTTTGATATATAACCGTCATAAAAATCTAGAATTTCTTGAATTGCCGTTTCATCACCATTGGACGCTCTGCAAATCAGTTCAAAAGACGGATAACCATAATCTTCTGCCGTTGCTCAGCTCCTTTTTTTCATAAGTTTTTCCAGTTTTCTCAAACCACAATTTCGTGTATATCCTACCGCAGAACGGGATATATGATACAACTCGGATATTTCTCTATCGCTCATATCTCTGAAATAGTAGAGAAGAATAAACGCTCTCTGCCTTTCTGATAATCCACTTAAGGCTGTACTGATTTTTTCATCAGTAACACGGAAAATAAAATGCTGTACACGAAATACCGTCATATTGCAAGAATAGGTATCAAGTGTACCTTGCTCATACAATGGTGATGTGCTTATTTCAGAAAACAAAATTTCATGTTTTGAATATCTGGCTAGCTGTTTCCGTTTCTGTTTCAATGTACCTTTTATTGTTCTCATCATCAAAGCATTGAATTGTAATCTAACCACCTTTTTGAAAGAGGATGACGTCATAGTATTACCAACTCTCTGAAAATAATTTACTATTTTTATCGAATGGATTTGTTAAAGAAATTCATCAAATAAGCTCAACTGAATATTTTTATTTTTTTCTTCAAATTTACTTAAATATTCAAAGATAATTTTGTTATCATGTACTATCCCGTTATCTTCACATAATTGATGAAAAAGTTTCATCAATGGTTCATTATTTGGACTGTTTATCTGATACTGCATACCATAAGTTTGTACATATTTATCTTTCAAATACGGAAATAATCTGTCTAACTGACTATAAAAATATTCTCTATTTCCCTCACGAAGCGTTAGTCCCATTCCAAAGCAGATAACACCATAAACTTTTGCTTCAATACAATAATTTAAAATCCCTTTAATATTTTCTTCCGTATCATTGATAAAAGGAAGAATAGGGCAAAGCCAGACAACTGTGGGAATACCAGCATCATGTAGTTTTTTTAGAGCTTCAACTCTTTCTTTTGTTGTGCTGACATTTGGTTCAATTTTTTTGCATAAATCCTCATCATAAGTCGTTAATGTCATTTGTACTATACATTTTGTTTTGCCATTGATAGCCTTTAATAAATCTAAATCCTTTAATACACGATTAGATTTTGTTATCAGAGTAAAACCAAAACCGTACTTATATGCTAACGCTAATGCTTTTCTGACACTACTAAATTCATCTTCAAGAAGGATATAAGGGTCTGTCATAGAACCCGTACTCAGCATACATTTTAATCGTTTCCTTTTTAAAGCATTTTCTAAAAGGACAATAGCATTTTCTTTGACTTCAACATCTTCAAAAGCATGTTCCATGTGGTAACATTTGCTTCTTGAGTCACAATATATACAGCCGTGAGTACAACCTCGATATAGGTTCATTCCATTTGATGAAGATAAAATCCCTTTCACCTTTTTTAAGTGCATAAACTATACCTTTATAATTGAAATTTCTTTTTCAAAAAAGTTTCATTCAAAAGATGATTAGTCACAAAATCACCGTTATAAAATACCGCCCAATTATTGAAAATGCAAGGAACATTTTTAGCTTTTTCTAAAGTATCTACAGCAATTAGATTTAATGGTATATTATTTTTATTACAGTATTCCTGTACTTGTTCAATGCACTTAGGAATATATGGACACTGTAATCCATAATAGATTGTCAGCTCCTTTTGGTCTATTGTCATTTTTTTTGCGTTTTCAGAAAAACAAGGCTTATTCCCATCAAAAGACAATGATAATAACTCATAATCATTCCCAGCCGTATCTGCCACTTCAAAACCATATTTCAGAAAAAACTTCTTATCAGATAAAAAAGGCTTTTTCTTTTTTGAGCTGAGAACGCATACACCTGATTTCCCAGTTTCCTTTGCGTCATGAATACAATATTCAAGTAAAGATTTTGCATATCCTTTTCCCTTAAAAGAGCCAGATACCCAAAGGCAGTAAATATACAGATAGTTTTCTCCAGAAACAGGAACCCATGCTGTTTCTATCGGAGCATATTCAATAAATACTTTTCCTTTTTTATCAAGTTTACGGAAAACATGACCTTCTTCAATTCGTTCCTTAAGCCATTGTTTTTTTACTGATACTCCAACTTGATGTTTTTTATCCGAAATTGCACAACATATATGTTCTGTGTCCAGATTATCCAGCGTTAAGTTCATAAATGTTTCATTCATAAATAGTTCACCCCTTAATACTTTTTCATCTGTATTATATCACAATAACCTTGACAACATATGTCATGGTTTATTTTGTTCGCATATTTTTTTTGCTTCATTGTAGACAATTTTTTTTAAATACTTTGGTTCTATGATACAAACCTTTGAACCAAAAGAAAGCAGATAACCAATCAGCCATTCATCTATAGGCATTGTAGCGGAAATTATAAAATCACCATTATCGTCTTGATTGATTTCGTCAACTTCAAATTCATCATAAATCCGATAAGCCATTTCTTGAGGAAAACGCAGTATAACATTTTCACAATTTGCTTTCATTTCCTTTTTTTCTTCCTGTGGAAATTCCATAGGGTTAAAAATTTTTTCCATATTCCTTGCTTGTATAATACGTGTCAATTTAAAGATACGGAAATCGGACTTATTCATACAAAAGGCTTTTATATACCAGCTTTTCGCTTTATACACCATTTTGAGTGGACAGATAACTCTTTCAATCACTTCCCCACGAGTATTCACATAAACAATACAAAGCATTTTGCGTGATATGATTGCTTCCTTTACCTTTTGAAACATAGCATTATCTTGCGATTTATTCCCCCAGCGTGAAAAATCAACCTCAAGCCAGTTTTCACTTTTTGTATTAAAAATCGCTGATAGTTTTGACAATGTATCACTGTTATGATTATCCACAATAGATACACTTTTTAATGCCGTTATTATATCTTCTTTTTCTTTATCAGATAAAAGCAACCTATCTAAAACAAAACTATCTGCTATCTGTATGCCACCGTTTCTTCCCGTTGTCACATATATAGGCACACCCGCACTACTAATAATATCAATATCCCTATAAATTGTTCTTACTGATACTTCTAATTTTTCTGCCAACTCTGGAGCGGTAGATTTTCCGTTTTCCATTAAATGATAAATAATTCTAAATAATCTACTCTCTTTCATATAGGCACTCACTCCCTTGTTTCTCATGTTATCATATAAACATGACATTTATATGTCAAGATTTACGGTAATTTTAGAGGCTTATTGTATTTCTAAATCCAATAAGCCTCTATTCATAGGTTTGTTTTTTCCTAATTTGAATATCAATAGTTTAGCAAGCAGGTATTTCATGGATTGTTTCTAATATCCTTTTGTTTGGGAAACTCCGTTTTCCCACTTAGAAACTGCTCTATCAGTCACAAAAAGTTTTTCAGCTAATTGATACTGTGTGAGGTTCTTGTTTTTTCTACATTTGGCAATAAATTTACCAATTTTGACTAAATCCATATTGTTTCTTCATCTCCATGTTAATTTTAGCATTTTTTCGATTAGACTTAACCATACCACTGGTTGAGTAGCCAAAAATAAAATCTTTATTTGTATTGAAACAACTAAACATAGCGAATGTATCGTAAAATATACAGAAGCGTACCAAAGGAAATTTTTTGTTTAGTTTTCTATCTTCTTTGATAGCACACTTCATAGTTTCATCGACAAATCCATAATTATAGTTTTGGAGGTTAGCTCTATTCTTTGTTCTTGTATCCGCATGAAGTTGTCGCTCCAGATACCAAAGAAGCAGTAGATATTTCCGCAATCGAAATGGCATTTATAAATTGTTGAGGTGGGTGATATCTTTTATTCGTTTTTTCAATAACAACTAAACAACCATATCGCTTCCCTATCTCTTGAACCAATTTAATTACCTACCATTAAAATTATATCATATTTACTTGACTTTCAAAATGTTTGGTCGTAACGAAGCAAAATTGAAGACATAATATATAAAAATTTTTGTAAAGATTTTCAAATGATAAAGAGTTTTTTGTGCAAAATTACTTTTTAAAGCAAGTGCCACTGAAGCTAATCAAAATCAAACAATATGCTCAATTTATGTTAAATAGCTGCTAAATTTTGTTAATTTTGGCACAAAAAAAGGTTTGAATAACTTAATTTAGCGTATCAAATCCATGCTTTCAATATGTTTGAGGTAAGTCTATTTGATACAAGAAAAAGCACCTATCATTGTGATAGATGCTTAACCTTATTTTTAGGGTTTTTCTCTTGTTTTGTTGTAGTATAATCTAAGGGAAAGTTTATTTTAATCTAGTATATTTGTTATTCTTTCCATTACCTTCACGTCTTATTTCACCAAGCTCAATTAGTTTTCTTAATGCTCCTTCTATAGAACTAACGCTAAGTGATGGACATAATTCTCGTATATCTTGTTTTGTAAACCACCCAATTTTATTATTTACTGCTTTTCTTACCATATCTATAACAGGTAGTTTTTCTTCAACAATTTTAAATCTATCTTCAAAATCTCTATAAGCAGCAAGTATTGTACTTAATAGGTACTTAATAAATGGAACAGGGTTATCATTTCCCTCAATCCATCCTTCTTGTGAAATGCCTAATGCATCATAATATAAATCCTTATGTTTTGCTATCTTAGCTTCTAATGAAATGTATTTACCAACATAAAATCCATTTCTATACAATAGAAGTGTTGTTAACAATCTAGACATTCTACCATTACCATCATTAAATGGGTGAATACATAGAAAGTCATGAATAAACACAGGTATAGCAATTAATGGCTCTAATTCATTATTTCCTATTACTCTATTGTATTCTTCACAAATTTTATCAAGTGCTGCTGGTGTTTCAAATGGATCAAGAGGAGTGAATAACACTTCAGTTTTACCATCAGAATGTGTAGCAGATATATAATTTTGTACATTCTTAGTTCTTCCAGCCATAGGATTATTCATATGACTATACATAATCTTATGAAGCTGTAATATGAAATTTTGAGTTAATGGAATTGCATCAAAACTTTCGTGAATTATATTTAATACGTCACGATATCCGGCAATTTCTTCTTCGGCCCTATTTTTAGGAGTTGTTTTTTCTTTAACTAATTGTTTAATTCTTGTATTTGTTGTAACTATACCTTCAATAGCATTTGAAGCTTCTGTACTTTGAATCTTAGCTATTTCAACTAATCTCTCTAATTCTTTAGGCCTTTGTTTCAAGTACATTTCTTGCTTTCCGGCCTCTTTATATATAGCAGCTATATAACCTAATACTTCTGAATCCCATGTTTTTTTACTTATTAAAGAATAATTGAAATCTCTCATGTGC
>ERZ1090881.1360-NODE-1370-length-10493-cov-6.051734_pt1 | contig 10493 bp, 10 predicted proteins | sample MGYA00478470_ERZ1090881 | MGnify/ENA primary metagenome ERZ1090881 (study PRJEB33644, sample SAMEA5815736) | chicken gut metagenome | biome: Chicken; feature: Gastrointestinal Tract; material: Caecum | place: Ireland | collected 2019-01-01 | study: A study of...
GTACAAATTGTGGTTGATTGTACAAACCCAATCAAAATGAAAGCTGAATTTAAGCCATTTTTGCTCAGTCTATACCGATTAAACAACTTTTTCTTTCGCGATCGTTCAAATGGGTTTAATGGCAGACGATTATGCCTTTTTCAAGAGCGTAGTATGAACACAACCCTCGCATAGGCAGCACACGCACTTCTTTGAAATTGCATTGCTTTTCAATATCTGTTTTGATTTGATTTGCTTCTTCTTCTGCCTGACAGTGAGTAATAATCAAAACCTCTTTTGAAAAGTCTTTTGCTTTTTCGCAAATCATTTGAATCATCTTTGCGAAGGCGTTTTTGATGCCAAAAATTTTCTTTGCCATTTTGATTTCACCTTCGTGAGCAATACATATTGGTCTGATTACCAACTTGCTTGCGATCAAGCCAGCAATTTTGCTCATTCTGCCATTATTTATAAGGTTGTCAAATTTTTGCAAAATGAAATAAAGGTTTTTCTTGTCACGATACTTTGAAATCTCTTTGCAAATATCCTCAAACTCCATTCCGCTTTTGATCAGCTCGACCAACTTGTCAACAATCAAAATTTCTGTTCCGCTTACCGCTTTTGAGTCAATCAAAAAGATATTTTCTGGCTTGTCATACGATTGCTGAGCAACATGCGCTGAATTGAAGCAGCCAGAAAGCTTTGAAGTAATTGTTACAACGAATGTGTACTCAGCATTAGCGAACTCAGAAAGAAATGACTCCGGTGCAGGGCAAGCCGAAGAGTTCTTTTTTGATGCATGCATGTCAGCAAGCATTTTGTCGCAGTCAAGGTTGTCATCATCAACATATTCTTTGTCGTTGATGTTGATTGTCAGTGGTATTACTTTAAACCCAATTTTATCATCTTTAATATATTCATTTGTAAGGTCGGACGCACTGTCCACAAGAATTTGATATTTCATAGTTTTCTCCATTTTAATGTCTTTTTACTATTTTTGCGATATATTATGATATGCGAATATGTTGTTGTAAAATTCCAAACATGTCGACCAAAAGGTCTAGTTTAATTATAGTTAAATTTGATAAAAAAGCAAAGCAAAAACAATCATTTCTCATAAAAAATATGTTTTCTTTTGTTGAAAAGGCAAAAGCGCACCTTTTTGTTACTCTTGCGGGTGCGACTTGTTGTTGATAAATTCACTCATCTCGCTTGCAATCCCAATCTTGCCGTACCTGTCATTTATCACTTTGACAGCATCTGTAAAATCTGGCTTTGCGCTGTCAAACATAGACAGCTGCCTGACAGACGCACTGCTCAAACTTGACCCTTTTATCCTTATTGCTCGGACAGGATAGTTATATTTCCATATACTGTCAATAATAGCCATGCAGCCCTTTGCAATGTCGTCAATATTGTTTGTCGGAACGCACTTCCTGATTTTGTGAAAACTTTTCAAATCCTTTGTTTTCACTGTTGCCGAAAGCGCTCCTGCAAGCGAGCCGTGCTTTTTCAGCCGCAGCGACACCTTTTGCGCTAAAAAATATACAACCTTTTTGATTTCATCTCTGTCAATTACATCGCGAAGTGTAGTCGTGCCATTGCCAACGCTCTTTGGTGGCGGCAATTTGTAGTAATCAAGCACAGGGTCTTCACGAATGCCCAAAAGGTCTTGTTTCAGCCGCAGTCCTGTAATACCCATCACAGACTCAATATACCCATCATCAAGCCCCACAAAATCACCAATGGTATTGATGTCAATCGACGCAAACTTTTTTTCAAGTCGCCGGCCAATGCCAACAATCGATGACAGCGGCAGGGGATAGACCATATCTTTGTACTCATCAGGCGAAATCACTGTGGTAAAATCAGGCTTGCGCATGTCAGAACCAAGCTTTGCAAAAAGCTTTGAAAAAGACACTCCTACAGACACAGTAATGTTGAACTTTTCCTTGACCCTTGCCCTGATTTCGTCGGCAATTTGCACTCCGCTTTTGCCAAGATATTTTACGCTTCCTGTCACATCAAGCCAGCACTCATCAAGCCCAAGCGGCTCAACAAAGTTGGTGTATTCAAGGTACAACTGGTGCAGCTCTTTACTGATGTCTTCGTACAAATCATAGTGTGGCGCAAGGCATACAAGCTGTGGGCACAGCGCTTTGGCTTCGCCAATGACCTGACCAGTCTTTACCCCAAACTTTTTCGCAATCTCGTTTTTTGCAAGAATTATGCCGTTTCTCTTTTCAGGATTGCCTGTCACTGCAACAGGCATCCCGGCAAGCTCTGGCCTTGACGCACATTCAACAGAAGCAAAAAAATTATTTACATCTGAATGCAAAATAACCCTTTCTTTCGTTTGCATCGCCGCTCCTTTTTATTGTATAATAGGTAAAACTGTGAGGTTTTATGCAAACGCAAACACCAAAAGCCGACATTGGCAAATTCACCAACTTTTACTGCGACGGCATAGCCAGCGCGCTTGATGAATTCATTACATTGCCAGACGATGTCGACATTGCCAAATACCTTTCTGATGAAGACTGCCAAACACTGGTCGATTATGCAGTAATGAAAAACAAAGTCGCCGGCGTAGGGCAACTATACATCAATGTACCAAATTTTAATATGGGCAAAAACGCACTTGAAAAATTCGGCATGGCAGGCTGCGAAATCATCTCTGCAAAGAACTGCCAAAATATGCCCACTTCGGCAATGATAGGCGGCAACACCATAATTGAGTTTTCCAGCCTGCTCGACTTTCAGCAGGGTGAACTTTCCGAAATTGCTGACCTGACCGCACGCGCCGAGCTGCCAACGCTTTTCCATCTTGGACAGGACCTTGAAGAGGTTGGCAAGATTGTCAATCTTTACAAACACTCGCCAGCAGAGGTGCTTGAAAGCTTCGGCTTTCTTGACCGTCAGTGCTTTTTGTTAGGACTAAACTTCATCGACAAAGACGACCAAAAACTTCTTCACGACTATGACGCGACATGTATCTTTACACCTCGCGATGACGGCGAGCATGGTCGCGGCGCAATAAATTTGTATAATTTCATCTACAACCAATTAAAATTTGGCTTTGGCAGCGGAAAATGCTATAATATTGACATGCTTGCGGAGGGGAAGCTTGCGCTGTACAATACGGCAAACCTTATGTATGACGCAAACCTGATTTCGCCAAAAGAGTTGCTTGCCGCCATCGCTTGCAATTCAGACCCAAAGGAAGTCCTTGATTTCCTAGGCGTTCAAAACGGCGAAAAAGAAAGAAATTTGCTTGACAAAAAGGTCAATCTTTGGCAATACTTTCAAAATGACCTACACCTGCAAGCCCAAGAAATATCGCACAAATTAAAGGAGAAAATATAATGGACATTACCCAGCAACTTGCCCAAGAATTCGGGCTCAAACAAGAATATTCACAAAATATCATCAACCTTCTTGATGAAGGCTGCACAATACCTTTCATCGCCCGCTATCGTAAAGAGATGCATGGCACATGCGATGACCAAACTTTGCGTGAATTTGCAGACAGACTGAAATATCTGCGCAACCTGAATGACGAAAAAGCCAAAGTCGAAAAGGCTATCACCGAACAGGGCAAGTGGACGGACGAACTTAAAGTCGCTCTTGAAAACGCAAAGACCCTGACAGAAGTCGAGGATATTTACAGACCATACAAGCCAAAGCGCAAAACCAGAGCCTCTGTCGCAATCGCAAAAGGCCTTGAACCGCTTGCTGACCTGCTTCAAATGCAATCAAAATCTGTCACATTTGCTGCCGAGGCTGAGAAATTCATTACCGAAGAAGTGCCTACGGTCAATGACGCAATCCAGGGCGCTATGGACATCGTCGCAGAGCGCGTGTCTGACAACGCCGAACTTCGCAAAGAGCTGCGCGCTCTTCTTGAAAACAAGTCCATCATTAAAAGCGAACTGATTGAAGGTGAAAATTCGGCTACATATGAAACATATGCTGGCTTCAAACAGGAAGTCAAAAACATTCCAAGCCACAGAATTTTGGCAATCAATCGCGGCGAGAAAGAAAAATGCCTTAAAGTTGAAATCGAAATCAACCCTGAGCTTACCATGAAGGTGATTTACAGCTATTTCAAAAAGAACAATCCTGACACAGACGCTATCATGGAGGCTACGCTTGTTGATGCATATGACAGACTGCTATTCCCATCGCTTGAACGCGAGTGCAGGACAAACCTGACCGAACGCGCCAGCGAGCAGGCAATCAAAATGTTTGAGGTCAACCTTAAACCACTTCTGCTTGAAGCCCCACTCAAAAACAATATCATTCTCGGCCTTGACCCAGCGTACCGCACAGGCTGCAAGATTGCAGTGATTGACACCAATGGCAACGTCCTTGACACAACGGTGATTTATCCAACTCCGCCACAATCAAAAACAGAGGAGTCAATCGAAAAACTCAAAAAACTCATAGATAAATATCGCGTAGACGTAATCTCAATCGGCAATGGTACAGCCTCAAAAGAAGCAGAAATCTTTGTCGCCGAACTTATCAAACATGTTTCACGACCGGTCAGCTATGCCGTTGTCAGCGAAGCTGGCGCGTCGGTATACTCGGCATCAAAACTTGGCGCAGAGGAGTTCCCTGACTATGACGTTTCATTGCGCAGCGCGGTTTCAATCGCACGCCGCCTTCAAGACCCGCTTGCCGAGCTTATCAAAATCGACGTTAAATCTATTGGCGTAGGGCAGTACCAGCACGACATGCCGCAAAACCGCCTTACCGAAGTGCTTACTGGCGTGGTTGAAGACTGCGTCAACAGCGTGGGCGTTGACATCAATACCGCAAGCCCATCACTACTCAGCTATGTTTCAGGCTTGAATATGTCAATCGCGAAAAATATTGTTGCCTATCGCGCAAAAGTGAAAGGCATAAAAAATCGTGCCGAGCTTTTGTCAGTGCCAAAACTTGGGCCAAAAGCATATGAGCAGTGCGCAGGCTTCCTTCGCGTAGTCGGTGGCGACGAAATCCTTGACAACACATCTGTTCACCCAGAATCCTATGACGCAACACGCAAACTTCTCAAACTCTTTGACCTTACAGAAGAAGACGTGAAAAACAATAATATTTCCAATCTGCCAAAGCTGATTGAGCTAAAAGGCGAGGCCAGCGTAGCCAAAGAATGCGGCGTGGGCGTGCCAACGCTCAACGACATTACAAAAGAGCTTCTCAAACCAGGCCGCGATATCCGTGAATCAATGCCGAAACCAGTCCTTCGCAGCGACATACTTTCGCTTGAAGACCTTAAAGAGGGAATGGTGCTTCAAGGCACTGTGCGCAATGTAATCGACTTTGGCGCTTTCGTAGACATCGGTGTTCACCAAGACGGACTGGTTCACATCAGCCAGATTTCAGACTCATTCATCAAGCACCCATCAGAAGTGCTTAAAGTCGGCCAGCACGTCACTGTAAAAGTGCTTGCTGTCGATGTACAAAAGAAGCGAATCTCTCTTACAATGAAGGGGATTGAGGAGGAAAGCTAACCTCTTTGCCGCTTCTCGCGCTAAACGCTGCACAAAAAACAAAAAACAGAAGGGTGAATATGCACAGATGTCCATATTGTAATACGTCATACAATGAAATCTTGCAGACAGGCTTTGTTGGCTGCAAAAACTGCTACTATGAAATCCCAGAGCTTGCAGAAGCACTCAAAACAATGTATGGCGACAAAAAACATAAAGGCAAAAAGGTGAAAAACAGTGGAAATATTTGATAACATCGCAATCTCATCTCGAATCCGCCTTGCCCGCAATGTTGACGGCCTGAAATTTTACACAAAACTCCAAAGTGATATTGATGCGCAATATATCACCGGTTCTGTCATGAAAACGCTGGAAAAATTCGACGTTTTCAACTTCATTTCGCTCAAAAATCTTTCACTAAACGAGTGTAACGCTCTTTTCGAGCAGCACCTTATCAGCCAAGAGCTGATTGAAAATAAAGACATCTCTTCAATCGCGATCAGCGAAGACGAAAAAATCATTGTCATGATAAACGAAGAAGACCATATTCGCGAGCAGTGCCTTGAAAAGGGTTTCAACCTGTACAAACCCTATCGCCGCATTACCGAAATTGACGACGAGCTGATTGCAAACCTGCCAATTGCTTTTGACAGCGATCTTGGCTTCATTACCGCAAGCCCATCAAACCTTGGCACAGGCATGCGTGCTTCTGTCATGCTCTTTTTGCCGGCTATATGCTTGACAGGCGGCATAGACGAGCTCATTCAAACCGCTCACAACAGCGGACTGACAGTAAGAGGCATTTACGGCGAGGGCAGCCGCGCTCAGGGTTTTTTCTATCAAATCTCGAACCAAAACTCACTCGGCCTTGACGAAAACCAAATCATCGACGCGGTAAGCGAGTTCATCTACTCAACCTGCCAGCAAGAGTCGGCTCTTCGCGAAAGCCTGCTCAAAGACCAGTACAACATCTATCGCGACAAAACCATGCGCGCTTATGGCATAATAACTCACTGTTACAGCCTGAGCGAGGAGGAGATGATAGAGCTTCTTTCACTTGTCAAGCTGGCCTCAGTGCTAGGCTTTTTGCAAATCACCGATGATGACAAGTTCCAAAAGCTCTACTATCAGGGCAGACGGGCAAACCTAAAAGAAATTTTTGATATTTTTGATGAAAAAAAGGAAAACATTGTTCGTGGGGAGTATATATCTAACAAAGTTAGACAACTAACAAAGGAGGTGTAACATGAACTATCAATCGTCTACTTTTTCAGACAACATTCAAAAAGTTATTAAAAACGCAAGCAAGTTCGCATTGCGTTTTGGCTCAAACCTCATTGGCAGCGAGCACATTTTGTACGGACTTGCAAGCGTTAAAGACTGCCTTGCATCAAAGTTTCTTGCCGAAGAGGGGGTGACCGAACCATCACTTTTCGAGTTCTTTGAAGACAATGTCAGCGAAGACAATGTCCTTTTTACAGATGAGGTCGAGCTGACGCCGCGCACCAAAGACCTTTTCAGAATGGCTCAACAAATCGCTCTGCAAATGAACCACTCCTTTCTTGGCACAGAGCACCTTTTGCTTGCAATTCTTTCTTCGACAGGCAGTGTTGCCTATCGAATTTTGGTCGGACAGTACGGCGTTGACATTGAAAACATGAAAAATAAAGTCACTCGCGCCTTGCAGGCTGGCAGCCCTTCCTCAGAAGAAAATGCGCAAGAGCAGACAAACAAGCAATCAGGTTCAACATTGCCTGAAAAACTGCTAGACATGGGCACAGACATCACGCTGAAAGCCAAAGAGCACAAGCTTGACCCAGTCATCGGCCGCGAAGACGAAATACAGCGCGTTGTTGAAATTCTTTGCCGCAAGACAAAAAACAACCCAGTACTTATCGGTGAGGCTGGCGTAGGCAAAACCGCAGTTGTCGAAGGCCTTGCGCAGGCAATCGTAGCCGGTGACGTGCCAGAGCTTCTCAAAGATAAGGTCATCTATTCGCTTGAAATAGGCGGACTGATGGCAGGCACAAAATATCGCGGTTCAATGGAGGAAAAACTCAAAGACGCCATTGAAACCATCATCGCCAGCAAAAACATCATCGTCTTCATCGATGAAATCCATACACTTGCTCAGGCGGGCAGCGAAAAGGGTGAAACCTCACCAGCAGATATGTTAAAGCCATATCTTGCGCGCGGCGAGCTGCAAACAATCGGGGCTACAACCACAGATGAATATCGCAAATTCATTGAAAAGGACAAAGCCCTTGAACGCCGCTTCCAGCCAATTATGGTCAATCCGCCAACAGTAGAGCAGACCATTCAAATCCTTAAAGGCCTGAAAGACAGCTATGAGGCCTTCCATAAAATCACCATCACCGATGAAGCCATTGAGGCGGCAGCAGTGCTTTCGGATAGATATATCTCTGACCGCAGCCTGCCTGACAAGGCCATCGACCTTATCGATGAAGCTTCAAGCAAAGCCAAGGTGAATTTTGCCGTCAAGCCGCAAGAGATTCGCCAGATTGAAGACAAAATCAAAACCCTTTCAGCAAGCCGCGATGAAGCCAGCCTTCAACGTAACTATGAAAAGGCAGCAAAACTCCAATCTGAAATCATCAACCTTGAAAATGACTTGAAGAAAAAAGAGCAAAAATTTGATGTTAAGCGTGAAAAGTCTAACACAAACTCAATAGGCGCAAACGAAATAGCCGAAGTTGTGGCAAAATGGACAGGCATTCCAGTGACCAAAATCACAGAAAGCGAAAAGGATCGACTTATTCACCTTGAAGACATACTTCACAAACGTGTTATCGGCCAAAATGAAGCCGTTGACGCTGTGGCAAAGGCAATTCGCCGCTCACGCGTAGGCCTTCAAGATTCAAAACGCCCAATCGGCTCTTTCCTGTTTATGGGACAAACTGGCGTAGGTAAAACCGAGCTTTCAAAAGCCATCGCCGAAGCAATGTTCGATGATGAAAACAACCTCATTCGTATTGATATGAGCGAGTACATGGAATCGCACAGCGTGTCAAAACTCATTGGTTCGCCTCCTGGATATGTGGGCTATGACGAGGGCGGACAGCTTACCGAGCAGGTTCGCAGACATCCATATTCTGTGGTGCTTTTCGATGAGATTGAAAAGGCTCACCCAGATATTTTCAACGCACTTTTGCAAATCCTTGATGATGGCCGCTTGACTGATGGACAGGGCAGAACAGTGTCCTTCAAAAATACCATAATCATCATGACCAGCAACCTTGGCGCGCGCGAAGTCAAAGAACATCGCGCAAGACTGGGCTTCGGCGGTCAGGACGAGGAAGAGGAGTCAGTTGACACCAAAAAGATCTACATGGATGCACTCAAAAACAAGTTCAAACCAGAATTTATCAACCGTATTGACGTAATTTGCATCTTTGACAACCTCACCGAAGCCGACCTTGTAAAAATTGCAAAGATACTTATCTCCAACATCAACAAGCGCTTGAAAGAGAAAAACCTGTCCTTGAAAATCACAGAGGATGCTCTTGAATACATCGTTTCAAAGGGCAGCAATACTGAGTATGGAGCCCGACCACTTAAACGCTACATTCAGCAAGAAATCGAAGACCAAATCGCAGAGAAAATACTTCTCGGTCAGCTGAAAAATGAAGGGGAAATCATAATTGACTGCAATGATGGTAAATTGACTTTCACAAATGAATAATTAAAATAAATTCATTTTGCCAATTTCTGCCATTTCATTTGGAGAAATTCAAAATTTCTGATAAAATATGATTGTAGGAGGCTTGATATGAAAATAGATATCATTGAAAGAAATGGCTATGCTGTCAGCCAAAGACTTGACAGAATTTTGCGTGAAAAACTTGAAAGACTTGAAAAATATTTTGACGATGAAGTCAATGTAAAAGTTGTCTGCCTTAAAGTCGCAAAGCAGGAAAAACTTGAAATTACCATTACAAGCAAGGGGCTGCTTTACCGTGCAGAAGTTCAATCAGACAATATGTATGACAACATTGATATTGCTCTTCCAAAACTTGAAAAGCAAATCGTACGCAACAATGAAAAGCGCAAAGAAAAGAAGGCAAAGGGTTCAAAACAAGAAAACTTCCTGCCTTTCGAATTTTTGGAGGAGGAGCCAGAAGAGCTGCCTGCCATCTACAAAAGAAAGACTTTTGACCTTGACCCAATGCTGATTGATGACGCACGCTTCGCAATCGAGCGCCTTGGACATGACTTTTTCGTATTCCTGAATGCAGAAACAGGAAAAATCAATGTGCTCTATCGTCGCCGTGATGGCAAGTTCGGTCTTATTGACCTTGTTTATTAAAATAAAAACCAAGTTTTAAAATTGCACCCAAAAAGCTAATCACTTTTTGCGGTGCTTTTTTATATGTCGATACTTGAATCTTTCAAGCAATTTACACCTCACTTTTTCGCAGAACGCTCGGGACAACAGCCGTATAAAGCACAAAATCATACCTTAATTAAAAAATCCTTTGCTAATGGGGCGTTTTCCATAAAAGCAAAGGATTTTTATAATAATCTGAATTTGCACTCAAATATCACAAATCACTTTTCGCCGAAATTAAACCATGTCGATTTAATTTCCAAAAAGATTTTCAGCATGAAAAAATAGCGACAAAAAAAGAGCCAAGCACAAATGCCTGGCTCTTTATGTATGTTTTTTTGAAGCTTTCAGATTAGTTTGACTTTTTCAAATCATCAAGCATCTTTGCAAAATGTGCTTTCTTTCTGTCAGCACTGTTTTGATGAATTACATTATCACAAGCAGCCTTGTCAAGCAGAGATACAACATCTTTGTATGCAACTTCTGCAACAGCAACATCACGGTTTTCAACAGCAACCTTGAATTTCTTCGCAAATGTAGAAATGCGTGACTTGATTGCCTTATTTTCAGCTGTCTTTTTTTCAATGATTTTTACTCTTTTTTCTGCGGATTTAATGTTAGGCATGATTTACTCCTCTTAAAATTTCTATTAGAGTATAGCATATCAC
>ERZ1090881.1361-NODE-1371-length-10491-cov-4.711192_pt1 | contig 10491 bp, 7 predicted proteins | sample MGYA00478470_ERZ1090881 | MGnify/ENA primary metagenome ERZ1090881 (study PRJEB33644, sample SAMEA5815736) | chicken gut metagenome | biome: Chicken; feature: Gastrointestinal Tract; material: Caecum | place: Ireland | collected 2019-01-01 | study: A study of the...
GTGAGAATCGTTACAAAATACGACTTTTTATTGATTTTCGCGCACTGCGATACACGTAACGATTCGGAACAAATGCCGTGTGAAGTTGCCTTTTTTATTATAATTTGTCTAACCGACTATTTCACTATCCGTAATACATCCCATGGCGCGTTAGCGGCGGCTGACAGCCCCTCTTTTCAGTATATCAAAAGGAGGTTTATTCTTGCAGATTGAAGGTTCTATCACTTTAAGCGGTGGTTTATTTTCCGCTAAGCTACAAAAAATACTCCGCCGGGAGGGCGGAGTATTTTTGCAATATCACGGTCAGTCTACCCAGGTGTTACCGACGGTGAACAGCGAATCGAGGACGACGTAACGATCTTTGAGGAAATCTTTGAGGTACTCTTTCGCCAACTCGTGCGTCGTGCACTTGTTGTAATTGCTGTTGCCTTCGCCGCCGTAATCGATGCACTGCGGCCAATGCTCGAAATTCCTGTCTATTTCTGCCTCGTATATCTCGGACAGTATGTCAAGGCGCTGCACCGACGTTTCAAACACTCCCCTTTCTTTAAGCCCTATGTACCTTTCGGCTACCTCGTCTCTGAACCACTGCTTTGAGCTAAGCAATGTAAGCCAGGGGTTGACATACGTTCTCGGCGTATCCGACTTGCTGTTGCCCGTATAAGGCATGCACGAGTAAATGCCGTTTTCCGTTTCGTCCACGTCAAATCCGAGCGAGGAGTCCCAATCCCACGGTGCCTGGAAAGTCAGCTTTTTGGAGCCGCTCTCGCTCATGTCTATACTCATGAGGAAACTCGACCAACCGATATCCATATCCATGCATATCTCGTTGAGTATGAACGTATCCACGAGAGAATCGAGCGCCACGAGCCTTTCGACGGCTTCTCTCTCCGTCCTTATACTGCTGTCATTTATTATGTTGTTTTGGTCATCAAGAGTCTTGTAGGGATTCGTTGCAAGATCCGAATGATCGCCGTATACGGCATCTGCAAGCACGGCGTAAATATTTTCTATCGTTTTCTTTATAAAGTCATTCTGTGCCTGAGTGTAGACTTTGCTCTTTATCGCATACATTTTCTGGAACTTATTCGTGTCGACGTCGCTGCCGTCAGCGTACTTGCCGCCGCTATTATACGTTATCGAAAACTGTTCGAGCGGTACTTCTTCACCGGCGTAAGCGTCAAGCTCCACGAGATAGCCGGTCATGATCTCGTTCATAGCGGCTTCGTACTCGGCACTACCTTCCTCATAATCCTCCGGATCTTCGGGTTCGGCGACGTTGACGCGCTCTTCACGGACTTCCTGCTGCTCTACAAGAAGATAAAGCCCTCTGTATGTTCCGTTGACGATCACCTCGACATAACGCGAATCCGTGCAGTAATAGCCGTCTTCACCGAGCATTTCGTCCGCAAGGTAATGTACGGTCGGATTGCGGAGAAGACTCTTGTCCTTATAATCGGCGAGAAGCACCCATTCTTTCGCTTTAAGATCTTCGTTCACGCCCAGCATGACCTGCTTGCTGTCGAACTTGATCTTATACGGCTTTTTAGCGTAATCCGCGCTGTAATTGCCGCGCACCTTTACTCGCGCGGCTTCGTTGGTCAATACGTACTCCGAGTCACAGTCCGAAACGGAGACGGTACAATCGTAGTACTCGGCGCTCGTTCTGTTCCCCTGTATCTCCTCTCCGCTGTTCGTTTTGATCGATATCGTCGGGATCTCTTCGTACGTATAGTAATGCCCGCAGTCACAAGCAGTCTTATAAAAATGCCCGACGTTACGCCCGCTCACTTCCGTCGCATTATGCGGTTCCGTCTTTTCCACGCCGCACACGGTGCAAGAATACGTATGATCGGTATCGGTATGCGAAACGTATGCAAAATCATGCGCGAGCATACCCAGACGCACATCGTCTTTGCTTACTTTTTGCCGCCCTTCCGCGTCGAGGAACGTCTCGCCGCATATGCTGCATTTGTAATATTCGATATTACCTTCGTCGACACACGTCGGATCCGTCGCCTTTACGTTCACGAGGTCGTGTTCATGACAGCCCGCAAACGAGATAAGCGTCAGCGCGATAAGCAGCGCAAGCGCAACGGCTATAATTTTCTTCATCATTTCCCTCCCATACCCACAGAATAGTATGTTATGGAATGAGTATCTCATAATTCGACAAATTTGTCAATACAGTTTTTGAAATTTCTTGATATTCTGCGAATTTTTTCGTTCGGATTATACGTATCGCGTAATTCTGCTTAATTCGGATTTTTGTCATTACATAAAATTGACACGTATCACGTACTTATGATAAAATATATCGGTAAACTGTACGGAGCGGCGCATCAAGCATGCGCCTTAAAAACTCATTGTTTGAAACGGTAATACAAAAGATAGACGATTTCGTGTGGGGAGTGCCACTCATTGTGCTTATTCTCGGAGTGGGCATTTATCTTACCGTTCGCCTCGTCGTTCTCCCGATACGCAAACTCCCGCGCGCGTTCAGATACATTTTCACGAAAGAGGAAGGTCACGGAGAAGTTTCGAGTTTCGGAGCTTTATGCACCGCGCTCTCCGCCACAATAGGCACGGGAAACATAGTCGGCGTTGCGACGGCAATAGTTGCGGGCGGTCCGGGAGCACTGCTTTGGATGTGGCTCGCCGCTTTCTTCGGCATGGCGACTAAATATGCGGAAGGCGTGCTTGCCGTAAAGTACAGAAAGACTTACCCCGACGGACACGTTCTCGGCGGGCCCTTTCAATATATCGAGCAAGGCATGGGCAAACGCTGGAAATTCCTCGCCGTCATCTTTGCCGTACTCGGAATGTGCGTGGGGCTCTTCGGTATAGGTACTTTCACGCAGGTCAATTCCATTACGGGAGCTGTGGACAATCTGTTTGCGGACGCGCCGAAAATAAGTATGCTCGGCGGCGAGTACAGCATTGCGATAGTCATCGCGGGAGTAGTGCTTACCGTTGTGGTCGCGCTCGTACTTCTCGGCGGCGTTAAACGCATTGCAAAGGTTTCCGAAATGGTCGTGCCGTTTATGGCAATATCCTACCTGCTGCTTAGCCTTTTCGTTCTTTTCTTTAACGTAACGTCCATTCCCACTGCCGTCGCGCAGATATTTGTCGGAGCATTTTCGCCGCGTGCCGTCGCGGGAGGCATTGCGGGCAGTTTTCTCGTCGCCATGCAGAACGGTATAGCTCGGGGCATATTCTCCAACGAAGCGGGTCTTGGCAGTGCGCCCATAGCCGCCGCCGTAGCAAAGACAAAAGAACCCGTTCGTCAGGGGCTCGTTTCCATGACGGGTACTTTTATAGACACCATAGTGATCTGCACGCTCACGGGGCTTACAATAGTCATAACGGGTAGCTGGAACATAGGGCTGGACGGCGTATACGTCACCATGAACGCTTTTTCCGCTCTCCCGGGAGTATTCTCCGAAATAGGCCCCGTTCTCCTTTCCGTATGTCTCGTTTTCTTTGCGTTCACAACCATACTCGGCTGGAACTTTTACGGCGAGCGCTGTCTGGAATACATAGCGGGAAGGAACAAAATAGCGATATACGCATACAGAGTCGCATATATCGCCGCAGTGTTTATCGGACCGTATATGACCATACAGGCAGTCTGGAACATTGCGGACATATTCAACGGACTTATGGCGATACCCAATCTGATCGCACTTATCGTGCTGTCAGGCGTGGTGATAACAGAAACTCGGGAATATTTCAAAAAGTATCCCAAATACGTCAAACCGGGTAGCGGCGAAGACGAAGAGCCGCACCGAATCGAAGCGGTCGGCTGTGAACCCGTGGACATCGAATCGGACACCGATCCCCCGCCCGATCCGCCTCCGGGCGATACGAGCTAAATTATTGAGCATCAAAAGGCAATGACCTACCAACTTTTCGGTCATTGCCTTTTTGATCGTCTGCGTTTACCTTTCGACGGATGCTATCCGAAACTCACATTTTCAGACCGAGGGGACATGATCCGGAACGAAGCATACGGGCACGCTCGCGTACGTCTTGTTCCAGCCGCTCGGCACATCGATTTTCCGAGCGCGTTATGTTGAGCGTCAGTCAGGGCATGTTGTTGAACGCATACTGCCATATTTCAAGCACACTTTCAGAGATGTACGGCGAGCCGAATTTGAGCATAACGCAAATGCGGACTCGCCTGTGCTTTCAAGCCCGTCGTGCATGATCAGATTCATTAGCGCGTTCATGGAACGGAAATTCTCTTTGCCGATATATTTAAGAGTGCCCGAAACGCCATATATATGCGCCTGACGGTTTGCGGAATATTTATATCGGTAACTGACGTGCAACCCGAGAACGCTTTCTCGCCTATCGCAAGCAGTCCCGACGGCAAAGTCAGTTTAACGAGATTTCGGGAAAATTGAACGATTCGTAAAAAGCGCATGCGGCTATCGTGAGTGTTCCCTCTCTTATCGGCTTACGCTTATTGCCGGCAGACGCATAAAACAGAGCAATCTGCCCGCGAAGTGTGATTTGCCGTCGGCATAAAATGACCGCGCGCCTTTCGGCGCGCGGTCACAGAAGTTCTTATACGCTTTTCATCAGAAGCTTGTCGGGATGAAGAAGTATGCGGCAAACATTATTGCCACTATGAACGTGACGATGGGAATGTCGAACTTGGGCATAGGAAGTTTCTTCGCACCCGCCACTGCCGCCGCCACGACGTACTCGATGAGAGAGATGACGACGTAGAGGAGCAGACCCATGCCTATGCCGTCGGTTATGCTGTAGCCGAGAGGCATTATTATTATCGTGAAGAACGCAGGGACTGCGTTGCGCACCTGCTCGAAGTCGATGTGCTTGACGTTGCTCATCATAAGCACGCCCACGTAAATGAGCGCGCAGGCCGCGGCCTGGCTGGGTATGAATGCAAACAGCGGAAGCAGGAATATCGAAAGGAAGAAGAGCACTGCGGTCGTAAGTGCGGTAAGACCCGTCTTGCCGCCCTCTGCGACGCCCGCTCCGGACTCGACGAACGTGGTGACGGTGGACGTACCGAGAAGCGCGCCCGTGCAGGTAGCGATCGAATCGGCGTACATGCACTTGTCGAGGTTGATCGGGTTACCGTTCTTATCGAGGAGTCCCGCGCGGGTAGCGCAGCCCGTTACGGTACCGAGTGTATCGAACATATCTATCATGCAGAAAGATACGACGGTCATTATGCAGTAAAGCGCGGATTTTCCGCTAAAATCGACATCGGTGAATGCCGCGAGGAACGAACCGCCCTTGCTCGCGTCCATGGAGAAGAAGTTTGCGAAGTTCTCCCAGAACTTCCAGGACACGCCGCCGTTACCCGTAAGAGTATCAATGTTGGCAACGCCCGTGGGAATGGCGATTATCGTTGCTACGACTATGCCGATTATGACCGCACCCTTTACCTTAAAGCGGGAAAGAACTGCGACAACGATAAGTCCGGCAAGGCAGAGAAGAGGAGCGGCAAGCGTCATTTCCACAGTGCCCGCACCGTCTACGCCCGCCTTTATGATCTGCGGTACATACACGTTGAAGTTGATGAGGTCGAGCTGCGTGAAAGGGCTGGCCTTTATAACGCCCGCATTCTGGAAGCCGATATACGCGATGAACAGACCGATACCGACGGGTATTGCTGAGCGTATGGACTTGGGAATGCCGTCGAATATATATTCGCGCAGAGATTTGAGTCTACCGGTCTCCTTGTCGCGGCCGCCGGGAATAACGGTCAGAAGGAGGAAGATGACGCCGCTTATAAGGACGAGCAGCATTGCGGTTCCGAACGAGAACGCCGCAGCCGCGCCACCCGTTGCCGCGCCCGAAAGCAATGTGCCCACCATGGAGTTAAGTCCCATTCCGGGCGCCTGAGCATATGGCATCTTAGCGACCAAGGACATCAGAAGAGTTCCGATGAGTGCGCCGAATGCCGTTGCAAGGAATACGGAAGGCCAGAGCACGCCGTAAGCGGTACCGTTAAGTATCTGGCCGGGGTTGACCACGAGGATATAGCACATGGCAAGGAAAGTCGCAAGACCCGCGAATATCTCCACGCGTATGCTGCTCTTCTTTTTGGTCACTCCGTAAAAGTTGTCCAGTCTGCGCAGAAAGCCGTTCTTATAAGGCGATTCTGCAGTTTCAGCCGCAACCGACTCGGATGCGGAAACTTCTTCCGTTTCCGTCGCCGCGCCGTCGACCTGAGGGTCGCTCTGCGGTTCAATGTTCTCGTCTTCCATTCATTTTACCTCCATAATATTCCCTTCCGGGTATCGCCGATCAAAAGACTAAACCGACTCTTTAAGTATACATTAAAGATAAATTAAATTCAACTTAAAATTATATATAATAACGACAAATTTCGATATTGACAAAAATTTTTTTAGTGCTCCCCCGCCGCACCCGTCTTATTCGTCTTATGCGTGAGGCAATTTTATCCGAGGGACAAAAAAGAGCAAAAAAACAAGCGACGGACGCGCCTATATTCGCGTCCGTCGCTACACGTTGTCGTATCGATTTTTATTTATGAATTCTGCGTAATGCCGGCGACAGAAGCATGAGCATTCGAGCCGTCAGCTATCCGCACGGCATGGCGGCAACGCATCGTACTCATCGTCCGTCACGGGTTCCAGCCACTCGTTATAGGCGTCCTTGCCCGGCACTTCCACTGCTATATGAGAAAACGGACAGTTCTTTTTCGCGCCGTGCCAGTGCTTTACTTCGGGAGGTATCTCGACGACGTCCCCCGCTTTGAGACTGCGCGCCTCCTTTCCCCACTCGCGGTACCAGCCCTCGCCCGCTATGCAGAGGAGTATCTGTCCGCCGCCCTCTCTCGCGTGGTGAATGTGCCAATTGTTGCGGCAACCTGCCTCCAACGTCACGTTCGCAAAGAACGGCTTGCCCGCCTGAGGCGTGGTGAGCGGATTAAGGTATGATCTGCCCGTAAAGAATGCGGCGTATTCGGTGTTCTCATTGCCGCGACCGAAAATGTTCTTCTCGTCGAAATCACACTTCATATTCTTTTCCTCCGCTTTTCGCATTCATTATATCACGGAGCAGCGGCTTTGTCCAATGCTTATTTCGGATAGGTTTTCATGCAAAGGCAGGATATTACGGAAATATCCCCGAACGGCTAAGTTCCTTTCTTAGATGAAGTATTATCTTTTTTTCCAGCCTCGATATGTATGACTGACTTATGCCCAGCATGTCGGCGACTTCCTTCTGCGTCTTTTCCTCGCCGCCTTTAAGCCCGAAACGCAATTCCATTATCACACGCTCGCGGTCGGTCAGTCTGTTCACCGCATCGCGTAGCAGCTGTTTTTCGACGGACGATTCGAGATCGCGGCTGACTACATCGGGGTCGGTACCGAGTATATCCGAAATGAGTAGTTCGTTGCCCTCGAAATCGACGTTGAGCGGCTCGTCCAGCGATACTTCGCAACGCGTACGCACTATACGGCGAAGATGCATGAGTATTTCGTTTTCTATACAGCGTGATGCGTATGTGGCGAGCTTTATGTTTTTCTCGAAATTGTACGAGTTGACCGCCTTTATAAGTCCTATCGTTCCGACGCTTATAAGGTCGTCGATATCCACTCCCGTGTTATCGAACTTTCGGGCTATGTATACCACAAGTCGGAGATTGCGCTCGATAAGCAGAGATTTTGCCGCCGCGCTTCCCGCGCGCATTTCTCCGAGAGCGCGGCTCTCTTCTGCGGGAGTGAGCGGCACGGGAAGCGTTTCGCCGCTACCGACATAATACGCCTCCGTGTCGACTATTCCCAGAATTTTACCGAAAAGTTTCCTGATCGCTTCAAGCATTTGCGCCTCCGAGCATGGATACGGGCAGCAGCATGTCCTCGTTTCGGCGAAAGCCGCCGACGGACACGCCCAATATCACATCACTATGTTTATTCCGCTTTTTATCAAAATATAATAAGAATTCCTGCGGTTTGACCAAAATCAATTCGGTCTGTACTCCGCCCACTCCGCACACGCGCTTTTTTCCGTAGGAAGCGATAAGAGCGTCCGCGCCGAACAGTCGCACGAAGGAAACGAGCTTTATCACCGCTATCGGAACTCCGTTCTCTTCCAGCCCGCTACCGGTATCGAAATAACCGCGTACTCGTGCGGTGACCCCGCCCACCGTAACGGATGCCGAGCATATGAAAGCACTTTCCGCACGCATTTTGCGCGCCGCCGCCGTTATGACCCTTGCGGGAATATAAACGGCGATGGCTATCGCGGACGGGACGAAATATGGCAACCCCGACGGCGACGACAGCGCAAGTCCCAAGTCGCCGCGAACCATGCACTCCGCCGCAAGCGTCGCCCCGCCGAGAAGAGCGGTGGATGCAAAAAAGCACAGCGTACCGAACGCTATATTGCGCAGACCCGCGAACAGTACAACGGAGAGCGCAATGCCGATAACTACCTTGGACAGCGCGATAAGCGGCGTCGGCATGATCCAGAACGGATAGAACACGCTTGCGAGAGTACCCGCCACCGATACCGCGGCGGAGCGCAGACGGCGCGTTTTAAGCCCGACGAACGCATACGCGAGGCTGGCGGTGAGATACGTCACTATCACGTTGTCCGCGACAAAGAACTCTATGTACACCTTCATTCCGTTCATTCTAACATATAGCCGTGAAAGTGAATTACCTTTTATTGTCGAAGATAAAAGGAAAAAAGCGCAAACCGATTATGCGGGCCGCGCAATAAAACGCATGAGAAACGTGCCGACGCACAAAAAAAGCACCCGAATTATTCAGGTGCTTCTATTTCATATCGGACGATTAGTGCTTATCGTCGCCGAAAGTGTTTCTGCTCCTGTTGCGCTTTTCTTTGAGCCAGGGCGCAACGTCGTCGTCATCCTCGTCGTCGACAGGGTGGATTATCGTGCGGGCAATGTTACCGCCGTCCGCGGCGGTATTGGGCGCGCTCTGAGGGCGCGGCTCGACGGGCGTTTCCGTGCGGGTGGGCGCAAGTCCCGTTTCAGGCCTTGCCTCGCGGCGTTCGCCGCGCTTTTAGTCTACGAATCCCGTAGCATTAAGCATTATTTCGACGTCATGCGGGAGATCGTCTCTGAAATCGAAGCCGAAAATTATGTTGGCATCCTTATGCACGGCCTCGCGCACGAGTACCGCGGCTTTGTCTATCTCCTCAACGGTGACCTCGTGTTTGGCTTTGACATACAGCATGACGCTCGTCGCATTGTTTATGCGTATGTCTTGCAAACGGATGTTTACCGCCGACTTGACGGCGTTTATCACTCTGTCCGTTCCGCTGCCGCTACCTATGCCGAGATATGCCCTGCCCATGTCTTTGAGCACGGTGCGCAGATCGGCAAAGTCTATGTTGAGCGTCTGTGTATTGATGATGACGTCGCTTATACCGAGTATGCACTGGCGCAGAACGCCGTCGGCATATTCGAAAGCCTCGCTCATGGTCGCGTTGTTGGACAGCGCGACGAGGTTTTCGTTGGCAACGACTATGTATGCGTCCGCTACCTTGGAGAGGTTCTCGATACCTATATCGGCGTTCACAATACGGTGCCTGCCTTCGAGATAGAAGGGCTTGGTGACGACAGCCACGACGAGCTTTCCCATCTCTTTGGCAATGGAAGCGACGACGGGAGATGCACCCGTTCCCGTGCCTTTTCCCATGCCCGCGGTTATGATGACGAGGTTTGCCTCTTTGAGGTATTCCTTTATTATATTGCGGCTCTCTTCCGCGGCGCGCTGACCTATTTCGGGATTCGCGCCCGCGCCAAGCCCCTGAGTGAGCTTTTCGCCGATCTGAATGCGGAAACGCGCCTTGGACTTTCTGAGATCTTGAAGATCGGTGTTGATGGCAATAAAGTCCACGCCTTCAAACGCGCTTTCGATCATTCTGTTCAGGGCGTTTCCGCCGCCTCCGCCTACGCCTACTACGGCGATACGAGATGACGGAGCTTCGTTACCGTAAACCTGTCTGGACATTTATCTTTTCTCCTTTATCTTTCGAACAACTTGGCAAAGAAACCCTTTTTCTTTGTCGGTACGGACAAACCAAGCACCATATCCATCAACGAGACGGAGCTTGAAAGGTGCGGTTTATTGAGCCGAGGAATGTCGGGCGCGACTATGTCGAACTGCCTGTCCGTCTTTTTGGAGAGGTAGTCGATAGCCCCCGTTATATACGAAATGCCGCCTCCCGTCAGTCCGTAAGTCGTCGTGGGCGGAAGATCGCACGATCCGAGGCATTTGTTTATGGTCTTGGCAAGTTTGTTCATACGAGCGTACGCAACGTCGTTCACCTGTGTCGCGGGAAGGGACATTATGCGCTCTTTCATGGGAAGATCGTATGTGTCGTCGGGCGAAAATTCAAGGTTGAGAACTATCTTGCGTTTGAGCGTTTCGGCAAGCGAGTATCTTACGCTGAGATCTTCATGAAGATCTTCGGTAAGATGTGCCCCGCCCATGGAAAAGCTGAACTGCC
>ERZ1090881.1368-NODE-1378-length-10449-cov-41.588609_pt1 | contig 10449 bp, 9 predicted proteins | sample MGYA00478470_ERZ1090881 | MGnify/ENA primary metagenome ERZ1090881 (study PRJEB33644, sample SAMEA5815736) | chicken gut metagenome | biome: Chicken; feature: Gastrointestinal Tract; material: Caecum | place: Ireland | collected 2019-01-01 | study: A study of...
CCCATCGGGGCCTACGCCCGCCTGCAGGAGCAGAGCATGGGCAAGGACACCACCATCGGCCACTGGGAGATCGCGGGCGTGGTCAGCCCCCAGCCTCTGCCCACCTTCCCGGAGGGGTTCCCTCCCGAACTGATCGCCGCCTTTGAGGCCAGGACCGGCTACAAGGTGCTGTGCAACAAGCCCTACTCCGGCACCGAGGTGCTGAAGGACTACGGCGAGCAGGCCATGGCCCAGAACGCGCTCATCGTCTACACCAGCGCCGACAGCGTCTTTCAGGTGGCGGCCAACGAGGCGCTGGTGCCGGTGCCCGAACTGTACCGCATCTGCGAGATCGCCCGGGAGATGCTGACCGGCCCCTACGGGGTGGGCCGGGTCATTGCCCGGCCCTTTGTGGGGGACTGCGCCGCCAACTTCAAGCGCACCTCCAACCGTCACGACCTCAGCCTCAAGCCCCCCCGCGCCACCATGCTGGACCTGCTCCGGGCCGCCGGCAAGGACGTCATCGCCGTGGGCAAGATCTACGACATCTTCGACGGCCAGGGCGTCACCGAAAAGATCAAGACCACCGGCAACACCAACGGCATCGCCTTCACCCAGGCGCTCCAGACCCGGGACTTCGAGGGCCTGGCCTTTGTCAACCTGGTGGATTTCGACATGCTGTACGGCCACCGCCGCGATGTGGCCGGCTATGCCGCCGCCGCCACCGAGTTCGACCGGTTCCTGACCGGTTTTCTGCCCGGCATGCGGGAGGACGACGTCCTGATGATCACCGCCGACCACGGCTGCGACCCCTCCTACCTCAAGACCACCGACCACACCCGGGAATATGTGCCCTGGCTGGTCTGCGGCAAGCACATCCGCCCCGGCTCGCTGGGCACCCGCCTGAGCTTTGCCACCATCGCCCAGACGGTCTGCGCTTACCTCGGGGTGGACGCCTCGTCCCTCGACGGCCAGAGCGCCTGGGAGGAACTGAAAGCCTGACCCCAATATTTTACAAAAAAACCGCTTGCCCATTTGTATCCATCCCGTTATAATAGAAACATATGGGCTGCAACATCAGACAAAAAGGCACAAGGTGTGCCAGGAGGTAACGCATATGCGCAAAACAAAGATCATCTGCACCCTCGGCCCCGCCACCGACAAAGAAGGCGTGCTGCGGGCGCTGGTCGAAAACGGGATGAACGTCGCCCGCTTCAACTTTTCCCACGGCTCCCATGAGGAGCACAAGGGCCGTCTCGACGCCCTGAAAGCCATCCGCGAGGAGCTGGACAAGCCCGTGGCCGCCCTGCTGGACACCAAGGGCCCCGAGATCCGCCTCAAGGAGTTCAAAAACGGGTCCGAGACCCTGGAGGCCGGCCAGACCTTCACCCTCACCACCCGCGACGTGGAGGGCACCCGGGACATCGTCTCCATCACCTATAAAGACCTGCCCCACGACGTCAAGGCCGGCGGCAGCATCATGCTGGACGACGGCCTGATCAAGCTGTCCATCCGGGAAGTCACCGACACCGACATCGTCTGCACCGTGCTGAACAGCGGCAAGATCAAGAACAAAAAGGGCGTCAACGTCCCCGGCGTCCACCTGTCCATGCCCTACATGAGCCAGCGCGACCGGGACGACATCATCTTCGGCATCGAGCAGGGCTTCGACTTCATCGCGGCCTCCTTCGTGCGCACCGCCCAGGACGTGTACGAGATCCGCAACCTGCTGAACATGTACGACTCCAAGATCCGCATCGTCGCCAAGATCGAGAACCCCGAGGGCGTTGAAAACATCGACAGCATCCTCTCGGCGGCCGACGCGGTCATGGTCGCCCGCGGCGACCTGGGCGTCGAGATCGACTTCTCCGAGCTGCCCAGCATCCAGAAGTCCATCATCGACCGCTCCTACTCCTTCGGCAAGCCCATCGTCACCGCCACCCAGATGCTGGACAGCATGATCAACAACCCCCGGCCCACCCGTGCCGAGATCTCGGACGTGGCCAACGCCATCTACGACGGCACCTCGGCCATCATGCTCTCGGGCGAGACGGCCGCCGGCGCCTACCCCGTGGAGGCCCTCAAGACCATGTCCCTGATCGCCGAGCGCACCGAGGCCGACGCCCACTACCAGAGCCACCGCCTGAGCCGGATGAAGATCAACGGCACCACCTCGGTCAGCGACGCCACCGCCCATGCGGCCTGCCTGACCGCCCAGGACGTCAACGCCTCGGCCATCGTCACCGTGTCCGAGTCGGGCAACACCGCCCGCCTGCTGAGCAAATACCGCCCCGAGCAGCCCATCATCGCCTTTGTCATGCGGCCGCAGGTCCAGCGCCAGCTGTACCTGTCCTGGGGCATCACCCCGCTGCTGATGCCTCTGGCCCACAGCACCGACGAGCTGATCGAAGTGTCCACCACCCTGGCTGAAAAATACGGCTACATCCACAACGGCGAGCTTGCCGTCGTCACCGCCGGCGTGCCGGTGGGCGTCAGCGGCACCACCAACATGGTCAAGATCCACATGGTGGGCAACTGCCTGGCCTCCGGCGTGGGCGTCGGCCGCGAGGACACCGACAACACCAGCGCCACCGGCAAGGCCTGCGTCTGCCGCAGCATCGACGAGATCAAGGCCCGCTTCAAGCCGGGCATGATCCTGGTCGTGCCCTCCACCAACAACGCCATGATGCCCTATATCCGCGAGGCCTCCGCCCTGGTCGTCGAGGAGCCCGGCCTGAACAGCCATGCCGCCATCGTGGCCAAGGCCCTGCTCAAGCCCGCCATCGTGGGCGCCCAGGGCGCCACCAGCCACATCCGCGACGGCCTGGACATCGCGGTGGACTGCGCCCACGGCAGCGTCCAGTCCCTCCAGGCATAAGGAGCGGCCCGCTATGGAACGCATTGCCAGTTTCTGCGTGGATCACACCACCCTGCAGCGCGGGATGTATCTCAGCCGCCAGGACGGGGACGTCCTGACCTGGGACATCCGGATGAAGCGCCCCAACCAGGGGGATTACCTGTCCACCGGGGCGGCCCACACCCTGGAACACCTGTTTGCCACCTACGCCCGCAACAGCGCATGGAGCAACGGGGTCATCTATGTGGGCCCGATGGGCTGCCGCACCGGCTTCTATCTCCTGACCCGGGGGCTGACCCCCGCCCAGGCGCTGGAGCTGGCGGTGGAGTCTTTCCGCTTCATGGCCGGCTACCAGGGGGACATCCCCGGCGCCAGCGCGGCCGAATGCGGCAACTACCGCGACATGGACCTGCCCGCCGCCCGGGCCGAGGCCGCCGCCATGCTGCCCGTGCTGGAGGCCCTCACCGCAGACCAGCTGCATTACTGATGCCAAACGCATAAAAGAACACCCGCCTGTGTACGCACCGGCGGGTGTTTTTGGCAATATCGCTTACAGTTTTGCGGCATAGTCCTGTTTGCCATAGAAAAGCCGCAGAAGCAGGACGGTCTGGTTCTTTTCATCGACTTTGTAGATCAGGACATAGTTGCGGATCACAGCCTTCCGATACCCTTTTGCGCGCAGCCGCAGATCCCGGCAGGCTTCATACATCAGCGGCGTGTGCTCCAAGAGGTCATAACACTGCTCCATAGCGTCTGCAAAAGCACTTGCAGCCGCCGGATTTTGCAGGCGGACAGCCATGTATTCCAAGATATTGTCCAGGTCCTGCGACGCCAGGCGGGTCTCTATGAGCTTATATCCCATACTTTGCCCTCAGCCTTTTCAGTTCCGAGCGGGCGTCTGCTGTCACACCGTTCCGGAGCTGCTCTTCCGCCTGATCCAGTTTATCGTAAACGTCCAAAAGTTCCAGCTTTTCCTCATAAGCCTTCATGCTCATGATGACCATATCTCCATACCCATTTTGGGTAATATAGACCGGTTCCTGGCATTCATTGCAGAGCTTTGAAATGGCAGCTGTGTCTTTCAGATCACGAATGGGTATGATGTGCGGCATCGTTTCCACCCCTTTCAGGTTTTCTTTAGTAGGATTATACCATAGCCGCCTCGCATATACAAGGGCACCCGCCGGTCGTTTGAGCGGCGGGTGTTTAGCGTGTCGCAAAGGCGACACGCTCCAGGGGGAACCCATTTCTGCCCGCATGCGCGGGACAGAAATTCCTTCCCCCTGGTATCCCCCTGGGGACAAAATTTGGCGCTGAACCGCGCACTCGCCGCAAGGCGGCTCGCACACTCTCAGCGCCAAATTTCCCTGTATGTGTCCCGTCCATCCGCACATGTCGGCTGGACGGGACCTTTTTGTTACGTTCTTTTTTCCCCGTAGGGGCGTTTGGGGGCGGGGCCGGTGGAGCCCCGCAGGATCAGCTGCCCGTGCAGCAGCAGGCTGCTGATGGGCACCCCGTTCAGCAGGCTGTCCAGGGCGTAGTAGCTGCTTTTGCCCAGCTGGAGCCGGTCCTGCCGGATGGTGGTCAGGGGCGGGGCCGTGTGCGCGCAGAAGGGCAGGTCGTCGAAGCCGACGATGCTCAGCTGGTCCGGCACATGGATGCCCATCTCCAGGCAGCGGATCAGGACGGTGTGGGCCAGCAGGTCGCTGCTGCACAGGATGGCCGTGACCCCCTGGGCCAGCAGCCGGGGCAGATGGGTGTCCAGCGTCTCGGAGAAATAATAGGAATACCCCGCCAGCGAGCTGGAGCTGGGCAGCTTGCGCCGCCGGACCTCGTTGAAAAAACTCTTGTACCGCACCTGGTAGATGTGGCTGCCCAGCGCCCCGCTCAGGTAGCCGATCTTCCGGTGGCCCATCCCGTAGAGGGCGTCCATCGCCTGGCCGATGGCCTCGTTGTTGTCGATGCCCAGGGTGGCGACGGTGGGGTTGCCCAGGATCAGGTTGTCGTAAAGGACCGCCGGGGTGTGGCTGCGGGGGAATTCTTTCATCCAGGGGTCCAGCAGCGTCAGGCCCAGGAACAGCGCCCCCAGATACCCCTCCCGCAGCATGTAGGCGTCGTAGGACATCGCCTTCTGGAGCTCCAGCGTCAGCTGCACCACCTTGACCCCGTAGCCGGAGGGCTCCGCCATCTGGCGGAAGCCGGTGATGATGTCGGTGCCGAAGTCCTCGGGCTTGGCACATTCCATGTTCTGGATAAAGACGCAGAGGGTGCGCACCGCTCCCCGCCGGGCCCGGGTATAGCCCAGGGCAACCGCCGTGTCCAGGATGGTCTTGCGCAGCGCGTCGCTGATGTCGGGCGCGCCGTTCAGCGCCTTGGAGACCGTCCCCTTGGAGACGCCCACTTTTTTGGCAATATCGTCCATGGTTGGCATTAGGATATGCACCCCCTTTCCTCTAAACCTTACGGGCATGACCGCCCGTCATGTTCAGCATTTATTATACCTTCCTTGGGTGCAAAAGGCAAATCACGAAACTCACGCAAAAGTTTCGCTGTTTGGTGTCTCTTGCGGGATCCACCATCAAAGCGCCTGAAAGTCATACACATTTGTTGTATATTGTTCACAAATCGTTCTCAATCTCGCAAAAAACTCTTGATTCTTTGCGCGATTGGGTTTATAGTAAAGCCAACACGAAACATTACGAAACTTTGTAATGCCCTTCGCACCCTGTTTTGAGAAGCAAAAAGGAGGAATTGCACATGCGCAAGAAAGGATCCGTACCCCGCCTTGTGTCCAGAAGGGACTTCCTGCGTCTGGCTGCGGCGACAGCCGGGGCCGCTGCTGTAGGCGGCACGATGAGCGGCTGTTCCGAGGGCGGCAGTGAAAACGTCCGCCTGATGGTCTGGAGCCCGTCCCTGGATCAGGCCAAGGACAGCGGTGAGTGGCTGCAGACCTGCTGCAATCGCTTTGCCGAGCTGCACCCCGAGTGGAACATCACCTATGTCTATGGTGTCGTGGACGAGACCGCCGCCGGCACCACCATCTCGCAGGATACCGAGGCCAGCGCCGACGTGTTCATGTTCACCAACGACGTTTTGACCAACCTGATCGACGCCGGGGCCATGGCCAAGTTCGGCGGCATCTACGCCGACGAGATCAAGGCCACCAACAGCGAGGCGCTGCTCGAGTCGCTGACGGGGACGACTACATCTACGGCGTGCCCTTCACCACCAACACCTGGTTCATGTACTACGACAAGAGCGTCTTTACCGAGGAGGACGTCAAGAGCCTGGACGCCATGCTGGCCAAAGGGGTAGTCAGCTTCCCCTTCACCAACTCCTGGTACCTGCCGGCCTTCTACTTCGGCAACGGCTGCACCCTGTTCGGCGACGGCACCCAGGAAGAGCTGGGCGCCGACTTTGGCGGTGACAATGCAGTGGAAGTCACCAACTACCTGATCGACCTGTACAACAACCCCAACTTCGTCGTTGATGCCGATGGCTCGGGCCTGGCCGGTATGCGTGACGGCAGCATCAAAGCGATGTTCACCGGTTCGTGGGACGCTGCCGCCCTCAAAGAGATCCTGGGCGACAACATGGGCGTTGCGGCCCTGCCCACCTTCACCCTGAACGGGGTGGAAAAGCAGATGTACGCCTACGCCGGCAGCAAGGCCATCGGGGTCAACGTCCACAGCAAGTACATGGTCCAGGCCATCCAACTGGCCATCTATCTGGGCGGCGCCGAGGCGCAGCAGCTGCACTACGACCTGCGCACCGTCATCCCCTGCAACACCGAGCTGCTGGCCGACCCCGCCATCGCCAGCGACGAGCTGGTGGCAGCCCAGAACGAGACCTTCGACCGCACCTCGATCCTTCAGCCCTTCGTCGCGTCGATGACCAACTGCTGGACCCCGGTTGAGAACCTGGGCAAGGGCATCCGTAGTGGGACCGTCACTCACGATAATGCCGCTGAACAGACCAAGGCGATGAACGATGCTATGAACAGCGACGGTATCTCGTAAGAAAGGGAGGATTTAAGGATGAATGCTACAAGCGCTTTGAAAATGCGCAGCACCCTGCGGGCCGACAATCCCGTCACCTGCATGGAGGCCCTGAAAAACGGCGACACCATGGTCAAGCTGTCCTGCGTCGTCATGGGCCTGGGCAATATGGCCCACAAGCAGGTGACCAAAGGGGTGCTGTTCCTGGTGGCCGAGGTGGCCTACATCGTCTTTATGGTCGCCGTCGGCTTCCACAATCTGGCCATGCTGCCCGGCCTGGGCAGCGTCGAACAGCAGGAATACTGGAACGAGGAGCTGCAGATCTTTGAGTACACCCAGGGCGACCGTTCCATCCTGATTTTGCTCTACGGCCTGGCCACCATCCTTTTGACCGGCGTCATGTTCTGGATCTGGCGCGGCACCCTCAAGAGCGGCTACGCCGCCCAGCTGAACGAGGCCGCCGGCCGCCACATCAACACCCTGCCGGAGGACATCAAGGAGCTGTTTGACTCCAACCTCTACCGCCTCCTGATGACCCCGCCGATGTTCTTCATCTCCATCCTGACCATCCTGCCGCTGATCTTCATGATCTGCATGGCCTTCACCAGCTACAGCAAGATCGGCAATCACCTGGTCCTGTTCGACTGGGTGGGCCTGCAGAACTTCTTCACCCTGTTCGACTCCAACTCGGTGCTGGGCTCCACCTTCTGGCGTGTGCTGGGCTGGACGCTGGTCTGGGCCTTCTTCGCCACCTTCACCAACTACTTTGCCGGCATGATCCTTGCCATCATCATCAACCGCAAGGACACCAAGGCCAAGGGCTTCTGGCGTTTCTGCTTCGTGCTGCCCTGCGCCGTGCCCATGTTCGTCTCCCTGCTGATCATGCGCACCATGCTGCAGCCTGAGGGCGCCGTCAACGTGCTGCTGCGCCAGATGGGCTTCATCGCCGCCGGCGAGAGCCTGCCCTTCTTCACCGACCCGACCTGGGCCCGGGTCACCGTCATCCTGATCAACATCTGGGTGGGCGTGCCCTACACCCTGCTGCAGCTGACCGGCGTGCTGCAGAACATCCCCACCGATCTGTACGAGGCCGCCACCGTGGACGGCGCCAATGCGGTGCAGACTTTCTTCCGCATCACCCTGCCCTACATGTTCTACGTCACCACCCCGTACCTGATCTCCACCTTCACCGGCAACGTCAACAACTTCAACGTCATCTACCTGCTGTCGGGCGGCGACCCCGTCACCGACCTGGCCTCCACCGCCGGCAGCACCGACCTGCTGGTCACCTGGCTGTACAAGCTGACCATCGACCGCCAGTACTACAATGTGGGCGCCGTCGTCGGCATCCTGACATTCGTCATCCTGGCCGTTGGCTCGCTGCTGACCTACCGCCGCAGCAAGTCCTACCGTGAAGAAGGAGGGTTCTGAGCATGAGCAACAGTTCCAAAGCGGCAAAACAGCTGAGCGCCAAGCGCATCCGCACCCGCAACAACGTCATCGTCTACATCGTCCTGTCCGTCCTGGCTTTCATCTGGCTGTTCCCGGTGGCATGGATCGTCATGACCAGCTTCCGCGGCGAGAAGGGCAGCTACATTTCCACCTTCTTCCCCAAGAGCTATACCCTGGACAACTACATCAAGCTGTTCACCGACACCAGCCTGCTCAACTTCCCGCAGATGTTCCTGAACACCCTGTTCGTCGCCATCTGCTCCTGCATCCTGTCTTCGTTCTTCCTGCTGTCGGCATCCTACTGCCTGTCCCGGCTGCGCTTTAAGCTGCGCCGGCCCTACATGAACATGGCCATGATCCTGGGCCTGTTCCCCGGCTTCATGTCGATGGTGGCCGTCTACTTCATCCTGAAGGCCGTGGGCCTGACCGAGGGCAACAGCGTCCGCCTCGCCCTGATCCTGTGTTATTCCGGCGGCGTGGCCCTGGGCTTCCAGATCACCAAGGGCTTCTTCGACACCATCCCCATGGCCCTGGACGAGGCCGCCCTGCTGGACGGCTGCACCCGGTGGCAGATCTTCACCAAGATCACCCTGCCCCTGTCCAAGCCCATCGTCATCTACACCATCCTGACCAGCTTTATGGCGCCCTGGGTCGACTTCGTCTTTGCAAAGGTCATCTGCCGCGCCAACGCTGACCAGTACACCGTGGCCATCGGCCTGTGGAAAATGCTGGAAAAGGAGTACATCGACAGCTGGTACACCAGCTTTGCAGCCGGCGCCGTGCTGATCTCCATCCCCATCGCCATCCTCTTCCTCAAACTGCAGAAATACTACGTCAACGGCATGGCCGGCGCGGTCAAGGGCTGATCGGTATTCTCTGATTCTTCTTCATTCATTCCCCCTATGCGCTGCAGCCGCCAGACCGTCACATCTGGCGGCTGCCTTTTTCTTCCACGATAACATAAGTAAGGACGGTACCCTCCATGCACACTGCGACTCAGACGGCGGCAGCCGCCACGGCCCGCCGCAAAATGTACGATTCCAAAGCCTTCGAAGCGCAATACCACACCGACGCCCCTCTGGGGGCCCTGTGGTCCCCCGCATCCACCCGCTTTGCCCTGTGGGCCCCCACGGCCCGGCAGGTCACCCTGCACCTCTACGAGGACGGCGCCGCAGGCAGCCCCCTGCTGACCCTCGAGCTTTCCCGCGGCCAGCGGGGCGTCTGGGAAGCCGTGGCAGAGGGGGACCTGGACGGCCGCTATTACGATTTCTCGGTCACCGACAGCGACGGGATCACCCGCCGCACCGCCGACCCCTGGGCCCGGGCCTGCGGCCGGGACGGGGCCCGCAGCATGGTGATCGACCTGCGCCGCACCGATCCCGAGGGCTGGGCCGGCGACACGCCCCCGGCCCGGGGCCCCGAGGACATCATCTGGGAGGTCCACGTCAAGGATTTCTCCCACGACGTCCACAGCGGTGTGCCCGAAGCGCTGCGGGGCAAGTACAAGGCCCTGACCCTGACCGGCACCACCCTGGACGGGGACGGGGTGCATCCCACCTGCATCGACTACCTCAAGAGGCTGGGGGTCAACTACGTCCAGCTGATGCCGGTGTTTGACTACGGCTCGGTCCCCGAGGACGGCTCGGACGCCTTCAACTGGGGGTACGACCCGGTCAACTACAACGTCCCCGAGGGCAGCTATGCCACCGACCCCAACGACGGCGCGGTGCGCATCCGGGAGCTGAAGGAGGCCATCCAGGCCCTGCACCAAAACGGCTTCCGGGTCATCATGGACGTGGTGTACAACCACACCTACAAGCTGGACTCCTGGCTGTGGCGGACCGAACCCTGGTACTTCTACCGCCAGAACCCCGACGGCAGCTCCGCCGACGGCTCGGGCTGCGGCAACGACCTGGCCTCGGAGCGGAGCATGTGCGCCCGGTATATCCTCGAGTCGGTGCTGTACTGGGCCCGGGAATACCACATGGACGGCTTCCGCTTCGACCTGATGGCCCTGCTGGACACCCAGCTGATGGAGCGCATCCGCGCCGCCCTGGACCGCGAATACGGCAAAGGGGAAAAGATCCTCTTCGGCGAGCCCTGGAGCGCCCACAGCAGCCCCATGCACCGGGGGGCCAAGCCCGCCGGCAAGCGGGCCCTGCC
>ERZ1090881.1370-NODE-1380-length-10445-cov-5.129163_pt1 | contig 10445 bp, 9 predicted proteins | sample MGYA00478470_ERZ1090881 | MGnify/ENA primary metagenome ERZ1090881 (study PRJEB33644, sample SAMEA5815736) | chicken gut metagenome | biome: Chicken; feature: Gastrointestinal Tract; material: Caecum | place: Ireland | collected 2019-01-01 | study: A study of the...
CTTTTGCAAGGAAGGCGTTGAAGCCGTTCGCTCCCGCCCACTTTTCAAACGCGTTGTCTCCGCTGAGCCGCTTGGCATTATCGCCCTTCGTTTCCGCCGCCTTTTCGGCCGCGTTTTCTTTCGCCTCGCCGCGTTCTTCGATCACGCTCTTCGGCGTCTCGGCGGGCGCGTCTGCCTCTTCCGTCTGCTTTCCGCAGAAAGGACAGACTTTTGCATCGTCGGGGATCGTCTGCCCGCAGTTGCTGCAAATTTTCATGATTCCTCCTGAATTATTAAAGTTATTTTAATTATACGATACATGCGCCGTTTTGTCAATACGGTTTATATGAATATTTTATTAAAGCAAATTAAACCGCCATGCAAAAAAAACAAAACTTTTCGCTACCGAAAAGTTTTGTTTTTTGCCGTTATCTTGTTTTTGAAGTCGATCAAGACTTTGCGAGATAGTCGCAGATGAAGTCAAAGATGTTTCCGTCCATAACGGACTGAACGTTGCTCGTTTCGTAACCCGTTCTGTGATCCTTGACGAGAGTGTACGGACAGAACACATACGAGCGTATCTGACTGCCCCACTCTATCTTTTTAAGCTCGCCCTTTATGTCCTGCGCCTTTGCCATTTGCTGCTGTAAGCGCAGTTCGACGAGTTTACTGACGAGCATGCGCATCGCGTATTCCTTGTTCTGCGTCTGACTGCGCTGAGTCTGGCAACTGGTCACTATGCCCGTCGGTATGTGCGTTATGCGCACGGCGGAGTCCGTCTTGTTTATGTGCTGTCCGCCCGCGCCGCTCGATCGGTACGTGTCTATCCGCAGATCCTTATCGTCTATCTTTATGTCCGTGTCGTTTTCGATCTCCGGCATGACGTCGAGGCTCGCAAACGAGGTCTGACGACGCGCGTTGGAGTCGAACGGGGATATGCGGACGAGCCTGTGAACGCCCTTTTCCGCCTTCAAGTAGCCGTACGCGTTGACGCCCGTCACCTTGAACGTAACGGTCTTTATGCCCGCTTCGTCCCCCGCGAGGTAGTCAAGCTCCTCATACGAGTAGCCCATTTTGTCGCAGAACATCTGATACATGCGGTACAGCATGCTGACCCAGTCCTGCGCCTCCGTTCCGCCCGCGCCCGCGTGCAGAGTGAGAATGGCGTTGGACGAGTCGTATTCGCCGCGCAGCAGCGACTGTATGTGCAGTTTTTCGAGAGGTTGTTCGAGCGCGTTTATCTCTTCGCCCACTTCGGCGAGCGCGTCGTCGCCCTCTTCCGCCGCCATGTCTATCAGATCGTCGAGATCGGACAGATCGGACTTCATTTTTTTGAGCGCGGCGAGCTTGTCTCCCACCGCTTTCGCGTCGCGGTTCACCTGCTCTGCGTGTTTCATGTCCGCATACAGATCGGGGTCTTCCTGCTGTTTGCGCAATTCTTCGTCCCGCTTTTCCAGCGCGGGTATGTCCGACGCCTTTTCTATGCTCTCGAATTTGCCTTTAAGCTCTTTTACTTTGTTTTTAAGATCGTCGACCAGCATTATTTATCCTTGCCGCAGCATTCCTTATACTTCTTGGGTCTTCCGTCCGGCCAGCACGCTCCGCAAGGGCAGGGATCGTTACGGGAAGGTATCCTGCCCTTTACGATCGTTTCGCGCGTGCGGGTGAACGTCTTGCCGTCGTCCGACGCCGCCGTCGCGTTCACCTCTTCGCCTACCTGCTTGCGCCTCTCCACCTTTTCGTCGCGCTTGATCTCCGAAATGTGCGTGAGGTTGCCCACGATACGCTCCTGCATGCGATCTATCATTGCGTTGAACATGTCGAAGCCCTCTTTCTTATAGACGGCAACGGGATCCTGCTGACCGTATGCGTACAGCATGACGTTGCGGCGCAGTTCGTCCATGTCGTCGATGTGCGCCGTCCACTGCCCGTCTATGACGCGCAGGAACAGGTTGCGCTCGAACTCGGCGAGGTTGAAGTTCGCGTCTGCCGCCATGTCGCCCACCTGCTCGTATCTCGCAAGCACGTTGTCGGTGAGCTTTTCGATCAGCTCGTCCACGGTGAGCGCGCTGAGCACGCTCTCGGAGAAGTACTTCTCGCCCTTGGGCACTATGGCAAGCTGCTTGGCTATATCCGTATTCAGTCCGTCGAGATCCCACTCCTTCCAGTCGAGCTTGGGATTGGTGTGCGCCTTGACCACTTTCTTGCACTGGTCGCGCATCATCTTGATTATCTGATCGTGAACGCTCTCTCCGCGCAGCACCTTGTCGCGCTGCTCGTAGATTATCTTACGCTGAGTGTTCATGACGTTGTCGTATTCGAGGACGTTGAGACGCTTGCCGTAGTTTATGCCTTCAAGACGCTTCTGCGCGCTCTCTATAGCCGCGGAGAGCAGTCTGGAAACTATGGGCTCGTCGTTCTCTCCCGCAATGTACTGCGCGATGGACTTTATCCTCTCGCCGCCGAAAAGTTTTATCATTTCGTCGTCCACAGAGAGGAAGAACACGCTCGAACCTATATCGCCCTGACGACCGGCACGACCGCGGAGCTGGTTGTCTATACGACGGGATTCGTGACGCTCCGTACCCACTATGCGCAGGCCGCCCACTTCTTCCACTTTCGTCTTTTCCTCGTCCGTCTGCGCCTTGAACTCCTTGTAGAGGGCGTTGTACTTCTCCTTTGCCGCAAGCACTTCTTCTCCGCTCGCCTCGCGCTCCTCGCCGGGTACGGGGAATTTGTCCTCCGGATTGACCGTCATGTGAGAGGAGGCTATCTCTATGACTTCGTCGGGGATACCCTCTTTCTTCATGCGGCTCTTGGCGAGGTACTCTGCGTTTCCTCCGAGCAGTATATCCGTACCACGACCCGCCATGTTGGTGGCTATCGTGACCGCGAACAGTCTGCCCGCCTGAGCGACTATGTCCGCTTCCTTTTCGTGGTTCTTCGCGTTGAGGACGTTGTGCTGTATCTTCTTTTTACGCAGGAGCTTGCTTATCTCCTCGCTCTTGGCGACGCTCGTCGTACCCACGAGAACGGGCTGACCTCTCGTCCAGCACTCCTCTATCTCCGCCACTATCGCGCGCAGCTTTGCATCGATGGACGCGAACACCTTGTCCGTTTCGTCCACGCGGCGGCTGGGCACGTTGGGCGGAATGACAACGACGTCCAAGCCGTATATGCCCTTGAACTCCGTTTCCTCCGTCTTTGCCGTACCCGTCATGCCCGAGAGTTTGGTGTACATACGGAAGTAGTTCTGGAAGGTTATCGTCGCAAGCGTCATGTTCTCGCTCTGGATCTTGACGTTTTCCTTCGCCTCTATCGCCTGATGGAGTCCGTCGCTGTAACGGCGGCCGGGCATAAGCCTGCCCGTGAATTCGTCGACTATGATTATCTCGCCGTCCTTGACTATATAGTCGCGGTCCTTGGTCATGATGTAGTTTGCGCGGAGGGCGTTGTTGATGTAGTGGTTGAGTTCGCTGTTCTCCGCGTCCGCGAGGTTGCTTATGCCGAAATCGTTCTCCGCACGTATGATACCGTTGACTGTAAGGGATACGGCGCGCTTTTTCTTGTCTATCTCATAGTCGCCGTCCGGCTCTTCGTTGGGATCGAGCGGCTTACCCTCGTCGTCTACGTTCGTGGACGCGCGCAGGCGGCGCACGAAACGCTGGCAGGACTGATAGAGCGAGCTGGAATCCTTGCCCTTGCCGCTGATGATAAGCGGCGTTCTCGCCTCGTCTATGAGTATGGAGTCCACCTCGTCGACGATACAGAAGTTATGTCCCCTCTGCATCTTCTGGTTCTCGTAAACGACCATGTTGTCGCGCAGGTAGTCGAAACCGAACTCGTTGTTCGTTCCGTAAGTTATGTCGCAGGCATATGCCTTCTGCTTTTCCTGACGGCTCTGATTGGGGTATACGACGCCTACCGACATGCCGAGGAAGCGCGGTATCTTGCCCATCCACTCCGCGTCACGGCGAGCGAGGTAGTCGTTGACCGTCACTATGTGCACACCCTTTCCGGAGAGTGCGTTGAGGTATGCGGGGAGCGTTTCGGTAAGCGTCTTACCTTCGCCCGTCTTCATCTCCGCTATACGTCCCTGGTGGAGGACTATGCCGCCCATAAGCTGAACGTCGTAATGCCGCAGTCCGGTCACTCGCTTGGAGGCTTCCCTGACTACCGCGAACGCGTCGCACAATATGTCGTCGAGAGTCGCGCCCTCGTCGAGCTTCGCCTTGAACACGTCCGTCATGCCTCGCAGCTCCTCGTCGCTCATCGCGGCGTATTTGGGTTCGAGCGCGTTTATCTTGTCGACGGTCTTTCTCAGCTTTTTGATGTGACGGCGGTTATCCCCGCCGAGTATCCATTTCAAAAGTCCCATGATTACTCCCCCGCCGCGTTTTACAGCGGACGGTATATGTTATGTAGATTATTTTACGCAATCGTATCGTCCGAGGTACTTCAATCCGGACGCGTGCACCGCAAGCTCCGCAAGCAGCCTGTCGGGCGACTGTCCGCCGCACTCGAAATCGACGAAAAACACGTATCTGCCGAGTTCGGACTTGTGCGGCCGCGACTCTATCTTTGTCATGTTCAGTCCGTGCGCGCCGAACAGCGACAGCGCTTCGGTGAGTGCGCCCGGTCTGTTGGGCGTTTCAAACACGACGCTGCACTTGTCGCCGCGATCCGACGGAGAGTTGCCTATCAGCACGAAACGCGTCGAGTTGTTCTTGACGTCCTCGATCTCCGCCTCCACGATGACCTGCCCCTCTGCGGGCGTGCGCGCTATCGCGGCTTTGTCCGCGCTCGTCGCAAGAGCAAGCGCCTCCGCTGTGCTGGAAACGGCTATCGCTTCGGCGTCCGCAAAACGCGTTCTGAGGTATCCGTCGCACTGAGCGAGAGCCTGAGGATGCGAGTATATCGTCTTTATCCCGTCCGCCGTCGCTCCCGCCACGCTTATGAGGTGCTGAGGAACGTGCAATACCGTTTCACTGCGTATGTAAAGAGGAAGGGCACGGAGGGCGTCCAGCGTCTCCGTCACGCTACCGCCGCACGAGTTTTCTATCGGCGCTACGGCATAATCGCACTCGCCGCGCATTGCGGCGTCTATCGACTGATATATCGTGTGATATCCGACGAGCTCGGCGTCCGCGTCGAATTTCTTAGCCGCGGCGTATGTGTGAGTATATTTATCGCCGAGATACGCTATCTTAATCCCGTTCATTGACGTACTCCGTAAACTTCACAAGAAGTTCGTCCGGCTCGGCGCGCTCTATCCTGCCGAGAGCGCGGCTCATAAGGCGGGCGCGGGTCATGCCGCAGATATAGGACGCGAGCGAGTTGCCCGTTTCGGTGCAGTTTATCTCCGCTCCGTCAAAGGTTATGTGCGCGTCCGCTACGTAATCGCTTACCGTGAACGCTATCACCGTTATGGACGAATCGCCATAGGCGCGTGCCATGGACAGGAACGGACGAACGTCCGTTTCGTCCGATCGGATGACGACGACGGAGTTTTCACCGCGCTCCGCCGTGCGCTTTATCATCTCGCGCATAAAAGCGCACGCGTCCTCGCCGCCTCCCGTTATCGTCGTTTCGGGGTTGTACGACGCGCCGAGAAGTCTGCGCCCGTTCGCCCCGAACACGCCGTATACCACGCCGTCGAAACCCGCGCAAAGTCCCTTCGCGACTGCCGCCGCCGCTTCGTCGAAATAGTCGGCATTATCCGCGCACATTCCGCTTATGACCAGGCTCTCGCCCATGCCGAGGGCTATCACCCGATCTATTATCGCGGTCATGGAGTGATTGCCGTGTATGTCCAGCCTGCGGGACGCCTTGTCCGCCGAAAGATTGCGAAAGTCCGTGCGGAGGGGCGAGCGCACCATGGCGTCGCCGTCCACATAGCGCACGCTTTTGAGCACGCGCACTTTGTTGTAAAACAGCACAGCCACGTTGCCCGTTATCCTGTCGCCCTCGCGCATGTCGCACTTACTAACGAGCGACGACGGAACGTATATGTCCGCTTCGGGCAGAACGTCGAAAGGATCGCGGCGCAGTACGCCGTCACCCTCGGCAAAGGCGTGAAAATATCCGGACACCATCCGGTACGCCCGTTGCTTTCCGCGCAGCCCCGCTTCCAGAGTCTTGCGCTCTTCCGCGGTGAAATCGTATACGCTGTGCTTTTCCCTCGTTATGCCGAGTTCGAGCTCGCGCTGTCTGACCGCTTCGTCAAGCTGCTCTTTGTTGAGTCTCGTAGGCGACTTCACGCCTATCGACTTGGCATATTCGCGTTCCGCCCTTATATTGGATCCCGGACCGCTCTTGTCCGTCTTGATTTTTGGCACAAACGGATTATATCACAATGCGCCCCCGCATGTCAATGCGTTTGGGGCGCAAATAATGTACATTTATATAATTACACGCATTTTCGGCGTTTTCGTTCACTGTTTGGAGCGCACTTCATACACAATGGTGACGGGTCCGTCGCACTCCTGCTCTATCAGCATATCCGCGCCGAACACCCCGCGAGCCGTTTTCACGCCGCCGCTTTCGGTAAGCTCGCACACGCGCTCGTAAAGCATTTTCGCCCTGTCCGGCTGCTCGGCTTCGGTAAACGACGGTCTGTTGCCGTGGCTCGCATCTCCGTACAGCGTAAACTGCGACACGATGAGCGCTTCCTTGCCGCCCGAAAGCAGGGAAAGATTCATCTTGCCCGCCTCGTCGGAGAATATGCGCAGTGAACAGATCTTGCGCGCGACCGCTTCGCACTCGCTCTCGCCGTCGCCCTTGCCCACGCCGAGGTATACCACAAGACCATCGCCTATCTCGCTCACCTTTTTGCCGTCGACGCTCAGCCGCGCGCCGCGCACTCTCTGCAATACCGCTCTCATTTTATTCCGAACAACCTCTTTGCGTTTTCCGTAGTTATGCGCTCAATGCTTTCAAAGTCCGAACCCCGCTCCTCTGCGAGTTTTTCTATGACGTACCGCACGTATGCGGGCATGTTCCGCTCGCCCCTGTGCGGAACGGGCGTAAGATACGGCGAGTCCGTCTCCGCAAGCAGCAGTTCGTCGGGAACGGCGCGTATCGCGTCGCCGCGCTTTGCGTTGCGGAAGGTAACGGGTCCCGCGAACGAAACGTAATAGCCCGCCCTGACGTATTCTTTCGCTATCTCCGCGGAAGAGGAAAAGCAGTGCATCACCAGTCTGCCGCCGAGCTTCGATTTCCACGCCTTTAAGACGGGCAACATATCCCCGTCGCAGTCGCGCGAGTGCACTATAACGGGCGCGCCATACGCGTACGCCGCTTCGAGCTGCGCCTCGAATACCCGCTTCTGCACGTCCCTCGGCACGTCCTGCCAATGGTAGTCCAGCCCGATCTCGCCCAGCGCAACGGTTTTTTTGCGCGACAAAAGCGGGAGTATACGCAGCACGTCCCGCTCGTCCTTTATTTCGCTCGGGTGAAGTCCGACGGCGGCATATACCCCGTCGTGCGTTTCGGCGAGCCGAACGCACTCCTCGCTCGTCTTCAAGTCGTATCCCACCGTCACGACGGCTTCAAGACCGTCGCGCGGCATGTCGTTTATGATGCTCTCACCGCCCTCGTAATACGGATCGGTCAGGTGACAATGCGAATCTATCATGCCTGTGTCCTGTCATGCGGCGCGTCTTCCGCGCGTTTTTCCGCGTCAGCTTTTTCCGCGTCCGCCGCGGACGCGCACTCGGGGCATATTCCGGAAAGCGAAAGGTATACGTCCTCTATTTTGAACCCGCCGACGTCCGCGAACAGTCCGTCGGGCGTTCCCTTGCCCATCTCCACGTCCGCCACGCGCCCGCAGACGCGGCAACGGATGTGATAGTGCTCGTCGACGCGCGAATCGTACCGTCCGACGTCGCGCGGCATATCCACGCCGAGTATGCGCCCTTCCGCCGCTTCGTCTTTGAGAATGCGGTATACCGTCGCCTTGCTGACCGTGGGATAAAGCTCGTGCACGCGCGTGTACACTCTCTCCGCGCTCGGATGTTCGCCTTCGAGCGAGAGCAGCACGTCCAGCACCTGTTTTCTTTGTATCGTGTTCCTCTGCATTTAGCGTTACCTGTCTTATTGATAATTGTTATCAATATAACACAAGCGCGCGGTTTTGTCAAGAAAAATAACGCCGCTTTTACGCGAGGCGCGCCGAACGTGCGAAAGCCCTACCGCCCTGCGGCGCGGCGCGTAAAAAACGCAAGAGTCGGGCGCGCGAAAATAAAGCCCGCAGAGCGCGCGGCAAGCCCCACACGGCGCGGACTTTATGCGAAAATCAAATTCAGTCTTTATTTTCCGCGCTGTCGCCCGTCGGCTTTTCGCCCTTTTCGGAGCGCACTATGCGGCGGATGAGCATGACGAAATACATTACCATGCCAACGGCGATAACGGTGTGCGCGATACCCGCGGCACCCGAGATCGCGGCGTCCGCGCCGTCGGAGATGACCGCTCCGGATATCTGAACATAGCCGCGGATAATGAGCATGAGCACCGTAAGCACCACGCCGACGACGTAAACGACATATGTCGGAACGGAGAGTTTGCTGTCCGAAAGTTTGAACAGCTTTTCGAGAATAGCCGCTATGAGGAACGCTCCGCAGCCGAGAACGAACGTCATCGGGTGCGTTGCCGCCATATAGCCGCCCGCCCTTCCGAACGACAGCATCATTCCGTGGTAGATCATTCCGACTATCATGCCGAGTGCGGCGAACACCGCCGCCGTAATCACCAAAGACCTGATCTTCATTTGTAAAACCTCTTTCGTAAATTTCCGCCATTAAAAGCGGCTTACACTTACATTATATTCCCCGCCGCATAAAAGTCAAGCGAAATGCTGCCGGCCGCGCCCGCGCTTTTAATATACGCGCCCAATACGCGCCGTTTTTGCCCTCTCCCCGCGCGTTTAACGCAAAAAACCCGCGCCGAAGAAAGCGGCGCGGGCTTTATACTATTTACTTGAAGTTATTTAACGGTTTTCATCGCTCACGCGCATATTTCGCGCGGGCAGGCGCGCGCTTCAAACGGTTCGGCGCGTTTTACGCGAGTTTATCCGGATTGAGCGCTTCAAGCTCGGGCAGGACGAAAATGCCGTCTTTACGGATGAGCACATCGTCGAACCATATCTCGCCGCCGCCGCGCTCGGGCGTCATGACGAGTACGAGATCCCAATGCACCGCGCTGCTGTTGCCGTTGTAAGCGTCGTCGTAGCAACAACCGGGGGTGAAGTGTATGGATCCCGCTATCTTTTCGTCGAAGAGTATGTCGCCCATAGGCTCGTTGATATAGGGATTTACGCCTATGGCGAACTCGCCCACGTAACGCGCGCCCTCGTCGGTATCGAAGATCGCGTTTATCTTGTCGGGATAGTTGCCCGTCGCGGACACTATCTTGCCGTTTTCAAAGCGCAGCGAGACGTTCTCAAACTTAATTCCGTTTTCTATGGACGGCACGTTATAGGTTATCTGACCGCTAACGCTGTCGCGCACGGGGGCGGAGTACACCTCGCCGTCGGGTATGTTCATGTGACCGGAGCACTTTACCGCGCCTATTCCCTTTATGGAGAATGTAAGGTCCGTTCCGGGAGCGACAAGGCGCACTTTATCCGTCTTGTCCATAAGCGCTTTGAGCGCGTCCATCGCCCTGTCCATTTTGGCGTAGTCCATGCAGCAGACGCGGAAATAAAAGTCCTCGAACTCGCGCGTGGGCTTGCCCGAAAGCTGTGCCATGGAGTCGTTCGGCCAGCGGAGCACTACCCAGCGGGTGTTTTTGACGCGCATTTCGTGATGCACGGGGAAAGAGTAATTCCTGCCGTATATCGCGGCTTTGTCGCTCGGAACGCCCGAAAGGTCATACGCGTTCTCGTTGCCGCGAACGCCTATATAGCAGTCCATCTTACTCATGCGGTAGCCCGCGAAATCGGCAAGCATCTTGCTGTGCTCCTCGCTCGTGCCCGAGCGGAGCGCCGCCTCCACTTTTCCCTTATACGTCTCCACGAACGGATACGCGCCCGCCGCATATACCTGACGGATAAGCTCCGCGGTAAACTCGGAGGGTACGTCCGTCGTTTCTATCAGCACCTTGTCGCCCGGCTTTGCAGCGACGGAATACGTCACCAGTCCGTGCGCAAGTTCTTCCATTCTCGAATCGAACATTTTAGCATCTCCTTTGCGGAAGCGTCGCCGCGACCCGCCATGTACGGTTTGCGCAGCACAGCCGCTTTTTATTCCCAGTTGCGCCGCCTGCCGCTTTCGCAAACTTAGTATAGCAGTATTTTTTCAAATAGTCTACCGAAATTTTCCGAAAATGCACTCAAATCAGTAGAAATTTATCGAGATAAGTTGTATACTATACTCCGACAAAGGTCATAAAAAATTTTTATGGAGGAATCTTATGCCTTTAGTAACCAGTACCGAAATGTTCAAAAAAGCGTATGAGGGCGGCTATGC
>ERZ1090881.1380-NODE-1390-length-10405-cov-14.054106_pt1 | contig 10405 bp, 12 predicted proteins | sample MGYA00478470_ERZ1090881 | MGnify/ENA primary metagenome ERZ1090881 (study PRJEB33644, sample SAMEA5815736) | chicken gut metagenome | biome: Chicken; feature: Gastrointestinal Tract; material: Caecum | place: Ireland | collected 2019-01-01 | study: A study of...
AAATAAACGTTATACAAGAAATCAACATTTTACCTTTACCTCATATGTTAATCTTTGAAAAATATATTATAAATACAACAGGGCTTGCGGAAACTTCCGCAAGCCCTGTTGTTTTATTCTAATTTCGAAAAGAAAAAAGTAAATCCGAACCAATCACCCGTGATGAGTAAAAAGTTCGGATTATTTTGATACAGTGGAGTTCCTGTAGCGAAAATTGAATTACTTATTTGATTCCCCTTTCTTTTTAGAGTTGCTTAGTAATTGTGCGGCTATAAGTATACCGCCGAAACAAATGAAGCAAATTCCTGTCGCGATGATGGCCCCGTTATCATATTTTGCATTTTCAATAGAAGCACTTGCAAGTTCTGCATCATCTGATAAATATTTCTGATTAACTCTGTTTGCCGCCACTGTAATATCATTTAATACCGTTCCGTCAGAAAATTCGGCTGTAACATCTCCGCTGATAAATGCAAACAGGCTGGAACTATCGTCAATGTATAAACATACCGTTTTCTCTCCTCTCTCTTGCTGATCTTCCGAACATTGAACGGAAGCAGAACAACCTACATTCCCAATAATAAGCAATATAATTCCGATTGCTATCATTATTGCGAAAAAAACATAATAAATCCGCTTTTTCTTGCCTTCCATACCTATCCCCTCCATAAGCTAAACAGAAACAAATTTTATTGTCATAATGATTATATTATTTTTCAGATTTCAAATCAAGTATTTATATTATCATTTTAACCTTTTCCAGTTTGGGTAACTCTGCGTGCCCGAATAGCTTGCCGCCCCTGCACTTCCTTTCCCCATCTCTTCTTGCGGCAACCAATTCGAGCGACTTCCGACGCATAACAAAAAAGGCAGACTTTGGCGCGCGCCTTAAGAAGTTTTGCCCCGCAAGCGGGGCAAGGCACTGCGTGCCCGAATAGCTTGCCGCCCCTGCACTTCCTTTCCCCCTCTCTTCTTGCGGCAACCAATTCGGGCTCCTTTCAGACGCATAACAAAAAAGGCATGGACGAATTGTCCATGCCTTTTTTGTGGCGCGCCTTAAGGAGCTCGAATCCCTAACCTTTGGTTCCGTAGACCAACGCTCTATCCAATTGAGCTAAAGGCGCACATCTGCTTTTCAGCGTACCTATACATTATAGCAAAATTTTTTTGTTTGTCAATAAATTTTGCCGCTTGCGGGAAAAAGTTTTGTAAAAAAACTGTCGGTCACCCCTCTTTTTTGCGCTTTTCCGCGGTATAATACTTGTGCGGCGGGAAAAAATTGCGGGCGGAGACGCCGCCCGGAACGCGCGGCAAACCTTGCCGCCAACCGCGAAGGAAACGGCATCCCCGGCCCGAAAAGGCGGTGGATATGGATTTCTTTCAGTTTATCGGCTACATCCGTCAGTTCAATGCGGATGTGGCGATCATCGGCGCGGCCGTGTGGGGGCTTTCCCTGCTTGCACGCAAGACCTTGCTGAAAAACGTGAAAAAGCGCAAGCTGATCACCTTTCTGCCCTTTCTGCTGGGCGTGCTGTTGTACACCGTGTATGCGGCGATCTGCGACGGCGCGGCGACCGACTGGGCAGCCGCGCTGAACGCGGGCATTACCTGCGGTTCGCTGGCGACGGTGATAGAGGTGGTTTACGGGCAGTTTTTGCACGACGACAGCAAGGACGTGCGCGTCGCCTGCGTGCAGGCCATGCTTTCCGGCTGGGCGCAGTTGAGCGACGAGCAGGCACAGGAACTTGTGCAGGCCGTGGAACAGGCGGACGAGGAGGAGGCGAAGGCGGCGATCGCCGCATACACAGGCGATCCGGCTGCGGAGACGCTTTACCCGATGCTGAAAAAGACGCTTGCTCTTTCCGATGAATAGTTCCCGTCTACGGGCGGAACGCGGCCTCGCGTTCCGCCCTCTTTTTATGGAAAAACACGGCATATTTTTACCGTAAATACACAAAATGCAGGCGTGGAAAAAAATGAAAAAATCCTCGCCCTGCAAAGCGGCGCGGAAGAAAACGTAACACTTTTAAAAAACTTTCTGCCCGCGGCGGACGTGCTTGTCTACCGTTTTGAAACGGCGGACGGCAAGCCGTGCGCGGCCGTCTATACGGACGGAATCACGGACAAACAGCTTTTGGGGGAACTTGCGGCGCGGCCGCTTTCCCTCTCACCCGCTCCCGCCACCCGCGAGGAGGCGGAAAAGCTGCTCCTGTTCCCCGAGATCAAAAGCGCGGACGACGTTGCGGCGGCGGCAAAGGAAATTTTATCCGGCAATCCCGCCCTTCTCATCGAAGGAATTTGCGGCGCGATCATCCTCGGCACCAAAAAAGTGACCCTGCGCGCCATCAGCGAACCGCAGACTTCCATCACCGTCAAGGGGCCGCGCGAGGGGTTCATCGAGGACGTAAAGACCAACATGAGCCTTGTGCGCCGCCGCCTGATCACGCCCGACCTGCGCTTTGAAACGCTGACGCTGGGCAAACGCAGCCAGACGGCGGTGTGCATTGCCTACCTTGCGGGCATTGCGGACGAAAAACTTGTCGGGCGCGTCTGCGAAAAACTTAAAAAAACGGAGACGGACGGCGTACCCGATTCCTCGTACGTGGCGCAGCTGCTCTCCTCCTCGCCCGCCTCCCCCTTCAAGCAGGTGGGAACGACGGAAAAACCCGACGTGCTCTGCGCCAAAATGCTGGAAGGGCGCATCGGGATTTTATGCGACGGCTCACCCATTGCGCTCACCCTCCCCTACATGATGAGCGAGGACTTCCAGAGCGCGCAGGACTACTACGTTTCCCCCGCGCGGGCGACGGTGAACCGCCTTTTGCGCACCTTTGCCGTCTTGCTTTCCGTCTTTCTGCCCGCGCTGTACGTTGCGGCGCAGCTGTTCCGATTGCAGCTCTTGCCCTTCGGGCTTTTAATGACCGTTTCGGGCGGGGTGCAGGGGATCCCCCTCTCGCCCAGCCTGGAAATGTTTTTTCTGCTGCTGGTACTGGAGATCCTGATAGAGGCGAGCGTGCGGATGCCCAAATATGTGGCGCTCGCCCTCTCCGTCATCGGGGCGCTGGTTTTGGGAGATACGGCGGTGAAAGCGGGGCTTGTGTCCTCGCCCGCCATCATCATCATTGCCCTTTCGGGCATTTCCGCCTACACCGTGCCCGACCTGACGGGAACGCTTTCCCTCGTGCGCATGGGATACATTGTGGCGGCGGGGAGCATTGGGACGTACGGGATTATCCTGCTGACGGGATTTTTGCTGTATTACCTGCTCTGTGCCGACGAATGGGGCGTCCCCCTGCTGGCGCCCTTTTCGCCGCTGATCCCGCACGATCTGCGCGACAGCCTGTACAAGGCGGACATCTGGGCGCTGAGCGAGCGGCCGAACGTATTTCGCCCGAAAAACCGCATACGTCTGCGGAAAAAGGAGACAAAATGAAACTTTGCGTGAGACAGATCTGTTTTCTCTTTGCGGCGGTCCTGCCCGTGACGAGACTGTTGGTGTACCCCGCCACCCTCTCTTTCTGGGCGAAAAACGACCTGCTGTTTGCGGCGGGGATGAGCTTTGTTTTGGAAGGCGCGGCGGTTGCGGCCGCGGTATTCCTTGCGAGCCGCACGCAGAAAACTTTTTTTGAGCTTTTGGAAAGCAACTTCGGCAAGACTGCGGCGCGCGCCGTGTATCTGCTGTTCGCCCTCTTTTTTGCCTTTTCCGCATTTTTGCCCATCCTCGAACAGCGCGGCTTTGTTTTGCAGGTTTTTTACGAGAACTTACCCTCCTTTTTGAGTTTTCTGCCCGTTTTTCTCGTCAGCCTGTACGCGTGCGCCAAGGGACTGCGCAGCATCGGGCGGGCGGCAGACATTGCCCTGCCCGTCTCTGCGGTCTGTTTTGTCATTCTCTTTCTGATGGCGGTGCCCGAGGGGGACTATACCGCCCTTCTGCCCCTGTTCGGGACGGGGACGGGCATTCTGCGCGGCGGAGCCTTCGGGCTGCCGTGGTACACGGGCGGCGCGTATATGCTCTTCTTTTTGGGGAATTTCCGCTACGAACGGGGCGCGTCGGGGAAGATCTTGCTTTCCTACGCCATCGGCGCGGCGGCCGTGCTCGCCTTCCTCGCCGCCTTTTACGCCATCTTTTCGGACATCGCCCTGCTGCAGCAGAACGCGCTGGCGCACATTTCCAAATACGCCACCGCCTTTACCTCGCTGGGAAGAGTCGATCTGTTTTTCGTGTTTGCGCTGACGCTGGTGCTCCTGTTTGCGCTGTGCATTCCCCTGCAGCTGAGCGTGCACTGCGTCTGCACCGCCCTTTCCTGCAAAACCGCGCTTCCCGCCCTCGCCGTCAATGCCCTGCTGCTGGTGCTGACGCTGGTTTTCAACCAATCCTATCTGGAAATTCAGACGCTGATGACGCAGAAACTTTGGGTTGTTTACGCTTGTTTTGCACTGATTTTGCCGTACGTTGCCCTGTTTTTGCGACGAAAGGATCGGGCGCTGCCCTGTCGCCAAAGGAGGGAGGCATGAACGCGGCAAAACTTTCCGTAAGGCTGGCCGCGTTCGGCGCGGCGTTTCTGCTTCTGCTCTTTTTCTCCAACGATTTCGGGCTGATCGACATTCAGAAAACTTCCATTGTCACCGCCGTCGCCATCGACGCGGGGGAAGAGGGCGTGGACGTGACGGTGCAGATCGCCGTGCCGAAATCGGGCGCGACGACTGCGGGCAACGTGACGGTGAAAAACGCGCCCACCATGGTGGACGCGATCGCCGAACTCAACCTGAAAACGGGCTGGTACCCCACCCTGGTGCATTGCAGGCTCATCCTTTTGGGGGAAGATGCGGCAAAGACCGACGTGTTCCGCAACATCGACTACTTTTTGCGCAGCCAGTTTGTGGAGGACACCTGCCTGGTGGCGGTGTGCCGCGGGAGCGCGGAAAAAGCGCTGACGGCGCAATCGCCCGTGGGCGACATGACGTACGCCGCCATCGAAAAGGTGCTCTCCTCCGAGGCACAGCAGACGGGACTGGTGAGCGTGAACATCCTGCGCGACTTTGCCAAAGGCTATTACGGGGCGGCCGAAAGCGGATTTTTGCCCCTGCTCACCGTCAGGGAGGACGCGGAGGGCGGCGCGACCACCTCTCCCGGCGCTTCCGAGAGCGGAAGTTCGGGCTCCCCTTCCGACGGGAAGGCGGTGTTTGACGCCTCGGAAACGGCGCTGTTTGTGCGCGGGAAACAGGTGGAAACGCTGAACGCGGAAGAGACGCTTGCCTTTAACCTTGCGGACACGGACACCGATTTTGCCTACGGAAACGTGACCGTTGCCGAAAAGGGAGAACCCGTCATTTACAGCCTGAGAATGAAGATCACCAAAAAACTGATTTCGGTGCGCGCCGAGGGAGACCTGCCCGTCCTGCACTTTACCGTGCGCGCGCGGGCGCAGGTAGCGGACGTGAACCGCGCGGGGAGCCCGCTGGAAGTGGCGCAGAGCTCCATTGTCCCCGAAAACGTGCTGCGCGCGGCGGAAGAGACCTTCCGCACAAAGCTTTCGGACGCCTTTTACAAGGCGCAGAAAAGCGGGTGCGACCTGTTCGGCGTGTGCGACCGTCTGCAAAGGTTTCACCCCGCGCTGTGGAAAAAGCTGGGAACAGACGCCCTCGCCGCCGCAAAGCCCGTATGCGACATAAAGTTTGATACGCTGCATTAAACAAAACGGGAGCCGCCCGAAAATACTTTCGGGCGGCTCCTGTTTGGAAATACAGAATTGTACGGCAATACAAAAACCCCGCACGAGGTGCGGGGTTTTGCGTTCTGCATTCTGCTTAGCGGACTTCCTTGATTTTTGCCGCCTTGCCCGTTCTGCCGCGCAGATAATAAAGTTTCGCCCTGCGGACTTTACCCTTGCGGATGACGGTGATGTCTGCAATTTTCGGAGAATGTACGGGGAACGTACGCTCTACTCCTACGCCGTAGGAGAGCCTGCGGACCGTAAACGTTTCGCGGATGCCGCCGTTTTTCTTTGCGATAACGACGCCTTCAAACGCCTGGATCCTTTCACGCGTGCCCTCGACGACTTTCACGCTTACTTTTACGGTGTCGCCTACGTTGAAAGCGGGAACGGTGTCCTTCAGATTCTCTTTCTCGATCGCCTCGATAAGACCTTTCATCGACTTTACCTCCATCTTTACTAAGCGTTCGTGGCCGCATTGCGCCAGAGGACCGCCCGAAGTCTTTTGCTATTCTACCACATTTTGCGCTTTTGCGCAAGCTTTTTTGTGCCGATTTATGAAAAAAGGAAGGCAAAACCTTCCTTTTTTTGCTTTACTGCACGTCGTTTTCGTACAGAGGATACTTTTCGCACAGTTTTTTGACTTCCGCGCGCACAAAATCGAACGCCGCTTCCTTTTCCGCGATGATCTTGGTGATCAGCCTTGCCACGAGGCGGGCGTCCTCTTCCTTGAACCCGCGCGTGGTGATGCCGGGCGTTCCCACGCGGATGCCGCTGGTGATGAACGGGCTGGTCTCCTCAAACGGGATGGTGTTTTTGTTGACGGTGATGTTGACCTCGTCCAGCATTTTTTCCAGCTCTTTGCCCGTCATGTTCTTGTCGCGCAGGTCCACCAGCATGAGGTGGTTGTCCGTGCCGCCCGAAACCAGGCGCACGCCGCACTTTGCAAACTCGTCCGCCATGGCCGCGGCGTTGGCGACGACCTGCTTCTGGTATGCCTTGAACTCGTCCGAGAGCGCCTCTTTGAAGGCGACCGCCTTGCCCGCGATGACGTGCATGAGCGGGCCGCCCTGCATCCCCGGGAACACCGCCTTGTCGATGGCTTTGGCGTACCGTTCCTTGCACATGATGACGCCGCCGCGCGGGCCGCGCAACGTCTTGTGCGTGGTGGTGGTGACGACGTCCGCATACGGAACGGGGGAAGGGTGCAATCCTGCGGCGACCAGTCCCGCGATGTGCGCGATGTCCACCATCAGGTACGCCCCGACTTTGTCCGCGATCTCGCGCAGGCGGGGGAAATCGATGATGCGCGGATAGGCGCTGGCGCCCGCCACGATCATCTTGGGTTTATGTTCGGTTGCGAGCGCTTCCAGGGCGTCGTAATCGATGCGCTCGTCCTCTTTGGAAACGCCGTAAGGCACGATCTTGAAATATTTTCCCGAAATGTTGACGGGGGAACCGTGCGTGAGATGTCCGCCGTGGGAGAGATTCATGCCGAGAATGGTGTCGCCGGGATTGAGCAGCGCAAAATACACCGCCGTGTTCGCCTGCGCGCCGCTGTGCGGCTGGACGTTCACGTGATCGCACCCGAACAGCTTTTTGCAGCGTTCGATGGCGAGATTTTCGACGATGTCCACATATTGGCAGCCGCCGTAATAGCGCTTGCCGGGCAAACCTTCCGCATACTTGTTGGTGAGATGCGATCCGACCGCCGCCATCACCGCGGGAGAAACAAAGTTTTCACTGGCGATCAGCTCGATGTTGCCGCGCTGTCTGTCCAGTTCCCGTTTCATCGCTTCGTACACTTCGATGTCGGCATTTTTGATGGTGGTCATATCGATCATATCAGTTTCTCCGTCGTGTTTTCTTTCTATTATAGCGCAATTTGCAAGGATTGACAACAAAAAAAACGGAGAGACAAAATTTTTTGCCCCTCCGTCTCCGCTTTTTATGGAAAATCTACTTGTTTGCGCGCCCTTCCTCCGCGCGCGCCTCGCCGAACAGGCGGATCGCCGCCTGCGAATCCTCCACCATGTCCACGGTGACAACTTCCCCCGCGAGCGCGATGTCCACGCTGTGACCCTCGTAAATGCCCTTGCGCACGATCAAAAGTTCCACGCCCTTGCGCGTAGCGACGCGCATTTCCCGCACTTCGCGCAGAGGGATCTCCCGCCTGCCGCGAAAGGTATGGACGGTGAGCGTGCCGTTTTCGCAGACGATCAGCTCTTTCGGCAGCCGCAGGCCGCGGATCCCGCGCACCAGGTACCAGGCAACGGGGAAGGCCATGATCACCGCAATGACGACGGCAAGCAGGGCGCCCGCCCTTCCGTATCGGAGCACGAGAAGGAGAACCAGCGCTACCGCCGCGATCACCCCAAGCGCCGCCGACAGCAGATACATATTGAATTTCATTTTTGCCGCGATCACTCTTTTGTTCATAACTCTTTTCCTCCTCGTCCAGTATACCACAAAAAATCCCGCCGTACAACAAAACGAGCGTCGTCCGGCAAGGTTTTTTCTCCCGTCTCGGCCGCATTTAAAAGCGGGGCGGATAAAATTCCGCCCCGCTTTTGCTTTATAATTTGATTCCGGCGACCGCCGCTTTTACAGATTGTTTTCGATAAATTCCTGCATGGCCGCCTTGGGAATAAACCCGGCGTTTTTGCCTGCAAGAGCGCCGTTTTTAAACACCATCACGCAAGGAATGCTCATGATGGAGAAGCGGCGGGCGAGTTCGGGGTTGTCGTCCACGTTGATCTTGACAAAGCGGGCCTTGTCTCCAAACTCCTCCGAAAGCGTTTCCATCACGGGAGCCAGCATACGGCAGGGGCCGCACCAATCCGCAAAAAAGTCGACGACGAGCGTCGCATTCTTTTCCATTGCGGCATCGAAAGCCGCGGTATCATATTCCGTAACCATTTGTTTTTTCCTCCTGAATGTCCGGATTTTGATTTGATTCCTCTTTCGGGCAGATCTGCGCGATCTCCATTCCGAAACCGCGCGAACGGGCCGCCCATTTGTCCAACAGAAACACAGCCGCAAATCCCAGGACAAGCCCCGCCACACAACAGAGAGCCGCCCAGAGCTGATCGTCCAAGGCAAGAAAGCCCACCGCCGCGCCCGCCGCCGCAAACAGTACGGGGAGAATGTACACGATGAAGGAGGCGAGAAGGCGGTTGTCCTTTTCCGCCTGCACGATGACGGTGTCGCCCGCCTTCGCGCCGACGGTGTTTTTTGCCTTGACCTTGACGACGCTTTGCCCCTCTTTGAAGGCACAGATCTTGCAGCCTTCGCACTCGGGGCGCTTTTGTATGCGCAAAACGGCAATTTTGCCCGTCGTTTTTACGACGATCGCTTGTTCTCTCATTTGCAGTTTTGCACCAAAAACCTGACCACGTCCTCCGCTTTTACCTGCGAACTTGTGGAATTTGCCATATCTTTTACCGTGTAGGCGCCGCTTTCCAGCTCGTTGGAGCCGATGACGACGACGTACCTCGCCCCCACCTTGCCCGCGTACTTGAACTGCGCCTTTACCGAACGCGCGGCATGGTCGATGTCCGCGGAAACGCCCGCCTTGCGAAGCTCGTCCGCCAGGGCAAACGCCGCCTTTCTGCCCGCTTCGTCCAGACCCGCGACGTAGACGCACAGCGGCGCCTCCTGCGGGATATTTTTGCCCGTGTTTTCCATGACGAGGAGCATACGCTCGATCCCGCTGCCGAACCCGACCGCAGGAACACTCGGCCCGCCCAGATTTTCGATGAGCGTATCGTACCTGCCGCCGCCCAGCACCGTACCCTGCGCGCCGATGCTCGTGGACACAAATTCAAACACCGTTTTGGAATAATAGTCCAGCCCGCGCACCAGCTTGGAGTTGAGTTTGTACTGCACGCCGCAGGCGTCGAGAATGCTCTTCAACTGCTCGAAATGCTCGCGGCACTCGTCGCACAGGAAATCCGTCGTCTTGGGCGCGTTTTCGTTGATTTTGGAGCACACCTCTTCCTTGCAGTCGAGAATGCGCAGAGGGTTCTTGTCAAAGCGCGCATTGCAGGTGGGGCACAATTCAGAAAGGTGCGGGCGCAGATATTCCTTGAGCGCCTCGTTGAACTTGGGACGGCAATGCTTGCAGCCGATGGAATTGAGGTTCAGCTCCACCCCTTCCACGCCCAGAGCGCGGATATAATCGCGCGCGAGCAGAATGACTTCCGCATCCGTCTCCGCTCCCTTGCCGCCGAAGATCTCCACGCCGAACTGGTGATGTTCGCGCAGTCTGCCCGCCTGCGGACGCTCGTAACGGAACACGGGCGTGATATAGTACATTTTGAGGGGCAGAACGCCGCTTGCCAGCCCGTTTTCGATAAACGAACGCACCACGCCCGCCGTGCCTTCCGGCTTTAAGGTGATGGAACGGTCGCCCTTGTCCAAAAAGGTGTACATCTCCTTGTTGACAATGTCCGTCGTGTCCCCCACGCCGCGCAGAAACAGCTCCGTATGCTCAAACGTGGGCGTGCGGATCTCGTGCAGATTGTACAGCGCCGCCACTTTGCGCGCCGTGTTCTCCACGAAATGCCACTTGTATGCCTCGGAAGGAAGTACGTCCTTTGTGCCTTTGGGAATGTTGATCATATGACCTCCGTTAGTAAGTTCACACTTTTTCTTTCGAGCTGACGAAAGAAAAAGTCGTGAGTTTGAGG
>ERZ1090881.1401-NODE-1411-length-10281-cov-5.313808_pt1 | contig 10281 bp, 8 predicted proteins | sample MGYA00478470_ERZ1090881 | MGnify/ENA primary metagenome ERZ1090881 (study PRJEB33644, sample SAMEA5815736) | chicken gut metagenome | biome: Chicken; feature: Gastrointestinal Tract; material: Caecum | place: Ireland | collected 2019-01-01 | study: A study of the...
GTGGTGAGAGGAAAGCGGCTGCATTCCCATAGTTTCGAGATTGAACACTATGTCGCGGCGAAGGTTTTCGCACCTGTCGCGCGGGGCGGCGTCGAGATAGCCCGCGCTGTCCACCGGCACGAGCATGGGATCGCCATTTTCGTCCAGTCGGAATATATAGAACTCGCTCTCAGTCATGAACCGCACGGAACAGCCCGTACGCTCGGTAAAGCGCTTGTCCGCATCTTCGAGTATCGTTCCGCAGTCGCAACCGAACGGCTTTCCGTCCGCGCGGAGAATGCGGCACATGACGCTTACCACAGCTCCCGCCGCAGGTCGCCAGGGCATGGGCGTGAACGTCTCCGGACGAGGCAGGAGGAGCAGATCCCCGCATTTCTGACCGAACGGCAGAGGATCTATTACGAATCCTTCCGCCGCCTCACCGAAATGCGACGCATTCACGGACACGTTCTTGTGTCTGCCGAGAATGTCGCAAAAGGAAAGTTTTACGAACTTTACGCCGTTGTCTTCGATGTATTCGAGTATCTCGCCGATATCTTTCATGATCTCTCCGTTACCGTTTTTTGAGAAAAAATCACCTTGCGGTGACTTTTCCCCTGTTATGCGAATCTCCTGTCGATATCCGATATCGCAGCCGCGAAGAGCGCCGCATTCTCTTCTTCGCTTTTTGCTGCCGTTATGTAGAACTTTATGAGCGGTTCTGTACCGGACGGACGGACTATAACGGTAAGACCGTTATCCGTCTCGTAAAGCATGACGTCCGATCTCGGCACGTCGTATTCCGTCTGATCGAGGAAGTCCACCGTGCGGACGACTTTTCCGCCGCCTATGGAAGTTATCGGCTGAGTGCGCAGGCTTTCCATGAGTCCGCGCATCTTCTTGTTGCCCTCCGCTCCCTCGTACTTTTTGGATATGTTCTTATGCTCGTACTTGCCGTACATCGCATAAATGCCGTTGAGCTGATCTATGAGCGTGCGCCCTATGGACTTATAATACGCCGTCATCTCCGCTATCATGACGGATGCGACGACTGCGTCCTTGTCGCGGCAGTGCGTGCCGATCAGGTATCCGTAACTCTCTTCAAAGCCGATGACGAATCTGTCAGCGTTGCCGCCGTTATCGCCCAGCTTGTTGATGACGTTGCCTATCCACTTGAATCCCGTCAGAACGGGAACGACTTTAACTCCGAAATGCGCCGCTATCTTATCCACGAGAGATGTGGTCACTATCGTGCGGACGACGGTCGCTCCGTAAGGAAGAGACCAGCGCGCATATCTCGTTCCGAGTATGTAGTCGGTAAGCAGAACGCCCACTTCGTTGCCCGTCAAAAGGACGAACTCGCCGTTGTGCCTGACGGCTATGCCGACGCGGTCGCAGTCGGGATCCGTCGCAAGCACGAGATCCGCGCCCTCTTTCTCCGCCTTCTTTATGGCGAGCGCGAGGGCTTCGGGCTTTTCGGGATTGGGGAACGGACAAGTTTTGAAGTCGCCGTCGGGGTACGCCTGTTCGTCGACTACCGAAACGTCGTTGAATCCCCTGTCGTGCAGAGCTTCGGGTACGAGCCTGAATCCAGCTCCGTTGAGCGGCGTGTACACGATCCTGAGCGGCTTGGCGTCGTTGAGTGCCTGCGTTTCCACTTCGCAGAGGAAGGAGGAGTATACCCACCTGTCGATATACGATATCAGCCCCTTTCTCTCGTAATAAGCGAACGAACGCGTATGTACTTCGAACGGGTCTACTTTTTCGACATATTCTATTATGTATTCCGCGGCGTCGTCAAGTACCTGACAACCCGTTTCGTCATACAGCTTGTAGCCGTTGTACTGCTTGGGATTGTGACTTGCGGTCACCATAACGCCCATGTCGCAACCCAGACGCCTTACCGAATACGAGAGGAAGGGCGTGGGCGACTCTTCGGGCACTATATGTACCCTTATGCCGTGCGACGCGAACACTTCCGCCGCCGTCTTGGCAAAGCGCTTGCTCATGTGACGGCTGTCGTGGCTTATGGCAACGGAGGTCTTGTCCGTCGCTTCCATGTAGCGGGAAACGCCCTCGGTCACTTTGCGGATATTGTAGATGTTGAGACAGTTGGTGCCCGCTCCGAGAATACCGCGCATGCCGCCCGTGCCGAATTCGAGATCCTTGTAAAACGCATTCTCGATCGCAACGGGGTCGCCTTCCATTTTTTCGAGCTGACGGAGAACGCTCCTGTCCGTCACTTTCCGTTTCCACTCTTCAAACTTTTCGATACTCTTCATTTTCGCCTCCGAAAGAGCCGCACAACGGCGCGGCTTTGATCTTTCCCGCCTACCCCGTAACTTATCTGAATAAGCATACCACATCGCTCACGCTTTTGTCAATCCATTAGCGGCGGCGTTCGTCTTATTTTTCGTCGTCGCCGAACATAAGACCGAGGTCGCGCAGTATCTGACCGAGGTTCTCGCTGGGATGAGCGGCGGCGTCGTAATCGAAATCCTCTTCGTCGTCCGCACCCTCCGCGGCAAGATGCTCCTCTATCATGCCCACGGGGTCGAATCCGTCCGTACGCAACTCCTCCGTCGGCACTTCGTCAGCCGCGCCGAGCAGCCGCGAAAGTTCGTCGCCAATGTTTCCCGCCTTTTCGAGTTCGTCGTCAAGCGGGTATTTTTCGAGCAGCCGCGCATAGTATCCTACCCAACGGCGGTGAAAATTGCGCAACGTCGCAAGCTCTTTCGCCACTTTCCGACGCGTCAGCTTTTCTATCTCGTCCGCTTTGGACAGCGCGGAGTCTATCGCCGCCGATATGCGCTCTTTCTTGCCCTCATATTCGGCAAGCGCTTTTTCGGCGCGTACGAGCGCGTCTTTAAGCTCGAATATCCTGTCCCTCTGAGATACGAGGGTCTCGTCGTATGTTTCCCGCACGCGTTTGAAGTACTGCTCCACCTCTTCGGGATCGTACCCGTTTTTTACCGTGCGAAACTTCATGCCTTTACCCCCGTATGCTCTTCTATCAGCCTGCTTTTAAGCTCATAAAGCCCGTCGGAAAGATCGACTTTGTATATTTCGGGACTGACGTTACGCATATATTCGTCCCAGAACGACGCCTTTTCGGCGCGAGCGTACTCTGCGGACTGCATCAGTCCGGGCGAAGTGTACACCTGCTTTCCGCCGAGGAACACCGGCACGAGAAGTTTACGCATAGCGTACCTGTCGAGAGTGGTGCTCTTCCAGCGCATGGTCGGGTGCGTGAGCGTCAGAGGCGCGGACGTATCGAATTTTTCGCTCGCAAGCGCGATGAGATCGGCAAACGCCTTTCCGTCTCCGTCGTAAACGCGGTAAAGCGTCTTAAATCCGGGATTGGTTATCTTTTCGTGAGTGTCGCTTATCTTTATCTTGGGAACGCTGACGCCGTTCTCCGTCAGCTCGGCGAGTTTGTACACGCCGCCGAGAGAGGGCATGCTATCGCTCGTTATCAGCCTCGTTCCCACGCCGTACGCGTCTATCTTAGCTCCCTGTTCGTTAAGCGCGGATATGACGTATTCGTCCAGATCGCAGGACGCGAATATTATCGCGTCGGTATGTCCCGCGTCGTCCAGCATGCGTCTCGCCTTTTTGGACAGGTATGCGAGGTCGCCGCTGTCAAGTCGTATGCCTACCGGCTTTTTGCCGCGCGCTTTGAGCTCGTCGAACACCTTTATGGCGTTGGGAACTCCGCTACGCAACGTGTCGTACGTGTCTACGAGGAGCAGCGCGTTATCGGGATAAATCTCCGCGAACTTGCGGAACGCTTCCAGCTCGCTGTCGAAACTCATTATCCAGCTGTGCGCCATCGTTCCCTTTATGGGTATGCCGAACATCTCGCCCGAAAGCACGTTGCTCGTACCGCTGCAACCGCCTATTATGCTCGCGCGCGCTCCGTATATGCCCGCATCCGGTCCCTGAGCCCTGCGCAGACCGAATTCGGCTACGCTCGCCTTGCCCGCGCTCTTTTTGACGCGGCTCGCCTTTGTCGCTATCAGCGTCTGATGATTGATTATATTGAGAAGCGCGGGTTCGATGAGCTGTGCCTGCGAAAGCGGCGCGCGAACTATCATTATCGGCTCGTCGGGAAACACTATCGTTCCCTCGGTGACCGCGAAAATATCCCCGGTGAAACGGAAAGTCCGCAACTCGCCGAGGAATTTTTCGCCGAAGCCCGCTTCACGGCGGAGATATTCTATATCCTCTTCGTCGAAATGCAGGTTGTTTATGTATTCTATCGCCTGTTGAAGTCCCGCGGCGACGGCATATGATATCTGCCCCTGCTGGCGGAAAAACACATCGAACACCGCCGTCTTGCCGGAAGTGCCGAGCGCGCTGTACCCGTTCATCATGGTCAGCTCGTAAAAGTCCGTCATCATCGAAAGATTGCGCATCTTTTCATTCCTCCGTTGTGCCGCGTACGGCAAGCGCGACGTAAAGCGCCGCAAGCCCCGCAAATACTATCAGCGCGGGCAGTATTATGCGCAGTCCGACTACTCCAAACGACATCAGCGAAAGCAGTATCGCGGGAACGCCGAAAAGTACTATAAGGCGTATGTGGAATTTGAAATCTCCGCTCATGAACATGGTCGCAAGCGACGCGACTGCGGGAGCGAGTATATATGTCGGCCACAGCTGTGAGTACGTCGCGGGAGTGTAGTGCGCCACAAAGGACACCGCCGCCGAAACGAGAAACAGCATCGAAAGATACATCGTGACCGTGTTGAACTGTATCAGAGCGGACACGATGAGTATAAGCCCTATGGCGGAAAGCACCGCGGGAACTACGAGTTTGTTCATGTCTACGTCCGTTCCTATGCCGAGACCGAGCAGCAGCGCGCCCGCCGCGATTATTATCGCCGCGGCGGCTACGTCGGACGCCAGCTTCTTTCCTCTGGATATTTCCTTGTACGTTTCTCCGTCCGTCATTTATCTTCTCCTTCCGCCGTCGTCACGTCGGCATTCGCGGGAATGGGTCTTCCCTCGCCGTCCACCTGAGGATGGGCGTATATAGTCCTGTCATATTCAAAGTAATCGCCGCTCAGTTTATCCGCGTCAACGGCTATCATGAGTTTTTTCTTCGCTATAAGCGCGCGCACGACATACTGCGCTATCCACAAGACGCCGAACGCTATCATGAGGATACTCGTGAACTGCGACACGCCGAACCCCGCGCCGTGACCGCCCGAAAGCAGTAACTTCTGTCCGGGAGCGCGGAACGCTTCGAGTATGCACCGCCCTATGCCGTACCAGATGCAGTAAACGGATATGAAGAATCCGTTGAAGAACTTCTTCCTCGACAGCCGGAGCGTAAGCAGAGGAACGAACATCACGAAGCACCATATCGACTCTATGAACGGATTGCCGAGGCGGAAAGTCACTCCGCCGTCATACGAGTACGAGAACGGAAAGAAGTTGAAATCCACTTCTATTCCGTAGCAGCAGTGACCGTAGTAGCACGCGAACCGCCCCACGCACTGACCGAGCAGTACGAAAGGCGCGGCAATGTCCAGCAGCTGCGGCACGGTCACGCGCGGATGATGAAGCACTTTCTGCCAGAACACCATGGCGAGCACTATGCCTATCGCCGCTCCGAACAGTCCGCCGATTACCGCAAGCCCGCCGAAATCGCCGTGATTGGTCGCTCCGTAATACAGCACCGCACCCGCGAAAGCGCACGGAACGGCGAATATTATATAGTCGAACACGAGGTCCTGATAGTACCCCTGTTTGAGCGCGGTGAATATGCCCGGCACTATGCAGAGGATTATGGCAACGGCTATTATGTAGCCGTACCAGTTCATCTCGCCGCCGCCGTCGTCATGAACGTTCATGTCCTCGGGAAACACGTTGTTTATCGAAAGACATACGAGTACGAGGGTGAGCAGCGCGAGCGCGCTTAACGTGAAGAAGAATATTATGAGAAATCGCTCGGTAAGAGAGCGGTTTGAAAACGTCGCAAAAAAACCTTTTTTAGCGGGGCGAGCGTCCACATCGCCGCTTCCGCGCTTTTCGGTCTCCGAATTTTCCTTTTTGTTTTCGGTCGCCAAAACCATACCTCCCGTTTACGCCGCTCTGCCGAGCGTACTGTATCGGATAAAGTATATAATAATCCGCCGCGCTTGTCAATGATTTAAGCGCATCGCCCGCGTCTGACGATAACGGCGCGGCGGGTTCGCTCCCCGCGTTTACTTCTCATGGCGCGTTATCTGACGCAAGCAGTCACGGCGGTGCGGATCTGTTCCTGTGCCCGATAAGCAGGTTGGCTTTTCCGCCTTGGATCACGGCGCGACGGCTATCTTTCCCGCGGCGGCAGCATACTCGTCGCGCCTGATACGTTTTTCCTCTTTTCTGCCGTCGGGATACGTCTTTATCAGATACCCCTCGCTGGATACGGAGGGCGCGCCGCCGCTTATGCGCACCTTTTCACCCGACTCCATGCCCGCCGTATACTTGTGTTCGACGTCTACGAACTCTTTGTCGGCAGGCCGCGCGCCCGTTTTCAGCGTGCGCGATCGCAGAGTCACTTTATAGGGCAGTTCGGAAGAGTAGAACTCCACTGTCGCCTTCTCGGACGTTGCGTACGCCCTGATGAACACGGGATCGTCTCCCCTGTTTCTGAATTTGAGATCGCTGCCGCTACCGTTGACCATGGCGTCGAAAGACGGATCGACGTATGTCGGGACGAGCGAATGTCTGCTTACCGCGACTATATCCATGCCCGCGAGAAGAGCCGCGTTGTATATCGTCGTGGACGCCTGACACACGCCGCCGCCCACTCCGTCCGTATACTCTCCGCCCGAGATTATCTTTGCCTTTTCAAAGCCGTTCGCCTCCGTGCGCCGCCCCACGACGGAGTTGAAAGAAAAAGTTTCCCCCGCGCCTATCACGCTACCGCTTACCCGTGAGAGCGCGAGAGATACGTTGTGTTTGCGCGCCGCCGTCGAGGAACTTATGGACGTGGTAAAGCGTGAGCGCAGACGCGTGCATTCCGCGAGCTCGCTCGCAGTGCAACTCGGCAGAACGGGCACGGGCGAAAGCGCGACTTCGGTAACACCCGTTTTAAGTGCGAAATACACGTCGGAGTATACCCGCGTTTCGTCAAGCTCATATCCGGGGCGACTACGGCTTATCTCGAACATGGGAGACGAGTCGGGATCGAACTTTATCTTTGCGTCGGTCGCACTCAGCCGCACTTCGGAAAGCGCACGCGAAACGGTGCGCGAGAGCAGCGGAAAGCAGTACAGCAGAGCGTCCTTTACGCTCGTTCCGGCAGAGATGAGCGCGTCCACCTTTTTCATTCGCTTTTCGGGACTGAGACGCAGTCCGCGTTCGTCGTACTCTTCGGACACGGTAAAATCGGGCGGATCGGGATATTCATCCGTATATTCATATGCTTTATCTCCGTAAGTGAGAATAACGAGCGCGGAGCGCGGCGAAAAGCCGTCCGAAAGTTCGTCGAACGTCGTCCACGGAAAAGTCGCGGCGGAGCTTGTAAAAAAGTCTTTCTGCATCGCCGCGGCTAAGGAGAACTTTGCCGTGCCTGCCGCGCCGCTTTTTCGCACGGCGGCAGAAAGCACCGAATCCGCCGCATTGTTTGATCCCTCGATTGCCGAACGCTCGGAACGCGTTCCGCTTACGGCATGGAATGCGACCGCGGGCGGAGTGAACGCGGTCAGTACGCACGCCTGCGCGACGCACGCGGTCACGATCAGCGTCGCCGCGAAAATTGTCAAAAGCGATCTCATACTTTTAATATGACACCGCTTTCGTCCGATTATTTACCCTTTTTCGCGCTTTTATGCGCCCTGCCGCCCGCTTCCCTGCGCGTCCGTTTCCTGTTTTGCCGCGAGCTTCATCAGCTTTTTATGCTTGTTCAGTTCAGGCGTGAGCACGCACATATCGAAAAGTTCGCCCAGTTTATCCTTTATCTCCGTTCCCTCATAGCCGAGAGAGAGCAGATCCGCGCCGTTTATTTTCAGCTTACCTATCGAAAGCGGAGCACCCGAACGAACGAGCTTATCGTAAAACTCGCCGAAACGCACGGGAGGCGCGGGTTCGTCCGTACCCTTTCCCACTCTGTCCGCATTGACGAGCGCGGTAAGATCTTCTATTATGTCCGCGTTCCGCGCGACGAATACGAGCATTTTGCCGCTACGCGTATCGGCGTTCCTGTCGTACATGTGCCAGCGCACGAGCCGCGCCGTCTTATCGATCACCTTAGCGGGAAAACGCAGTTCGGTAAGCACCCGACGCGTTATCTCCTCGCCGTATATCTCGTGATCCTTCATGCGCCCCGTGCGCCTGACCGCCTCCGCCTTGCCTATGTCGTGCATGAGCGCGGCAAGACGCAGTTCGGGAGGAGCGGCGCGCACCGTGCGGAACGTGTGTTCGAGAGCGTCGTACTTGTGGTGACCGTTGGGAGGAGCGAGAGAGCCGAGTTCGGCGAGTTCGGGGATGATGTACCTCAGCAGTCCGTACTCGCGCAGCAGACGCAGTCCGCGGTAATGCGCGTCTTCCACGCCGTAAAGCGTATCCGCTTTGAGTATTTTGAGTAGTTCGTCGCGTTTACGCGTCGCCGTGACGTCCGCAAGAAGCGCGGCATTGCGCATCGCCGTTTCGGAAGTGACGCGCTCTATACCGAACCCCGTTTCTGCCGCTATGCGCACGAGTCGCATCAGCCGCAACCCGTCCGAAGAGAACACGCGTTCGGGATCGTGGGCGCGCATTATGCGCTTGTTTATATCCGCCACGCCGCCGAAAGGGTCTATCAGCTTGCGCCGCTTTATGTCGTAGTAAATGCTGTTTACGGTAAAGTCGCGCCGCTTAGCGTCCGATTCGAGGTCGGTATCGAATTTTACCGATACGGGAGTATGCCCGCCACCGGGAGCGTACTCCTCCGTGCGGAAAGGCGTGTACTCCATTTCGATGTCGCTGCGATATCTGTTCTTTATAAGAGCCGTACCCATGCGCCTGTAAGTAGTAGCAAAAAAATACCCGCGCGGGAGCGTGAGCGCGTCGGGCAACGGTCTGCCCGCTATATCTATGTCGGACGGCGAAAGTCCGCCTATGACGTTGCGCACCCACCCGCCGACAAGGTATATCGGCGAGGGGTTTGCGGCAGCGAATTTTTCAAGCCATTCGGGTACTCTGATCTCCATTTCCTTTTAATTATAGCACCACCGAGCAAAATTTACAAATATTTTTTACCACGTTATCCGATATAGTGGCGAATTAAGCCGTAAATCGTTGATAAAAAACGAAAATAGTGGTATAATTGCAATGTCTTACGGCGGATCGCCCGATCGCGCCGTGGCAGGGGAACGCATCATGATAATGTATAACTTCGTCGTCAATAAACTTAGCGGCAAAAACAGAGGGGAAAACAATCTCAATATCATCACGAGCTACTGCAATTCGCGCGGAATAAACTATTCGGTATATGAAACGAACGCGCGCGGACACGCCATGAAACTTACCGAAATGCTGTGCGACAGCGGCGCGGACAACGTGATCGCAATAGGCGGCGACGGCACGTTCCATGAAGTGGTCAACGGCGTAAAGGACTTTGAAAAGATAAAAATAGGCTTTATCCCGTCGGGAAGAGGAAACGACTTCGCGCGGGCGGCCGCCCTCCCCCTCAAACCCATAGAGGCGTTCGAGGATATCCTCTCGGGACAGACAAAGCGTATAGACTATATAGACGTCGGCAAACGGCGCTGTCTGAACATAGGCGGCACGGGCATGGACGTGGACGTTCTCAAAGCCGTCGCAAACAAGCGTAACGCGTTCACCTATTACACTTCCCTCCTGCGCTGTCTGCTCAAATTCGAACCTTATCACGTCGTTATCCGCGCCAAGACGACGGAAGGAGAGATAGAACTCGTCAAAGACTGCATAATGGTGGGCATATGCAACGGTACAGACTTCGGCGGCGGTATGCATATCGCACCCGGAGCACGCACGGACGACGGCGTTCTCGATCTCATGATCGCGGAAAAACTCAATCGCGGGCCGTTCGGTATACTCTCCAAGTTCACCAAGGGCAAGCACGACAAGCTCCCCGAAATAACTCACTACAACGTAACCGAGCTTGACGTCGACGGCGGCGGCTGCCCGATAGAACTTGACGGCGAGATATACAACGACATCCCTCTGCGCTGCAAAGTGGTGCATAACGGTCTCGTGACGTTCAAAAACAGAGCGGAGCGCGAGAGCGCGGCGCAAAAACCTGTCTCTTATACACATCTGACGCTGCCGACGATCTTACGCGTGTAG
>ERZ1090881.1402-NODE-1412-length-10270-cov-6.655115_pt1 | contig 10270 bp, 8 predicted proteins | sample MGYA00478470_ERZ1090881 | MGnify/ENA primary metagenome ERZ1090881 (study PRJEB33644, sample SAMEA5815736) | chicken gut metagenome | biome: Chicken; feature: Gastrointestinal Tract; material: Caecum | place: Ireland | collected 2019-01-01 | study: A study of the...
CCGCCCTCCTCACCGCCCGATGCCCCAACAAGTGGCTGGCCCCCCTGCCCCCGGTGCTGTGCAACGGGCTGCTGGTGGGGGCGGTCATCGCCTTCCAGGAGGTGGGCTTCACCGCCGCCTTCCCCGGGGTGTACGCCTACAACGCCCTGACCGTGGGAGGCGGAGAGCTCATCGCCTGCTGCGCCCTGGGCCTTCCCCTGCTGGCGGCCCTGGAGCGGGCCGGCGTGCCGGAGCGGCTGGCGGCGTAAGGCGGGCCGGATGCAGAGAGGAGAGAGACCGTGGGAGAGAACAAGTACGACGATCTGGTGTTTTTTGACAAGTACAGCCGGATGGCACGGTCCCGGCAGGGGCTGTCCGGGGCCGGAGAGTGGAAGACCCTGGAGAAGCTGCTGCCGGACTTTGCCGGGAAGCGGGTGCTGGACCTGGGCTGCGGCTACGGCTGGCACTGCCGATACGCGGCGGAGCACGGCGCGGCGTCCGTCGTTGGGGTGGACTGCTCGGAGCGGATGCTGGCGGTGGCCCGGGAGAAGACGGCGGATCTCCCCCAGGTGACCTATGTGAAGGGGGCCATGGAGGACGTGGATTTTTCCCCGGAGAGCTTCGACGTGGTCCTCTCCTCCCTGGCCTTCCACTATGTGGAGGACTTCCCCGCCCTGCGGGAGAAGATCCGGCGGTGGCTGGTCCCCGGCGGGGACTTCGTCTTCTCCGTGGAGCACCCCATCTTCACCGCCCGGGGGGACCAGGACTGGCTCTACGGCCCCGGCGGGGAGATCGACTGCTTCCCCGTGGACAACTACTTCTTTGAGGGGCGGCGGCGGGCCGTGTTCCTGGGGGAGCCGGTGACCAAGTACCACCGCACCCTCACCACCTATCTGGACGGCCTTCTCACCGGGGGCTTCGCCCTTCGGCGCGTGGCGGAGCCCATGCCGCCGGAGGAGATGCTGGACATCCCCGGAATGCGGGATGAGCTGCGCCGCCCCATGATGCTGCTGGTGGCGGCCCTGCGGCTGTAAAAGGCCGCGGGCTGCCGCGCCTGCTGTACGCGCCTCCCGCGCCTCCGCCGCGGGAGGCGCGGCGGCCCGGCCCCATCCATCTTGACAAAGGGCTGTGAACCGAGTATAATGGCGAGCAGTACCTTGAAAGGAAGGGCCTTTTGACGGCGTATGGACGGCGAAGACAGCGGCGATAACGACCGAACCGAATACTGTTTTCAAGAAGAGTTGAGACATGACCTGTCACAAATGGCGTGAGAGGTTGTGTCTTTTTGCGCGTTTTAAGGCCATGACCCCCGGCGGCCCGCCCCCCGAATGCCGCCGGGAGACCACTATAAACCAGCCCGCCGAACCGGTCGGGCGCGAACAGAAGGAGAGCACAGACATATGGGCAGCATCCCGCGACAATTGCTATTACAACTGATCCTGATCCTGATCAACGCCTTTTTCGCCATGACGGAGATGGCGGTGGTCACCCTCAACGCCGGCAAAGTCCGGCGCATGGCGGAGGAGGGGGACAAGGCCGCCCCCCGCATCCTGAAGATGGTGGAGGAGCCCTCCGCCTTCCTCTCCACCATCCAGATCGCCATCACCCTGTCGGGCTATCTGGGCAGCGCCTTCGCCGCGGAGAACTTTTCCGACCCCCTGGTGAACTGGATCTACAACGGCCTGGGCTTCCAGGCGGTGCCGGAGCGGGTCCTGGACACCGTGGCGGTGGTGGTCATCACCATCATCCTGTCCTACTTCACCCTGGTCCTGGGTGAGCTGGTGCCCAAGCGCATTGCCATGCAGAAGCCCTACCAGGTGGCCAAGATCTCCGCCGGAGTGGTCTCCGCCATGGCGGCGGTGGTCCGGCCTGTGGTGTGGCTGCTGTCCGCCTCCACCAACGGGGTGCTGCGGCTGCTGCACATGAAGGTGGAGGCCCAGGAGGAGGCTGTCACCGAGGACGAGATCCGCATGATGGTGGACCTGGGCGAGGCCAACGGCTCCATCGAGAGCGGCGAGCGGGAGATGATCGACAACGTCTTTGAGTTCGGCGACGCCATGGTCCGGGATGTGATGGTCCACGTCTCCGACATCACCGCGTTTTCCCGGGACGCTGAGGACGGGGAGATCGAGCAGACCATCCGCTCCAGCGGCCTGAGCCGCTACCCGGTCTACGACGGGGATATCCACAACATCCTGGGCATCCTCAACGCCCGGGAGTTCCTGCTGGACCGGGTTGGGGACCAGACCCGGCCCCTGACGGCCCTGCTGCGCCCGGCCTACTTTGTGCCGGACACCCTGAAGGCTTCCATTCTGATGCAGGATATGCGCTCGAAGAAGATCCACATCGCCATCGTGGTGGACGAGTACGGCGACACGGCGGGCCTTGTGACCATGGAGGACCTGCTGGAGGAGATCGTGGGCAACATCTACGACGAGTACGACCCCTCCGAGCCGGCGGAGATCGAGGAGCTGGAGCCGGGGCTGTGGCGGGTCAGCGGCAGCGCCGACGTGGAGGAGGTGGCCGAGGCCGTGGGGGTGGAGATCCCCGAGGACGACCTGGAGTTCGACACCGTGGGCGGCCTGGTCTTCAGCCAGCTTCACACCATCCCCAAGGACGGCACGGTCCTGGATGTGGACGCCTACGGCATGCACATCCACGTGGAGCACATTGAGGACCGGCGTATCGTGGCGGCCACCGTCTGCCGCAGCCAGCCGGCTCCGGCTCCCGAGGAGGCGGCGGCCAGGACCCAGGCCTGACCCGGCTTTCACGAGGGCTGCAAAAACCCCTTCCCTTCCCCTTGACAACGGGAGAAAAAACCGTTACCATCGTCAGGCGGCTCCATCTGGGGCCGCCTGACGGTTTCCTAAAATAGCCCCATGGCGTTTGATTTTGATACCAGACCGGCTGCACGCCCCCTCCCCAGGGACATGGCGTGGGCCATTTTGCTATGCTTTAGCGTAGTGCTCGATCAATATAACCGGAGCTTTCCGGAGAGGAGGCGGAGATATGGCAATGGAACAGCTGCTGCGGATGCTGCTGACGATCCCGGAGGTGTCGGCCCTGGTCCGGGCGGTGGAGCGGGGGGAGTGCCCCGCCGCCGTCACCGGGCTGGGTCCCGTCCACCGCGCCCAGGCGGCGGCGGCCCTGGCCCTGGAGACCGGACGGCCCCTGGTGATGGTCTGTGCCGACGAGGGAGAGGCGGGCCGCCTGGGGGAGGACCTGCGGACCCTGACAGGAGAGGAGCCGCTGAAACTCTTCGCCCGGGAGCTCTTTGTCAAGGCGGGCACCGTCATCTCCCGCCAGTGGGAGCACCGGCGGATCGCCTCCCTCTACGCCCTCACCCAGGGCCGGGGCCGGGTGGTGGTGGCCACCTGCGAGGGCCTGCTGCAGAAGACCACGCCGCCGGAGAAGCTGGGGGCGGCGGCCCTCCGCCTGGCGGTGGGGGAGCGGCTGGACCTCACCGCCCTGCCCGGCCGCCTGGTGGCCGCCGGGTACACCCGGTGCGACCAGGTGGAGGGCGTGGGGCAGTTCGCCCTCCGGGGGGGCATCCTGGACGTGTTCTCCCCCATGATGGACCAGCCCGTCCGCTGCGAGTTCTTCGACGACGAGATCGACTCCCTGGGGGAGTTCGACACCGCCACCCAGCGGCGGACGGCAAACCTGGAGGAGGCTCTGCTGCTGCCCGCTCTGGAGCTGCTGCCCGGGGCGGATCTGGCCTCCTGCTTCGACTACCTCCCCCCGGACGCCCTGGTGTGCCTTGGGGAGACGGGACGGCTGACGGAGCGGGTGAAGGCCGTGCTCTGGCAGGCCCGGGAGGACACGGAGAGCCTGCTGGCCGCCGGGGAGAAGGACGGGGACCTGACGAGGCTGCTGCTGAGCCAGAGCGAGTGGCTGGAGGCGTTGGGGCGCTTCCCCCTGTGCATGATGGACGCCCTGCCCACCTCCCGGTACCCCCTGGCCCCCAGGACGCTGCTGTCGGTGGGGGCCAAGCAGCTCAGCGCCTACGGCGGCAGCGTGGAGACCGCCGCCGGGGACCTGCAGCACTACCTGAGCGCCGGGTACGCCGCTCTGCTGCTGTGCGGCAACCAGACCCGGTGCCGGAACATGCAGCGGATGCTCCAGGAGCGGGGCATCGCCGCCGCCCTGGACTTCGACTGCCGGGAGATGCCCCGGCCGGGCCAGGCGAGAATCTCCGCCGGGGCCCTCTCCGCCGGGGCGGAGTACCCCCAGATCTCCCTGGCCGTCCTCACCGAGGGCCAGCTCACCGCGGCGGTGGCGGGCAAGCGTCCCGCCAGGCACGGAGGCGGCGACAGCCGCCGGAAGCTCCTGAGCTACACCGACCTGACGGTGGGCGATCTGGTGGTCCACACCCACCACGGCGTGGGCCGGTTCGAGGGCATCCGCAAGATGCCTGTGGACGGGGTGGAGAAGGACTACATCAAGATCGCCTATGCCGGGGGGGACAGCCTCTACGTCCCCGCCACCCAGCTGGACATGGTGTCCAAGTACATCGGCGGGGGCGGCGGCGAGGAGGACGGCCGCCCCGGCAAGCTCAACAAGCTGGGGGGCACCGACTGGTCGAAGCAGAAGAGCCGGGCCAAGGCCGCCGCCAAGGACCTGGCCAAGGGCCTCATCGCCCTGTACGCCGAGCGCCAGCGCCGGCCGGGCTTCGCCTTCTCTCCGGACTCCCCCTGGCAGCAGGAGTTCGAGGAGGCCTTCGACTACCCGGAGACCGAGGACCAGCTGCGGTGCATCGCGGAGATCAAAAAGGACATGGAGCGGCCCGTGCCCATGGACCGGCTCCTCTGCGGCGACGTGGGCTACGGCAAGACGGAGGTGGCCCTGCGGGCGGTGATGAAGTGCGTGCTGGACGGCAAGCAGGCCGCCATCCTGGTGCCCACCACCGTCCTGGCCCAGCAGCACTTCGCCACGGCGGTGAACCGCTTCCGCTCCTTCCCGGTGGAGATCCGGGTGCTCAGCCGCTTCCAGACCCCGGGGCAGGCACGGCAGATCCTGTCGGACCTGGCCGCGGGGCATATCGACCTGCTCATCGGCACCCACAAGCTGCTGCAGAAGGACATCCACTTCAAGGACCTGGGGCTGCTGGTGGTGGACGAGGAGCAGCGCTTCGGCGTCACCCACAAGGAGAAGCTCAAGGAGATGGCCCGGCAGGTGGACGTGCTCACGTTGTCCGCCACCCCCATCCCCCGGACGCTGAACATGGCCCTCTCCGGCATCCGGGACATGTCCACCCTGGAGGAGCCGCCCCGGAACCGCCAGCCGGTGCAGACCTACGTGGTGGAGCACGACTGGGGGATGCTGGCCGGGGCCATGCGCCGGGAGGTCGACCGGGGCGGCCAGGTCTACTACCTCCACAACCGGGTGGATACCATCGACCTCACCGCCGCCCGGATCCAGAAGCTCCTGGGGGAGGACGTGAAGGTGGTGGTGGGCCACGGGAAGATGGGGGAGCGGCAGCTCTCCTCCGTCATGCAGCAGATGGTGGAGGGCACCGCCCAGGTGCTGGTGTGCACCACCATCATCGAGACCGGCATCGACATCGCCAACGTCAACACCCTGGTCATCGAGGACGCGGACAAGATGGGCCTCAGCCAGCTCCACCAGATCCGGGGCCGCATCGGCCGCAGCGCCCGCCGGGCCTACGCCTACATGACCTACCGCCGGGGGAAGGTCCTCTCGGAGATCGCCAGCAAGCGGCTGACCGCCATCAAGGAGTACGTGGAGTTCGGCTCCGGGTTCAAGATCGCCATGCGGGACCTGGAGATCCGGGGGGCGGGGAACCTGCTGGGCCCGGAGCAGTCCGGGTACATGATGAGCGTGGGCTACGACATGTATCTGCAGCTGCTGGAGGACGCGGTTCTGGAGGAGAAGGGCGAGGGGAAGAAGGTGGCCGCGGAGTGCTCCGCGGACCTGACGGTGAACGCCAACATCCCCGAGCGGTACGTGCCCTCCGCCGAGCAGCGGATGGACCTCTACCGCCGCATCGCCGCCGTCCGGGGCCCCGAGGACGCCTCGGATCTGATGGACGAGCTGATGGACCGATACGGCGACATCCCCCAGTCCGTCCACACCCTGCTGGACGTGGCCCTGCTCCGGGCCGCCGCGTCAAAGGCGGGCATCTCCGACATCTCCCAGCGGGGAGACGCCGTCAAGTTTACCGTGGCCCGCTTCGATGTGGGCGCCATCGGCCGGGTCTGCTCCAGCCCCAAGTACCGCCAGCGGCTGCAGCTGGCCGCCGGGGATACCCCCTCCCTCACCCTGCGCCTGCGGCCCAAGGAGCAGGTGCTGGCCGCGGCATTGGAGCTGGTGGAGGACCTGGAGCTGGCCGGAGGGCGCGGAGAGGAAAATTGAGATTGTCACGGAGGCTCTGCCGTGATATGATAGATAAAGTTTGATAAAATCCCACCGGAGGCGCGGCGGCAAAACCCCTCCGGCGGGAAAGCGTACCTGACACGAAAAGGAGAAAGACATGAAAAGATGGATGAGCGCCCTTCTGGCGGCGCTGCTGCTGGCCCTGTGCGTGGGCTGCGGGAATCAGGAGGAGCCCTCCGGCATTTACTACGACATCACCGGCATCGCCCCCACGGAGACGGTGATGACCGTGGACGGCAACGAGATCCCGGCCCAGGCATATTTCTACTGGACCGCTTACAACTGCAGCTACTTCGAGTACCAGCTCGGCATGCTCGCCGCCTATGGCATGAGCGGCGACCTGGTCAACGTCGAGGATGGCTCTGTGAACTGGGACGCCCCGTTCTCCGAGGACCAGACTCTCAGCCAATATGTCAAGGAGGAGACGAAGTCTGCCGTCACCTTTTACGCCGTGGCGGAGAACCTGGCTGCGGAGCTGGGCGTGACCCTCACGGAGGAGGATGAGACGGCCATTGCCGACAACCGGGCCTCCATGGTGGAGGAGCTGGGCGGCGAGGATGCCTACGCCCAATACCTGGAGGAACTGGGAGTGGATGAGGAGACCTTCACCCGGCTCCAGTCCGCCTCCCTTCTGATCGGTGATATGACGGACCTGACGCTCCAGGAGGGCAGTGAGCTGTACCTGCCGGAGGAGGGTTACGACCAGTACGCCACCTACGCCGACCACATCCTCCTGGCCACTCAGGACACCGCCACCGGCGCGGCCCTCAGCGAGGAGGAGATCGCGGAAAAGCGCCAGACCGCCGAGGACCTGCTCTCCCAGCTCCAGGCCTCCGACGATGTGGTGACCCTCTTCGGCCAGCTGGCGGACGAGTACAGCGAGGACCCCGGCCGGGCGGAGAACCCCGACGGATACATCTATACTCCCGGCACCATGGTCGCCGTCTTTGAGGACGCGGCGGCGGCCCTGGAGCCCGGCCAGGTCAGCGGCATCGTGGAGAGCGACTACGGCTACCACATCATCCTGCGCCGGGACCTGAGCGAGGGGCTGGCCAATGACCCCGACACGAAGCGGGCCCTGGCCCAGCAGCACCTCCAGGGGCTTCTGGAGGAGCGGATGGCGGAGGCCGAGGTGACGGTCAGCGAGAAGCTGAACACCCTCGATCCCGGCGCCTTCTATACCCAGTATGTCGCGGAGCTGGAGGCCATGCGGGCGCCCGCCGATGAGGCCGCCGGGGAAGATGGGGCCGATGCTGGCGCCGCCGGGGATGCCTCTGGGGATACCGCCGGCGAGACGGAGACCAGCGGCAATACGGAGACTAGCGGCAATACAGAGACTAGCGGCGAGGCGGAAGCCGGCAGCGGGAATGGCGGCGAGTCCTCCGGCCAGTGACCCGTCTGAACCGGACGGCGGAGGGACCGCTATGCCCAATGGAATTTTGATCATTGACAAACCAACAGACTGGACCAGCATGGATGTGCGCGCCCCAGCAGGCGCGCCGCGCCTGCCGGGGACCCCTGACTGATTTGACATGCTCGGGCGAAGTACCCGCAAGGGGTACGCCGCATTCGTAAGGCAGCAAAGCTGCCGACGGCTGCGCGGTTCATTCGCCCTGCGCCAAGGTTTTGGCCTCCGGCCAAAACGCTTGTACGGCGCATGAGCGCCGACGCTTGGCGCACGGAGGATAAGGCTATGCCCAATGGAATTTTGATCATTGACAAACCAACAGACTGGACCAGCATGGATGTGTGCGCCAAGCTGCGGGGCATTCTGAAGGAAAAAAAGATCGGCCACGGCGGCACCCTGGACCCCATGGCCACCGGTGTGCTGCCGGTGTTTGTGGGCAGCGCCACCCGGGCGGTGGAGTTCGCGGAGAAGGGGGACAAGGAGTATATCGCCGGGCTGCGGCTGGGCCTTGTGACCAACACCCAGGACACCACGGGGGAGATTCTGGAGGAGCGGCCCACGGCCGTGGACCGGGAGGCGCTGGAGGCGGTGCTGCCCCGGTTCACCGGCCCCATCGCCCAGGTGCCCCCCATGTTCTCCGCCATCAAGCGGGACGGCAAGAAGCTCTACGAGCTGGCCCGGGCGGGCCGGGAGGTGGAGCGGGCTCCCCGGCCCGTGACGATCCACGCCCTGGAAATTCTGGAGCGGCGGGGCCCGGCGGAGTACCTGCTCCGGGTGCGCTGCTCCAAGGGCACCTATGTCCGCACCCTCTGCCACGACATCGGCCAGGCCCTGGGCTGCGGCGGGTGCATGTCCTCCCTGCGGCGGACCATGGCCGCCGGGTTCACCCTGGACCAGGCGGTGACGCTGGAGGAGGCCCAGGAGCGGGGCGCGGCGCTGTTGCTGCCCACTGACCGGTTTTTCGCGGGCTGCCCCGCCCATCGCCTGACCTCCCAGCGGCGGGAGCGGCTGTGCCGCAACGGCAATCCCATCCCCGGGGAGGGCTTGGCGGAGGGGGCCCTCTACCGGGTCTACGGCCAGGACGGGACCTTCCTGTGCCTGAGCCGCTGCCAGAGGGGGATGCTGGTGTCGGTGAAGAACTTCTTCGGCGGCTGAGGCCGCCGGCGCCCCCGCTGGATGCCAGATGAAAGGACGATGCCCATGGAAGAAAGCAAGAGAAACGTGATCGCCTTAGGATTTTTCGACGGCGTCCATCTGGGCCACCAGGCCCTGCTGCGGCGGGCGGAGGAGCGGGCGATGGAGCTGGGGATGACCCCGGCGGTCTTTACCTTTGACCGCTCCCCCCGGGAGTTTGTCACCGGCAGGCCGGTGCCCCTGCTGACCACGGCGGAGGAGCGGCGGGAGAAGGTCCGGACCCTCTTCCCGGACATGGAGGTCATCGTGGCCCCCTTTGACCGGGAAATGATGACCATGCCCTGGGTGGATTTCGTGCTGCTGCTGGCCCGGGAGTACCGGGCCGGCTGGCTGGTGGCGGGCCACGACTACCGCTTCGGCCACAAAAACGCCGGGACCCCCGCCCTGCTGATGAAGAAGGCGGCCCAGCTGGGCATGGGCTGCGACATCATCCCCGCCGTCACCCTGGACGGGATCACCGTCAGCTCCACCTACATCCGCGCCCTGCTGGAGCGGGGGGATGTGGAGGAGGCCGCCCGGTTCCTGGGCGGGCCCTTCGCCCTCACCGGCCGGGTCCGCCACGGCCGCGGCCTGGGCTCCCGGCTGGGGGCCCCCACCCTGAACGTGATCCCGCAGCCGGAGCAGGCCCTGCCCGCCAACGGCGTGTACGTGACCCGGGTCCTGTCCGGGGAGCGGACCTACGGGGCGGTGACCAACGTGGGGGTGCGGCCCACGGTGGAGGAGGGCGGCGGGATCACGGTGGAGAGCCACCTGCTGGACCAGGACCTCCAGCTCTACGGCAGCCTGTGCCGGGTGGAATTCCTGGCCCACATCCGCCCGGAGCGGCGGTTTGAGGACCTGGAGGCCCTGCGCCGGCAGATCGCCGCCGACGCCGACGCCGCCCGGCGGTATTTCCGGGAACACGTATAAAGTCCACAGAGAAGCAGAGCGCCGCGCCTGAGCTTGGCTCAGACGCGGCGCTTTCTGTTTCAAACGGAACGTCTCTCCGTGTCACCCCGTCAGAAGGCAAGGAGGAGTCCGGCGGTCAGGGCCGCCAGGGCCCCGGCGGCTGCCGTCAGCCAGGCCCACAGGGGCAGCCGCCGCCACAGGGGGGGCTTTCTGGTCTGGCAGGCCGCGTACCCCCTGGCGATGCGGCAGGCCTCCCCCAGCACCTGCTGGGAGGTGACCCCCTCCTGGGTGAACGCGTCGTTTCTGACAATGAATATCGCTTGCTCGAAGAGCTTGGGGTCCGGGGAATCCACCACGATCACCCGGCGGGAGGTGCCTTTTACCATGGGCGCCGCTCCTTTCTGT